>OMFM01000299.1_pt1 | contig 23656 bp, 24 predicted proteins | sample 1645661 | NCBI WGS metagenome assembly OMFM01 (sample SAMEA103958128, study PRJEB25191) | human gut metagenome | reverse complement strand
TAGCGAACCCGAGAAGTGCTATCCCGCGAAAAGCACTATCGGTAGCCTGCTATCATTGTTAGTTACTAAAGCAATATAATAGGAGCAAACTATACAAAAAGTGAGCCGAGCGCACTATCCTTTGCGCTTCGACTCACCTTTCCTTTTCCGGGTTGTGTCACAACCCCTTTTTTGCCGCATTTTCCCGTATGTCGTCTAAAAATAACGCGAAAATGTTGTGAAAGTTTACAAAAACGCTTGATTTATGTTTTGTTATATGGTAAAATTAAATAAAATCATAATGGCGGTACTATGGATATATGTAGAGGCAGTCAAACCTTATGATTTACCGTGTTACCTCGCTTTAACAGTTTATCTTGTTAAACTATCATACTTCATATTAGCCCGAGGAGGCGAAAACGGTGCAGCTTAACACCAACGACCAGAAGTTCATAAAGATAATAATAGGGTTTTCAAGAGATTTTCCCTTTACGATAAATCCGGGAGAAGCGGCGGAGCAGACATATCCGTCACTTCTGGAGCTTATAAATCCCGATGATATCCCGCCGATAACCGAGATGTTCACCGACGTTTCTCAGGACGAGGAAAAGCGTTTTGAAGCACATTGCCGGTTTATGGTGAATGATGTATATCACTGGTTTTTTCTCTCATGCAAGGCAGTCTATGCCGAATACGGCAGACCGATAAGGTTTGAGGGGACTATGTGCGATGTTTCCACATATCTTGAAACCGCAGGCGACGACCTTGTGTATAATGAATTCAGGAAAAAGCATAATATACGACTGACGGAACTTAAAAAGGGAGCGCCGGGGCTTGCAGATGTGCTTGATGTTGATTATCTCACGAGCATTCAGCGTCCGTTTGCGCAGCCTCAGCTCTATTCGGCAATTTTTGACGAAAAAGGCAAGCTGATATGTATTCCGAAGACACAGCACAAGTCGCTTTCTCCTGACGACTTTGCGTATCAGAAGAAAAAGAATATCCGCATAAATCATCTCGTCAGCGGTACATGGGTACTCGGTGCAAAGACGCAGGAATTGCTTGATGATAACATTCAGCTTTGGGAAACGCTTGTACAGACGGTTTCCCGTATGGCGAATGCTTTTGTAGTCGTTTTGTCGGAAATGGATAACTCGCAGAACGCAAATAAGCTGCTCGGTCAGAATGTCGAAGAACAGATCCTGCTTAATAATATCTATGCAATAATTATGGAAAGCAAGAGTGCGGATATAGCACTTAATTCAGTTATGGAACTTATCGGTGATTACTTCCATCTTGACAGGATAACTATAGTTGACCGTGTTGACTTTACACAGGAGCTGTGCTGGTGCAGGGACTACAAGTACAGAAGATTACCGCTTGAAATAGACGGAGAAACGGCGCTTGCCTGCGGTTCGATACGAGAGGAACTCAGCCTTACATCTTCAGCATTTTCAGACGCGGATACAAACGACCTTGAAAAGTTTGGTATAAAGTCTTATGCTATCTTCAAGCTGATAAATTCGGGTTCGTTTGACAGCCTTATAATGTTTCAGATGATCGAAAAAGAACACAACTGGACACAGCGGGAGCGCAAACAGCTCCGCAACATTTCACAAATCATTTCATCACTTATGATGCGTAAGGAAACGCAGGATAAGCTTGAACAGTCGCAGAAGCGTATGCGTCAGCTTGCGTTCTATGACGCTATCTACAATATTCCTAACCGCGCAAGGCTGAATAAAGATCTTGACAAGATAATGAAGCACAACGGTAAAGGCTCACTGTTGGCTTTTAAAGTCACAAATACCCGCTCGCTGTCGGCTGTATACGGACACACATATTCGGATATGCTGCTCCGCAGTATAGCACAGTATCTTGGAAATTTGCCAATCAAGGACATAGGCGTGTATTATTTTACAAATGCTATATTTATGCTAAATCTCCCCGACTGTACGGATAATGAGGCGAAAAACCTGGCGGAAATGCTGATATATCGCTTTTCAAAGCCGTGGAAATTCGGTGAAGACGAGCACTCTATCCATTGCAGTCTTGGCATAGCATTCTATCCCGAAAACGGCGAAGATGCCGAGGAGCTGTGCAAGGCGGCAAGTACCGCTATGTACCGTGCAAGGGAGTTTAAGCAAAACAGCTATGCTTTCTACTCGGGTTCGCTTGAGCGCACAAGACTGTTCGCGGCAAATCTCGAACAGCACATAAGAGAATGTATAAATGCAGGAATGAGGGGATTTTCACTTCGTTTTCAGCCGTGCTTCAGTGCGGAGGACGGCAGTATAACAGGCTGTGAAACGTTTGTTCGTTGGCATGATGAGCAGTATGGCAATATACCTAATTCGACTCTTTTCCCGATGGCTGAAAACCTCGGCTTATCTCATGTTATTGACGGTTGGGTAATGGAGCGTTCGTGCGAGTTTTGCAAGGAAATACAGGATTCGGGATTTGAAAATTTTTCTGTCAGTGTAAATCTTACTGCAGGAGAGCCGCAGTCCGGAGAGATCGTGGAGCAGGTACGTCATGCCCTTGAAGCAAGCGGATTGCCGCCCCGGTCGCTGATACTCGAGATACCGGTTAAAGCCAATATTTTCTATAGCGACAGCACACATATACTGCATGACCTGCGTTCGCTCGGTGTGAATATCGCTATTGATAAATACGGCACTGAAAATATTTCACTCAAGGTGTTGAAAAACTCGTATGTCAGTTTGGTGAATATCCCGGCAAAGCTGTTTATGAATCATGAAGATGAATTTGACAACGATCTTGTAAGCTGTATCATACATCTTGCAAAATGCCGCGGACTTATCGTGTGCGTGAAAGGCATTGAGGATAAGGAGCAGCTTGATACCGTGCAGAGCTTTGAAGTGGATAAGGTGCAGGGCTATTACTGCTCGCGTCCGCTTTCCGGCAAAGAGGCAAAAACGGCTTTCATTGAGAAGATATCTGTCAACGGTTGAGAAGAGAAAGAGTATAATAACAAAAAGCGGCTGTGGCATAACCCGAAAAATGAAAAGTGAGTCGAAGCGCAAAGAATAGTGCGCACGGCTCACTTTTTTGTATGTAAAGAAAGTCAGTTTTTAGTCTAATTCTATTATACCGTTTTAGTAATTAACATTGATAGCAGGTTACCGATAGTTTTCTTTGTGGGATAGCACTTCTCAGGTCCGCTATTCTGTGCGTCCCGCGCCGACAACAAACGATCGCGGCTGCACAGACGCAAAGACCGCAAAGCGTTCTTAAAGGGACAGAGAATAAGCTACATCTCTCAAAAACAGACTTTTCCTATAAGCTGAAACCGCTGTCAAGTGACAGCGGTTTCTCCGTTAATTAAATTATCTGCTTGTGTACTCCCGCAGTTTCGTTACCGATTGCAATCGTTTTAAAAGGCGGAATTTACAGCGGTTCACAGCCGCCGTTAGTCCTCAAGCCCTTTGAGTGCCTGTATTTCTTCTTTCTTAATTCTTATCTTGCCGTCCTTGAGAAGTTTTACATCTTCACGCTTGAAAGCAGTAGCGGCGGCATCGGGATTTTTGTCAAGCTTTACCTTCAGAACGCCTGTAAGCAGGTTGGTATCCTCAACGATACCTCTGCCTTCGGACGTTTCGACAAGCGCGCCGACCTTAGGGGTTATCGCGAGAAGCTCCTCATAGCAGTTCTGCTCATACTTAAGACAGCACATAAGCCTGCCGCAGGTGCCGGAGATCTTTGTCGGATTAAGCGACAGCGACTGTTCCTTTGCCATCTTTATTGATACAGGTTGAAACTCTCCGAGAAAAGTCTTGCAACAGAACGGTCTGCCGCAGATACCGAGCCCGCCGAGCATCTTCGCCTCGTCACGGACACCTATCTGGCGCAGTTCTATTCTTGTACGGTAAACCGAAGCCAGATCCTTTACAAGCTCTCTGAAATCAACTCGGTTTTCGGCCGTAAAGTAGAACAATATCTTGCTGCCGTCAAATGTGCAGTCAATGTCGATAGGCTTCATATCGAGCTTGTGCTCGGCAATTTTTCTGGTAAAGACCTTCATTATCTCCTGCTCTTTTTCACGGTTTTTCTGCTGTGTTTCAAGGTCTTTTTCGGTAGCTATGCGCATAATGCTCTTGAGCGGCTGTATGACTTTTTTGTCATCTACTTTTCGGTTTGCGATAACGACCTCGCCGCACTCAATTCCTCTGGCGGTTTCCACGATAACGTGGTTTCCGCATTCTATTTTACTGCCGGAGGGAGAGAAATAGTATATCTTTCCGACATCTTTAAATCTGACTCCTATTATCTCAGTCATTTATATTCCTTTCTAATCGGCGTCTATTCCAGTACACCGAACAGCTTAGCGGGCATATATGCCTGCATAAGCTTAACGTTTATATTTGTGCCGTCAAGCAGCATAAGCTCCGACAGTACTTCGTAAAGGCGGTACAGCCTTGCCTTTGTAAGCTTTTTAAGCGGCGCGGTCTGCGCAGAATTTTCGCCTGTTTCAAGCTCACGCAGAGCTTCTGAAACTCGTTCGTACAGTATAGCTGTGACAGCTGACAGATCTTCTCTTGTTGTACAGCCGGTCAGGATGGCGGCTGCCGCATATTCATCCTTGCACGACAGTGCCCCGATCAGCTTTTCTGTCGTGGCGTACAGCTGTATGCGCTTTTCGTCAGACAATATGCCGATTATCTTACCGGGATTATTGCCGTACAGCCCAACGGATCGCTTTGCTGTATCTGCCTCTATTCCGTTATATTCAAGGCAGGAAATGCACTCATCCTGCGTCATTTCGGAAACAGCGACCGTCACAAGCCTTGATATGATCGTTTCAAGGATCGCTGAAGTGTTTGAACAGGTGAAAATGTAGCGGTTGTGCTCTGACGGCTCTTCTATGGCTTTGAGCAGGACATTCTGCTGTTCTTCGGTCATCTCTTCGCAGTCCTCGTAAATGAACACCCTTAAGTTACCGTCATTCGGCAGGGTAGAGGCAAAGCGGACATTGTCGCGGATATTATCCTTGGTGTATTTTTCGCCTTTGACGTATATTACATCGGCGTGTTCGCCCGCAATTATATTCCTGCAATTCCGGCACTCGCCGCACGGTGCGCCGTCTGTGAGTGAAGAGCACAGATACAGCATAGCACACCATTTTGCAAAGGTTCGCTTTCCAAGCCCTTTTTCACCTGTAAACATTATTCCGTGGGGAAGTCTGTCGCTCTCTGCCATTTCTGATAACAGAGCGGTTTCACGCTGTTTTCCGAACAGCTTTATGCTGTCTGTATCGCTTGGCATCAGACTTTCTCAAATCTCTCTATGTTGGTTACGAAAATAGTTGCGCCGCCTACGAATACTTCAACGGGGAAGCTTGTATAACTTCCTACGCCGTAAGAAGCGGCAGATGGCACGAACTGCTTTCTCTTATGTGAGTGATCCTTGATTATGGCGATTATCTCGTCGATCTTATCATCTTCGGAGCAGATGAGGAATGTGGTGTTTCCCGACATTAAAAAGCCGCCAGTAGAAGCAAGCTTTGTAGCCTGAAAACCTGCCTGTGTGAGTGATGAGGATACCGAGTGGGCATCATCGTTGTTTACGATAGCGTATATAAGCTTCATAAAGATTACCGTCCTTTCTGTAGCCGGTTATTCTTGTGGGTTTGATATTCAAGGTTATTATAGCACATTTTAGGCGGAAAGTAAAGTTTTAACGCGAGATATTATACTGTAACGGAGATGTCGGCTACGCCCTTGTCGCGAAGCGTCCTTGCGGCATCTATCGTTATCGTTTCGCCCGGCATTATAAGCGGTATCCCGGGAGGACAGGGGGCAGCGGCACAAGCGCAGGTCTTGCCGACTGTCATCATCACGGGGAGCTTTACCTTTTCGGAAAAATACGCCTTTGTCGGCGAACACGCAGACTGAGTCCTGATATGTATCGGGGGGGAGGGGAGTCGGCGCATGAATGCCGAGTGCGGAGGGTTGGCGGTCAGCACGGTTTTTATCGTTTCAAAATCAACATCGGTGCTGGAATAGCCGAAAAGAAGTACGCACTTGTATTCGTCTGCATATTCGCATTCAATGTCGAACTCGCTCAGCATCTGAGCCATGGCATAACCGGTGGTATGCATTGCTGTGCAGTCAAACGTCAGCTTCATATAGTCGCTCGGGGAGAGGGCGTATCCCATATCGGCGGCGTGTTTTTTCAGCGCGGTGACTTTGCTGCATATATCGGATATGGCAAGCGGCCTTTCCGTCAGTGCTCTGTTGCAACGGTCCAGGCTGTCAAGTATGAGATAGCTCGGGCTTGATGTGGCTATAAGCGACATCGCTTCTTTAGCCTGCATACAGTATTTTTCGTTTGCTATGTGAAGATATGCGCCGCCTGTCAGTACGGGAAGGGTCTTGTGGGCACTGTCCGCGCACATATCCGCACCGAGCGTTATCGGGTGTAAATCGACAGGCGCAAATTTAAGATATGCTCCGTGAGCGTTGTCAACCAGCAGAGGTATACTGTGAGAATGACACACATCGGCTATCGCGGAAATATCGCTCATGCCGCCGTAATAATCTATCGAATTTATAAATACCGCAAGCGTCCTTGAATTTATTTTTGCCTCTATGCTTTCGGGGGTGACTGCGGCACTGAGATATTCTTCGGGATATACCCACGAGGGGGTGAGCCCGAGCAGAACGCAGGAATTTATAAAGCTGCGGTGAGAATATCTGCCCGCCACTATATGGTCCTTACCGCTGCCGCGCATTTTTGCGAGAGTAAGCATAGTCTGAATGGCAAGCGTGCTACCGGAGCAGGAGTACAGCGTCCTTTTACTTCCGAACAGCCTTGACGCGTTTTTCTCGCTGAGCGCTATTATGCCCTTACCGCCGTTTGTGTCGGTGTCATAAAGGCTGTCCGCACCGTTTATTTCGGTAATGTCAAGCGGGTTTTCCGTCCCCTTGTGTCCCGGCATATAACAGCGTATCGTATGACTTTCGCTGTTTTTTACAAGAAAATCATGTATCGGTGTTGTCATTTCTTCGATTAAATTTGAAATATCCATCAGGTATCATTCCTTATCATTTCGTTTATCGCTTTATTCCTGTAAACAAGATCGTGTCTTTCGGTAAAGCCGAGCTTTTCCCAAAATTCGTTACCGCTCTCGTTGTGTCTGAAAACCACGAGTGCGACCTTATTTATCCCGATATTTTTCATAGCGTCCATAACCGCATCGACAAGGGCGGTCGCTATCCCTCTTTTGCGGTACTGCGGATTTACCGCAGTGTGATAAATATAGCCTCTGCGCCCGTCCGAGCCTGCCAATATAACGCCTACGAGCTTGTCGCCTTCGTGAGCCGTAAAGCAGGTGTCCGGATTGCGCTCCAGAAACGCATTTATGCCCTGTTCGCTGTCATCGAGATTGTTAAGTCCCATGCCTTTGCATGACAGCCACAGTTCATAAACATCGCGGTAATTTCCGGGTGTCATTTTTGTTATTTTCATATTTCGTTTCCCCTTTTCTTTTTATTTTATCATAAATTTTTGAGATTTTCAATTTTTTTGTAATAAAAATTTCAAAAAAGGTTGAATTATTTGCGGATTTTCATTATAATTATAATCAGCAGCAGTACGAAATACGAAAAACAAAATCAAAGAATACTTTGTAAACCTTTACGGGTTTACAGAATTTCAAGAAAGGGAGTAGATAAAATGCCCGCACCTAAAAGAAGAGGAAGACCGAGAAAGGATGCGACCGCCGCTAAGACCTTAGCGGAAAACAAAGCCGCGGCAAAGAAGCCAACGGCTAAGAAAACGTCAGAAAAGAAGCCGTCATCTGCGGCTAAGAAAACGCTTAAGCCTCAGGGAAATACGGTGTTCGCGCTGGATATCGGAACGAGGACAGTTGTCGGGGTGCTCGGATATATGGACGGCGAGGTGTTCCGTGTGACGGACACCGAGAGCATTCCGCACTTAAAGCGCGCGATGATAGACGGACAGGTCGAGGATATAGAGCAGGTCGCGAAGGTAGCGAGAACAGTCAAGGAAGCGCTTGAACAGCGAAACGGCATCAGGCTTACAGAGGTGTCGGTGGCCGCGGCAGGACGTGCGCTCAAGACATATCGCGTGTCGATGGATTTTGACGTGTCGGACAAGAATACCATAACTGCGGATATGGTACGAACCATGGAATACGAAACGATACAAAAGGCTCAGGGCGGCATTGATGAAAAATTCCGTGAAGAGGAAGCAGTATTTTATTGTGTCGGTCATTCGGTAGTTCATTATTATCTTGATGACTATGCAATGGCAAACCTTGAGGGACACAAAGGTGATAAAGTTACAATAGACCTTATCGGTGCATTTCTGCCCGAGGTCGTCGTCGAGGGACTATATGCCGTTACCGATAAGACGGGTCTTAAGGTCAAGAGTATGACGCTTGAGCCTATCGCCGCGATGAACGTTATAATCCCGCCCGAGATAAGGCTTATAAACATAGCGCTTGTCGATATCGGAGCGGGTACATCGGATATTGCGGTCGCGCGTGACGGCGCAATTGTCGCTTATGCTATGGCAACGGTCGCAGGTGATGAGATAAGCGAGGATATTGTAAGAAAGTTCTTTGTTGACTTCAACATGGCGGAGAATATGAAAATTCAGGCGAGCGGCGACACTGACAGCATTACATATCGTGATATCTTCGGCAGGGAGCAGACTATGACCAAGGCGGATTTCTTTGAAAAGTGCAGTCCGTCTGTCGACAGCCTTGCCGATGTGATAAGTCAGACGGTGTGTGACGCGAACGGTCAGAGCCCCGCGGCAATGTTCCTTATAGGCGGCGGCAGTATGGCGAACGGGCTTACGGACGCGCTTGCCGATAAGCTCGGGATCGACCCCGGAAGAGTGGCGGTCGGCGGTCAGGAATTTATGAAAAATGTCGATGTCGGCGGCAGAAAGCTGGGTCCGGAATATGTAACGCCTGTCGGCATTGCAGTGACAGCCTGCACAAATATGGCGTATGACTTCTCGACCGTGATGCTCAACGGCGAGCAGGTGAGAGTGTTCGATACGAAGTCGCTGAGCGTGTTTGAGCTGCTGGGCTCGGCGGGATACAAGACATCCCAGATAATGGGACACAGCGGCGCGGGACTTAAGTTCACATTAAACGGCGAAACAAAGATACTTAAGGGTACTGCGTTCACTCCTGCGATAATTACGGTGAACGGCAAGTCCGCCGCACTTACGACAAAGATAAAGCAGGGTGATGATATCATTCTTGTGCCTGCGGTGAACGGTGAGAATGCACACGCGTTTATCCGTGACTATGCAGATGATCTTTCCAAGGCGGGGGTCATATTCTGCGGTGAAAATGCGGTTGCGGGAAAGCGCGCATATGTAAACGGCAGGGAGGTCGACGGGGACTATGAGATACAGCCGCTCGACAACATAGAAATACATGACGCGAGAACACTCGGTGCATTCCTGATGCAGTACGGCGGAGATACCGAAACGGCGCAGGTATATGTAAACGGACAGGTTCAGCCCGAAAGCTATATTCTCAAAAACGGTGATATACTGGGCTTTGATAAAGGCACTGTCGCATCGGCAGTACCTGCGGAGGAAACCGAGGAAAATATACAAACGGCGGTCCGGCCCGAGTCTGCCGGAGAACAGGGCGGTTTTGTATCAATAATATTCAACGGCGTTCCGACTGATCTCCCCGAGAAGGACAGCAAGACACCTTATATGCTTATCGACCTGTTTGAAAGAGCGGATATCGACATTGAAAATCCCACACGCAGACTTGTACTCAGCGTAAACGGCGGCAGTGCGAAGTTCACGGACAAGATACAGTCGGGCGATATAGTGGTCATTAAGCAGGAGGACTGACTTGCACATAAGGAAAACAACGGCGGTGCGGGCGCTGTCGGCGGTAATTGCGGCAGTGGCTTTAGCAGGCTGTACGGAAATAGACTACTCGGATATCTCTTCGGCACAAAGCGGGGAAACCTCTGCGGCGCAGGAAAGCTCCGTGCCTGAGGCGAATATCGTCACCGAGAGCACGACAATGGAATATAAGCTGAACAGATCGACATTCAGCTATACACTTGAAGCGGAAAAGCTGCCTGACACAAAGCTTATATCAGACAGTAAGAAATACAGCGGCGACGGATATATAACGATAGAAGCGTATGATCAGGTGTCGTTTGAGCTTGAGGTTTCGTCCACGCAGTTTTACGATATTTCGATAACCGCGCTGTCGAAAGAAGGCGGCAGTATAACGCTGACGGTTGACGGTGAAAAGCAGATCGACAGTGAGAACGGAGCATATAAGCGCATAAACGGCGAGCTGTACGGCGCATATAACGTGGTGCAGAGCGATACGTTTGAGAGCATTTCGCTGTGCCCAGTGTATCTGACGCAGGGAAAGCACAGAGTGACGCTCCAGACGGTAGTAAATACGGTTTCGATCGATAAGATAACGGTAAAAAATACCGAAAGGGCAAGTGATAAAAGGTACAGTGATGCGGGAACGTGGATATCCGGCAAGGACGTGAATACAGAGCGTATAGCGCTGATGGATTATCTCAAAAGCATATACGGCAAGAAAACGCTTACCGCACAGAATGTCACTCCGAATACAAACACGGAAATAGACGCGATAGCAAGGAACACCGGTCGTTTCCCGGCGATAAGGGCAAGTGACCTGAGATATTATACGGCGAGCGGATCAAAGCTTGTTAAGAGCAATATTGATATACAGCTTGCGCAGGAGTGGGCAAGGAACGGCGGCATAGTGTCGTATACATGGTACTGGTATGCGCCGATAGGAAAGACAACGTTCTATCTTGGTGAGAGCGGTTTTGATGTAAATTCGGTCATGAGCGACTATGAAGATATTGCGGTCATGAATGAGGAGTCGCTGGCGCTTCTCCTTAAAGATGAAACTATATCCGAGGAGTGCTATGCGGTGCTGTCGGATATGGACGCTGTGGCAAAACAGCTCACGGTGCTTAAGGACAGCGGTGCTACGGTGCTGTTTACTCCTCTTCCTACAGACAGTGCGGGTCGGTACTGGTGGGAGAAGGACAACAAAACATATAAGTGGCTGTGGCAGACTATGCACAGACGGTTTGACGAGCTGTACGGATTGTCAAATCTGCTGTGGGTGTATACTGCGGACATTGACCCGCAGATGTTCCCCGGTGACGACTATGTCGATATAATAGGCTGTGATGTGTATGACAATACTGATACGGCTCACCTTGCGGCGATGTATGCTACTGATGCGCTCTCGCTCAACAAGCGTATGCTTGCGCTGACGGAGTGCGCGAAAGCTCCCGACCCAGATATTATGGCGAGGGATAATGCTGTGTGGCTATGGGTCGCTCCGTGGAACGGCAGATATCTTATCAACGAGAAGGGCGAGCTTACAGGCAACTATATGTCGGTAAATGAGCTTAAAAAGTTCTATAATCATGAGGCTACCGTTACAAGAGATGAGATAAGTGATGAGGAGCGGCAGTGAAGATAATGAATGATGAATAATGAATAATTGTGGTTGCGCCTGCGGCGCGTATATTGATTTTGGGACAGTGCGGGGTCGGCAATGTTTGTAAAATCGGCAATGATCGTAGCAGCGGGAGGGGCAAGCAATGCAAGGACGCATTAGGCGTGTGTGCACAGAGTTTTGCAAGGATGCAAAACCATACAAGCACACACAAACCCTCACCCTACGGAAAATCGGAAACGATAGTAATTCTATCAAATCGTTGGAGTATATAAAGAATGTTTCGGTTATATCACTAAATATCAAGTGGCAGAATAAATCAAAAAGTTTGCAGGACAAGCAAGGTAAGGGTGGTAGTGCCTCAACACACAAACTATCGGGTTTGGGGAATTTGTGTAAGCGGGAAAGGCGCTAATTGGTTCTGTTTTAGTATATATCGGGATAGTGAATTTTCGGGAATTTCGATAAGCGGATAAATTCATAAAAATATTAACACCTCGGCTGTGCGGTAAAACGACCGCATAGCCGAGGTGCTTTTTTATTCTCCGTTGTAAAGTCCGTAGTAGACAAGCGCTTCTTTCATAAAATGCTCGGTGACATTGAAATGATCTGCAAGCTCCCACAGCTCGGTAAGTCCGCCGCGGATAGCCTTTACTATCACCCTGCGCGAAAACGTATTGCATATTGCCCAGGCGGTCGCTCTGCGCTCGCATCTGCCGCGAGGGATAACCGGACAGGTTTCGTCATAAAATGCGCCTGTCATACAGTGACCTAACTCATGGGAGGTCTTTTCCTTGAGATCGGCAAGCCCCGAAACCTTGCGCGGGTCGATGGCGATGATGCACATTCCGTCAAGGCACTGGCTCATTGCGCCCTCCTTGCCGTACATAGGCATATCGATTATCGGTATATCATTATCCTGCGCTATTTTAAGCATATGTTCCAATTATACGTTCCTCCTCCCGGCTGTACGTTTTGTATCATCGTATTTATTTTTTTGAGTCTTTTTCTTTACTGCGACGCAGTTCAAGGTGAAGCTTTGCCAGGCGCTTTACATCGTCAAGGACATCATCGTCTATTTCGGTATCGCCGAAAAGCGCGAACTTAAGGCGACTGTCGGGAACTGCCGTGGCGTTGCTGCCGTACAGCAACGAGTCGGTGTCTGTGCCGAAATATTCCGCAAGCTTTAAAAGCGAGTCAAAGTCGGGTTCGCGCTTGCCTGTTTCATAAAGACTGTATGCCTGCTTTGTTATGCCGAGGTACTCGGCTACTACTGCCTGCGAAACGCCCTTTTGTTTACGCAGTTCTCTTATTTTATCGGAAAAAGTGCTCATATCCGCTATTCCTTTCACAGTGACATTGTGTTGTCTGATGCTATTATAGCAACATTGCGTTGATTTGTCAATAATAACAACAAAACGTTGCGTCAATTTGTTGCTGTTTCACAAAAATGCGGAAATTATACAACAAAGGGTTGACAAATAGCAGGGAGTGTGTTATGATAACGACAACGAAAGGTTGATTTTATAAAACGAAAAATCTTTTGTGGGGGGATTTCTGGTACATTATAGACAAAAGTTATTTATAAAGAAACTACAGATTTTCTATTCCTAACCCCAAACCCCTTCCCCATGGGAAGGGCTGTGTATGTTTGGTTGGCTTTGCATCGTGCAAAGCCCTTGTGCATACACGCCCGGCATCCTTGCTGGGCAATATTACTGGGGCTGCCGCCCCTAGACCCTGCCGGGGGCTTCGCCCCTGCGACCCCATTTATAAATAATTATAATGTATATACAGTACTAAAAAACGGACAAATTCGGTGAAACGGAGGGGAGATATGTATAAGTGTCTGAGATGTGGCAGGAAATTTGACAACAAAGAGCTTACAACAGTGCCGCAGTACAGGGGAGAATATCAGGGCATGGCGGCGTATGAGGACGAAAGCTTCTGCCCGGTATGCGGGTATGATGTCGAGTACTGCGGTGAGTGGGAAGGAGATGACAGTTACGGCGGAAAAGCTTGAGGTAACACAGGATATCATCGAAAGCATAAGGCTGTGCATCGAGGGTGGATACAGTGAAAGGAGAACTGCGGAAACGCTCGGGGTAAACAGAGGTACGCTCAGAAAATGGAAACAGCAGTGCAGTGAGATAAGAGAGTTATATGAGCCCGAGGAGATCACGGAGGAAGAGAAGGTGAAGCGGGTCGAGGGTGCGCTTTTAAAACGTGCTATCGGGTATACGCAGACCGAAATAACACGGCAGGTCGGGAAGGACGGAAAATTCGGCATAGTCAAAACCGTTGAAAAGCAGGTCATGCCGAGTACAACTGCGCAGATATTCTGGCTTAAGAACAGGTGCGGGTATGAATGGGACGAAAAAATGATGCAGGACGGCGAGGAGGAAAGCGAGAGGGGGATCGTGGTGCTGCCGGAGAGGGAGGAAAGTGGAGAATGAATGATGAATAATGAAGAATGAAGAATGAAGAATGAAGAATTGTGGTGGCGCCGATGGCGCGGATTTCGATTTTTGATAGTGCGGGGCGAGGGATAGTGAAGAGTGGCGGTGATGGTGGGAATGGCGGGGTTGGCGGCGAAGATAATGAATGATGAATGATGAAAAATGAATAATGAATAATTGTGGTTGCGCCGATGGCGCGAATTTGAAATTGGGGCGGTGCGAGGTGATGGATAGTGTGGGGTGGCGGTGATGGTGGGGTTGGCGGTGTTTGTGAAAGTGGAGAAAATCGGGGTAACGGGCGGGGCAAGCCGCCGCCCCTACGGGAATTGGGTAGTGTACGTTGCTTTTGCAGTGATGGCAGAAATGGAAATGTTGGCGGTGGATTAAAAAAAGATAGTGCAAAGTGATAGTGAAGTAGGAGGTTTGAAAATAGTGAAAGGTTGTGGGGGGCGTTTTTAATTCGCGCTGAAATAAAGCAAGGATGCTTTAATAGCGGTCGCACTAAGTCGCTGCAAGGACGCAGCGACACTAACGACCGCAGGCGCAACAATAATTATTCATCATTCATTATTCATTATTCATTAAAACAAAAGCTTTCAAAGGAGCAGGACAATGGGAGTAGATAAAAAGAAAGGGAAAAGCGCACAACAGTTGGTGCAGAGGGTCGTCTGGTCGCCGCAGGAGAAACAGGCTCAGTTTATGAAAAGAGGGGAATATGAGGTGCTGTACGGCGGTGCGGCGGGAGGAGGAAAATCCGATGCATTGCTTGTTGAAGCGCTCAGGCAGGTCGATATACCTTGCTACAGGGGGATAATCTTCAGAAAAACGTATCCGCAGTTGAGCGAGCTTGAGGACAGGTCGGCGGCGCTATATCGTGCGGCTTATCCGATGGCTAAGTACAACAAGACCAAGCATTGCTGGAGCTTTCCGTCCGGGGCGAAGATATATTTCGGGGCGATGCAACGCAGTAAGGATAAGCTGAACTATCAGGGTAAGCACTTCGACTTTGTGGGGTTTGACGAGCTGACGCAGTTCTCGTGGGAGGAGTACAGCTATATGTTTTCAAGAAACCGACCGGGCGGAGAGGGCACGAGGGTGTACATAAGGGCTACTGCGAACCCGGGCGGTCCGGGGCACTCGTGGGTGAAGCAGAGATTTATCACGGCGGGAGAACCGCTCAGGCCTATAAGCGAACAGCATACGGTGTACAAGCCTGACGGCACGGCGGTGAAAATCAGCCGCTCGAGGGTGTTTGTGCCTGCGAGCGTGTTTGATAACAAGAAGCTTCTGGATAATGACCCGGCGTATCTTGCGAGCCTGTCGATGCTGCCGACTGCGGAGAAAAAGGCTCTGCTGTACGGCGACTGGGACAGCTTTTCCGGGCAGGTGTTCTCGGAGTGGCGAGATGATCCCGCTCACTATGAGGACAGGCTGTGGACGCACGTTATAAAGCCGTTTGAGATACCTAAACACTGGGCGATAGTGCGGGGGTTTGACTTCGGGTATACAAAGCCGTTTTCGGTAGGGTGGTATGCAGTGGATACCGAGGGGCGAATCTACAGGATACGCGAGTATTACGGCTGTACGGAAAAGCCGAACGAGGGAATACGGCTTGAACCGTCGGTGATCGCGGAGAATATCAGGAAAATCGAACGTGACGATCCGAACATAAAGGGGAGAAACGTGTACGGGGTAGCAGACCCGTCTATATTCGACAAGAGCAGGGGCGAAAGCGTTGCAGACCTTATGGCGAGAGCACCGAACTTTGTGATATGGTCGCCGGGGGACAATGCGAGAATCGCGGGGAAGATGCAGTATCACAACAGGCTTGCTTTCGGAAGTGACGGGAAGCCGATGTTCTATTGCTTTTGCACCTGCAGGGAGTTTATACGGACGATACCCGCGCTTATGTATGACGAGAAGAACGTCGAGGACATAGACACCGCAACGGAGGATCATATCTATGACGAGTGCCGTTATGTGCTGATGGAGCATCCGATAGCCGCACCGCTGAAGCGCGCGGAAGCTCCTGTCGGGGACGATCCGCTCGATCAGAGAAAGAAAGAACGCAGGGAGACATTTTATATGCTATAAGCAGAAAGGAGAAATATGAAAGAGAAGATAGGCAGGGCACAGGTGCTTGCCGCGGCGGCGGTGCTCAGAAAGTACAAGGAAGGAAAGGCGGTGCTCGACAAGAGGATAGTGTCAAATGAGCAGTGGTGGAAAATGCGGCACTGGGCGGAGATAGGGTATGAGCCTGACGATACACGTCCTCAGCCTGCATCGGCGTGGCTGTTCAATTCGATAGCTAACAAGCACGCGGACGCTATGGACAATATCCCCGAGCCGTCTGTACTTCCCAGAGAGCAGGGAGATGAGGAGTGCGCAAGGCAGCTGTCGCTGCTTCTGCCGGCGGTACTTGAACGGTGCGGCTTTGAGAAGCTGTACAGTGACGGCTGGTGGTACAAGCTTAAGAACGGTACGGCGTGTCAGGCGGTAGTGTGGGATCCTGCGCTTGAGGACGGCAGGGGAGATATTGCTATAAGAAATGTTGATATACTGAATCTGTTCTGGCAACCGGGGATAAAGGAGCTTGAAGAGAGCGCAAACCTGTTCTATGTATCGCTTGTGGACAAGGAGCAGCTGCGCGAAATGTATCCCGGGCTTAAAGACGGTATATCGGAGGAAACGGTTAATGTCGAAAAATACCGAACAGACGACAGGACTGACGACAGCGGCAAGGCTGAGGTCGTTGACTGGTACTATAAGAAAACGGCCGGCGGGAAGAAAATTCTGCACTATTGCAGGTTCTGCGGGGACAAGGTGCTGTATTCGAGCGAGGATGACGAGAGCTGTAAGGACGGGTTCTACAGCCACGGAAGATATCCGTTCGTTATAGATCCGCTGTTTACGCAGGAGGGCACACCGTGCGGATTTGGCTATATAGACGTTATGCGGGACGCGCAGACGTACATAGACAAGCTGTCGCAGGTGGTGCTCGAGCATACGGTGCAGATGAGCAGAAAGAGATACTTCATAAGGCAGAACAGCTCGGTGAACGAGGCGGAATTTGCCGACCGCAGGAATATGTTTGTGCATGTTGCGGGCAGTCTGACAAATGACGATATAAGAGAGATAAAGACAGAGCCGCTTGACAGCGCGGTGATGAGTGCGCTGAGCTTCAAGATAGACGAGCTTAAGGAAACGAGCGGCAACAGGGACTTTTCTCAGGGGTCGACCTCGGGAGGCGTTACGGCGGCAAGTGCGATAGCGGCGCTCCAGGAGGCGGGAAGTAAGCTGTCGAGGGATATGATAAAGGGAACGTATTTTGCGTTTCAGCAGGTGTGCTATCTTATCATAGAGCTTATCAGACAGTTCTATGACACGCCGAGAAGCTTCAGGATAACAGGCGGTTATGCGGCGTTTGATAACTCGGAGATAAAGAGCCGCAGGGAAGAGCTGTTCGGGGTGGAGCTTGGAGAAAAGAAGCCGGTGTTTGATATTGTATGCACGGCGGCTAAGAAATCGCCGTTTTCAAAGGCGGCACAGAATGAGCTGGCAAAGCAACTGTTCCAGCTGGGATTTTTCAACCCGGATATGGCGGTGCAGGCACTGGGGTGTCTTGAAATGATGGATTTTGAGGGAAAGGAGAGCGTTGAACGCACTATAAGAGAGGGTGCGGGTATGACGCAGAAAAATATGATATGACAAGGGTAAGGATAGACAGATCAAGGCTCGGCAGGGATATTTATATCACGGGACATTGCCAAAACGAGGGGGACAGCTCGAGGGAGGCATCGCTTGTATGTGCGGCGCTTACAACGCTTGCGCAGACTATAGCGCAGAATGTATATGACAGCGAGGATACAGGCGACACGGATATCATAGATGTGACGCTGAAAAGCGGTCAGGCGATAATCAGCTATGTTACGGACGACGAGGGGCTTAATACGGCGGTTGACGGAATAAGCAAGGGATTTTTTATGCTCGCGGAAAACTATCCCGAGTATGTGGATTGCTATGGTAAAGAGGGGTGAGTATGGTGGAAAACGAAGCTGTGAATGCCGAAAATGCGGCGGAGGAAAAGCAGACAGAAAATACGGATATCGGCACGGAAGATGATGCTGATGCAAATGGCGGCGAAAAGCCTGCACAGGATAATGCAGGCGGTAACACCTCTGCGGGATATCCCGATGAGGTCGGAGGTGAAGAGTTCAGGCAGGCGGTGCTGAGAATGAAGCAGGCGCGTGCGGGGAAAGCCGAGGGGATAGTAAGGCTTGCGGCAAGGCTGTTCGGGGCGGACGAAAACGACCTTGACGGCGTAGAAAGTGCTGTGATAGAGCGGCAGTCCGAATGGGAGCAGAGGAACGATATGCGGTACAGGCTTGACAAATGGCGCGCGGAGGGTGAGGCAGTAAAGGAGCTGTATCCTGAATTCGACCTTGTCGGGGAGATGAAAAACAGGGATTTCTTCTCGCTGTGCTATAAAGGAATAGGGCTTGCGGACGCTTATCTTATTGTGCACAAGGACGAAATTATCCGCTCGGCTATGGAGTATGCCGCGTCTGAGCTTATGAAAAGCGGGGCGATGAGAGCGGACGGCAAGAGAATGAGAGAGAGCATGCTGTCGGTGAGCAATGTACCCGACAACAGTAAGAAGCTGTCAAAAAGTGAGAGAAAGGAGCTGATAAGAAGGACGGAGAGAGGGGAGAGGGTGGTGCTTTGATAAATGAAAAATGAAGAATTGGGGTAGTGCGGGGCGAGGGGTAGTGCGGGGTTGGCGGCGATGAGTGAGAATGAATGATGAAAAATGAATAATGAATAATTGTGGTGACCGCCGTTGGCGGTGGATTTTGAATTGGGGTGGTGCGGGGGGCGAGGGATAGTGAAGAGTGGCGGTGATGGTGGGAATGGCGGGATTGCGGTGGATAAAAAAGGATAGTACAAAGTGATAGTGAAGCAGGAAGTTTGAAAATAGTGAAAGGTTGTGGGGGCGCTTTTAAATACGCGCCGCAGGCGCAACAATAATTATTCATTATTCATTATTCATTATTCATTTTAATAAGGTGGTGAGATATGAAGATTTAAACGGGTGGGTCGGCGGGAAAAGACGGACAAGAAATGCGCGGTTTCGGGCTGCGCGGGGAAATGTATTTACGATAAGAAAAAAAGAAAGACGGCGGCGGGAGAGCCGCCCGGGAAAGGAAATTTATATGAAGATAAGAAATGTAAGATTAGACCTGTTTGATGTGCAGACTACGGCTATGCCCGGTCTGTCAGCCGAGATGAAGACCTTTTATGAGAACACGCTCATTGATATGGCTGAGCCGAAGCTCGTACATGACCGCTTTGCGGACAAGTATCCCATACCGAGAAACGGCGGTAAGACTATAGAGCTCAGAAAGTACAGCTCGCTTGCAAAGGCTACCACTCCTCTGGTCGAGGGTGTTACCCCTGCGGGCAATATGCTGTCGGTAACGGCTAAGACTGCGACTGTAAATCAGTACGGCGACTATATAAAGCTGTCGGATATGCTGGAGCTCACGGCTATCGATAACAACGTTGTGCAGTCGACAAAGCTGCTCGGCAGTCAGTCGGGCAGAACGCTTGACACTATCACAAGAGAGATCGTCAATGCCGGTACGAATGTAATATACGCGCCCGGCAAGGACGGCAGTGAGGTGCTGTCAAGAGAAGCGCTTGACAAGGACTGCGTGCTCACTGTGGACACGGTATTCCGTGCGGCGGCTCAGCTTGAAAGCATGAATGCGGACGGCATAGACGGGGAGAGTTATGTTGCGATAATCCATCCTTATGCGGCTTATGAGCTTATGAGAAGCCCCGAATGGGTCGATGTGCATAAGTATGCAGAGCCTGAGAGCATATTCAAGGGCGAGATAGGTTCGCTCGGAAATGTAAGATTTGTTAAGAGCACGGAAGCCAAGATATTTGCGGACGACAGCTGTCCTCAGTTCTATCAGCTGACCGCTGACGCAAACTTTATAAAGGGTAAGGATTATTACACGAAGTCGGGCAGTAACTATTCCAAGGCTACCGTAACGGCGGGCGGCGATGTTACAGCGTCAACCTATTATGAAAAGAAGGCAGTTGCGGTGTTCTCGACACTTGTTATCGGCGCACACGCATATGCGGTCACCGATGTCAGCGGAGGCGGTCTTCAGCACATTGTAAAACAGCTCGGCTACGGCGACGATCCGCTGAACCAGAGAGCAAGCGTAGGCTGGAAGGCGGTGCGCACGGCGGAGATCCTTTCGGATGAATATATGGTGAGAATAGAAAGCTGTTCGCCTGTATATTCCGAAAAGACAAGCGCCAACTGATAAGATGAGGTTAAGCCTTGTGTGGGGCTGAGATGACGGCACACGGGAGGGTCAGGGGAATATTAAAAAGGGGAAAGAAAATGAACGAAAATAACAACAACGAACTTAAAAAGCTTGTACCGGTAAGACTTTTCAAGGATAACGACAAGTATAACGCCGATGTCTTTGTATCTGTAAACTGCAACAATTATCTTATACGCAGGGGCGAAACGGTTATGGTGCCGCAGTTTATCAAAAATGAGCTTGACAGGGCAGAGGTACAGAGAAAGAAGGCGGAGTACTACCGTGATGAGGGCTGGAAGCTGTCGCTGATAGTCCAGGAGGGCAAGTAATGACGGTAAAGGAAGTGCTTGATACTGTAGATAGTCTGCGTCCGAATGAGATAGGAAAAGCGGACAAGCTCGGGTGGCTCACGGATATCGAGAGCCGCATATATGAGGATATTTATCTTACGCATGAGCATAACGGGATAAGCTTTACCGATACGGAAAAAATCGGGACTGACGATAGTACGGTACTTTTTGTGAAAAGACCCTTTTCGGAAATATATATCCTGTTTTTGTGCTCGCTTATCGATTTCTATCATGCGGAATATGAGAGATATGCCAATGACGAGGCACTTTACGAAACGCTGTATGATGAGTTTTGTCGGTACTGGAACGCAAGGCATATGAGTAATGTGAAAACAAGGATGAAAGGATAGGAAAAATGGCGGCGAAAGTGTCTAAAATCGAGAGCGTTACGGAAAGCGCCGAGGTGTTCGGCGGAATAGACCGTTCTAACGGAACTCCGCTCGGATACTGGCAGGAGCTTAAAGGGCTGGACTTTACCGCGTATCCCGCGCTGAGGACCTGTAAGCCGTTTTCGTATACGGAGCTTCCTGACGGAATAACCGGATATATGTTCAAAAACGGCGGGATAGTCTACACAAAGGCGGACGGCATCTATATTGACGGAAAGAAAACCGCAGTTGAGCTTAGTACAGGCGAAAAGCGGCTTGTCGGTATGGGGGCATATATACTTATATTGCCGGACGAGGCACTTATAAACACCGCCGATGATCCGATAAGTGTGACATATCCGACAAGGCATGAGCTGAAAGGCTCGCTGTATGAGTATAATCAGAACCAGACGCGCCCGACAGTGGCGATCTTCAAACGACTGTATATAGATGTTGCAAAAGACAGTGCGGAGCTTTCTTATTACAGCGAGGGTAATCAAATAAAGATAGCGTACAGCTACGGCGGCAAAACAAAATACCTCACCGCAAGGATAAAATCGCTATCGGAAGAAAGCTATACGAGCAGCGGCTGTGTATCTATAAATCTTGATACCTCCGTATATAATGACACGCTTTACTTTTATACGGAGGGCAGAAGAATGGAAAACTTCAGGGTAGTGTGCATAAAGAATGCGACTGTAAGCAGGCAGATCCCTCAGATGGATTTTATTGTTGAGCACAACAACAGACTGTGGGGGTGCTCTTCCGCTGATCACGAGATATACTGCTCCAAACTCGGAAGCGCTGTGGAATGGGGCAGCTATGACGGGATATCGACCGATGCCTGGGCGGCTATCGTAGGCTCGGACGGCGACTTTACGGGGGCTTGCGTATACGCGAACAGTGTGCTGTTTTTCAAGGAGAATTGTGTGCATATCGTTTACGGTACAAAAGCGTCAAACTTTACGGTGAGTACGATAAAGCTGAGGGGTGTGCAGAGCGGCAGCGGCGGTTCGCTGTGTATTTCGGACGGACTGCTGTATTATAAAGCACCCGAGGGGGTGTTCTGCTTCAACGGTTCTGCGGCGCACAGGATAGATTCAAAGCTCGGCGGAGATATAACAGATACCGCGGTCATGACGGCTGACGGAAGATATATCGTTATGGCGGCAGCTGACGGGACGGTGTACTTCTATGACAAACGATACGCGGCATGGTACGAAAGACGGCTCAGCGGTGTGTGCTCGGCTCATGAGATAAACGGCAGACTGTATGCGGTGGCAAAGGGGAACAGCGGAAAGCTGACGGTCATAAGACTTGTCGGAACGGACAGCGATGCAAAAAAGCAGGCTGAAAACAGCTTTGAAGCGGTGAGCGGAGATATAGGCAGAGGAAAGGTGTTCAATATATACAAAAAGCTCAGAGCCGCTGTGCGGTACAGCCGCAAGAATAATGAAGTTCCGGAGCTTTCGCTGTATGTCAGCGGTGACGGCGGAGAATGGAAAAAGGCGGCGGAATATAACAGCGCCGAAAGCAAAAGCGAAGAAATAACAGCTGCGCCGATCATACCGCTCAGATGTAAGACCGTAAGAATAAAAATCAGCGGCAAAACAAGCGGGGACGCTTATGCGGTACTTTACGGAGTATATCTTGACAGCGAAAAGGGAAGTGAGATAAGTGGATAATATCAATATAAGCTTTGCCGCAGACAAGGCGGCAGATAGCGAAAAGCGGCTGAATGATATCGAGAACTTCATCTCGCTGCTTGCGGACAGGATAAAGTTCTGCCTTGCAGATATAAATGACGATGTAGCCGCAAAGTCGGACGGTGAAGAGGAGAAAAAGCTCATATATCAGGCGTTGTCGGACGGAGTGGGCGAGTTCACAAACGCCGATAAGAACTGTGAGATTTTCAACGACTATGAGAATAATGTCGCAAGCTCATATTATGCTCATGCAGAAGGGTATAAGACTACGGCTAACGCTCCGTACAGCCATGCGGAGGGCATAGAAACTACAGCGGCAAATACTCAGGCACACGCCGAAGGGTATGGCACTTCTGCAACGGGATCGTCATCTCACGCGGAGAATGAGGGGTGTGCGGCAAGCGGCAGTAACTCACACGCGGAAGGGTATTATACCAGAGCGTATGGCGAGCACTCGCACGCATCGGGAAATCACACGGTTGCGGGCTGGGAAGTTTTTGCGCTTGGAAGCTATAACAAGACGGCGGAAGATGTGTGGCTCGTTGTGGGCAACGGTTGGGGAAGCGGTGAAAATGAATTCAGAAGTGATGCGCTGGTGCTTGACCGCGCGGGAAATCTGCATATATCCGGCAGGTTTATCGCGGACGGCGGCGTTGACGGCGTTGGATATACATTGCCCGTGGCAACAGCCGATACGCTCGGCGGCGTAATGATAGGGGATAATCTGCTGGTATCGGCGAGCGGCGTGATTGCCGCCGATCTATCAGGGTGTGTTAAATCCGGTGAAATTGCAGACTGGGCGAAAGCTGATGAAAAGCCGTCATATACCGCCGAGGAGGTCGGTGCGGCGGCAAAAAAGCACACGCACACTAAATCTGAAATAACAGATTTTCCGACACTGGGAACGGCGGCGGGAAAGAATATTGATTATTTCGCGGCGGCGGAGCATACGC
>OMFM01000296.1_pt1 | contig 23878 bp, 17 predicted proteins | sample 1645661 | NCBI WGS metagenome assembly OMFM01 (sample SAMEA103958128, study PRJEB25191) | human gut metagenome | reverse complement strand
GACGTGACGGTGCTGGAAAATGTTGCGGATTTTGGCGGGAAAATCCGCGGGCTGCTGCCGTACCTCGTTGGGCTGATTCGCGCGATTTGGAAGCATCAGCCGCTGAAACTGACCTACACCGTCAATGGTGAGACGCGGACGAAGGATGCGCTGCTGTGCATTGCGGCGAACGGAAAGTGGATTGGCAGCGGCATCCCGATTTGCCCCGATGCTGTGCCGAATGACGGCGAAATCGACTTCATGGTCGTCGGGCAGCAGCCGCGGTGGAAAGTGCCGTACTATCTCGTGCGCATGATGATGAAACAGATTTTGAACTTTCCGTTTACGGAGCATGTCCTTTGCGACAAAGTGACGGTGTCGTCGCCCGGAATGCATGTCGAGGTGGATGGCGAGATTATCGCCTGCGAACACGCGGAATTTACCATGCATCCCGGCGCGTTGATGCTGTACTGGTGAGGTGCGTATGGCGACGATCAGCATCATCCGCGTGGAAAATCCAGCAAAAAAGGCAGAGATTTCCGCGCACATCCTCCATGCGCTGCCGGATTGGTTCGGCTTGCCGGACAGCACGCAGAAGTACATCGACGACAGCCGAAACATGCCGTTTTTCGCCGCTGTGCGGGAAGGGCAGGCAGTCGGATTCGCGGCGCTGAAGGCAACCAGCCCCTGCGCGGGGGAAATCTACGTCATGGGCGTATTGCCGGCATATCACCGAAGCGGCATCGGGCGGCAGTTGTTTGCGGCGATTCGGGCGGAGGCAATCGCGCGAGGCTATCGGCTGCTGCAGGTCAAAACCGTGCAGACGGGGCATTACGAGGAGTATGACCGCACGAACGCCTTTTACCAGCGCATGGGCTTCCTGCCGCTGGAGTGCCTGCCGACGCTGTGGGATGAATGGAATCCGTGTCAGGTGTATGTGCTGCCGCTGCAAAACTCGTAACTTTTCCTGTCAAAAAGCAGGGATTTCCGCGTTCTGTGGCGAATATATAGAAATATCCGCAGAAAAGGAGGCAACGTTATGGCTGATATTGGAAAGACAGTCAAAGAAATCTGGGAACAGAGCATGAAGGCAGTCAACAAGGCGGCGACGAACATCGCGACCAGCACGAAGCAGAAGGTTGATGAGATGAACATCGTCACGCGTCGGAAGGAACTGCAAAACCAGCTTGGTCTGCGGCTGTATGAGCTGTGGCAGGCGGGCGAGGACGTGCCGGAGACGCTGAAAGCGACGCTGGAGGAAATGCGCGACCTGGAAGTGAAACTGCAGGAGCTGCGCGAGAGCAAGACCGCTGCGCCGGAGGACGAGAAGAGCGCCGAGACGCCGGATTCTGCCGCCCACGCGCCTGACACGACGGACGTGAAAGTGCCGCTGGAGGACGACGACGTGCCGACGATTGAGATGCCGGACATCCCCGAAAAGCCGGAGCGCCCGATGGATGCGCCGAGTATCCACACGGACGACGAAACACCCGCTGAGTGACATCTATTTGCACACAAAAACGCCATTCCGACGCATGTTGTTCGGAATGGCGTTTTATACTATTTCCAGATTCAACTGCGCCATCTGCTTGCGCCTTTTTCGTTCTGGCGTCCGCTCACTCCATTTAGCGTAGCGCTGCTACGCTGCATTTCGTTCCCGTTAGCCAGAACGAAAAATTCGCCGCGCATCTTGGCGCATTTTCATTTGGAAATAGTATTATGCCCATGCACCCGCTATCATAGGGGAACGTTCTACAACAAAAGTGTAGATTTTCTGACGGCAGTTGGTCATATCCGCGTCCGTATAGCTTGTGGGGAGACTGTGCCACAGCGTGTCGCGGATGATTTTTGCCATTTCAGCGCGGGTAGTTTCCTTTTCGCGCCAGTTGTTCATATTGGCGATAGCTTTACGAATGGTGCTTAGCAGCTCTTTCGCAGAGGCTTTCAGCATCTTGATTTCCTCCTTGGACAGCGTGTCCTTTTTCAGCAAATCAAAAAGCGCAAGCTGCTCTTCGTTGTCGAAGCCCTCACGGATATAACGCTCCGTTTCGATGTCCAGCTCATTGGCCAGTGCCAGCAAATCGGTGAAGGACTTTTCGATGGCAGCACGATTCTGTTCGGCGTTGTAGTTGCTGATAATGGTTTGATACCGCTCGTAGTAGTCGATTCTTGTTGGATTGCGAGCCATCATTTCAGCAAGACGACTTTCAATCAGCTGCTGCAAATCCCGCAAAAGCAGATTCTGATGTTTTCGCCGCATAAATTCCGCGCGAAGCCGTTCAAAATCAATTTTGCTGATGTCAAACGTCTTATCCTTGTTATCATCGTTGATTCTTACATCAATCGCGTCGCTGACAATATCATTGATGCGCTTCATCAGCGTGGAATTGTCGGCATGAAGGACACGTGCGTGCATCACATCGTAAATCGCGCTGATGGCATCCTTCTCCTTGCGCTCGCTGTCCAGCTGACCATGTTCGACATACTTGAACATGCGGAACAGCTCACGCGCGATGATGCCGAAGCGCTTGCGCGTATCTGCATCGCCGGAAAGTGCATCCGCACCATCTTGCACAGACTCGATTCGTGCAAAGCTGTCGCTGCAAACGGCGGTGTCCAAATTAAACGAATGCGCCAGCATCAGCTGTCGGATTTCGTCGATAACTGCACGAATCTTGCTGTACAGCTGGCTAATATCCGGCGTGGGGTCAACCGCAATTCGCCCGCCGGATGTGTAGTCTGCCAGTGCCTGCCGAAGCGCTTTCACAACGCCGATGTAGTCAATTACTAAGCCGTTCGTTTTGCCCTCGCAGACGCGATTGGCGCGGGCAATGGCCTGCATCAGCGTGTGCGCTTTCAGCGGCTTGTCCAGATACAGGCAGCTAAGGCTCTTGACATCAAAGCCGGTGAGCCACATGGCGCATACGAATACCACGCGGAAGGGATTTTCGCTGTCCTTGAACTCTTTGTCCAGCCTGCGCTCTTCCATTTTGGCGCGGTGCGGGCGAATGTCCAGCCCCCAGTTGTCGAAGGTCTGCCACTCGTTCTGCTCCTGACTGATGACAACCGCCATTTCGGTTTCTTTCATCCATGCCAACTTGCGCTGCATTTCCTGCGCTTCCTGCTGGGAAACCGTGCGCAGGCTCGCATCTAACTGGCGGATGGCATCTTGCCAGTATTCCTGCACGAAATTGTACATGCGCACGCAGGTCACTTTGTTGATGCACACGAACATCGCCTTGCCTGTGTCCCACATGTCGGTGTAGTGCTTCACAAAGTCCTTTGCGATGGCGCGCAGCCGCTTTTCGGCGGTGATGATGTGAATATCCTTCGCTAATTCCCGTTCCATTTTTGCCTGCTGGTCGGGTGTAAGGTTTTCACTGTCAAGCAAATCGGTCAGTTCGTTGGAAATATTGGGATTGGTGATTTCCAGCTGATCGGCGCGATTCTCGTAGTAGAGGGGAACCGTGGAACCGTCATCGACCGCCCGTTTGAAGTCATACACCGATATATAGCCGCCGAAGGTGCGCTCGGTGATGTTGTCGTAGGCGAACAGCGGCGTACCGGTAAAGCCGATGCGGCTGGCGGTGGGCAGCAGCTTCATCATGTTGTCGGCAAAAAGCCCGTTCTGCGTGCGGTGAGCTTCATCGCTCATGATGATGATGTCGTGATTCGGCGTGATGGGGTCGGGGTGGTCATTGTTGAATTTCTGAATCAGCGTGAAGATATAGCTGGGATTGCCCTTCAGCATCTCAACGAGCCGCGCACCGCTGGACGGGACAAACGTGCTGGATTTCATGCCGTTAAGACATCCGCAGCTCTCGAAAGTAGCGCTAATCTGCTTGTTCAGCTCGTCCCGGTCGGTCAGCACAATGATCGTCGGACTGCCCGAAAACTTGCGGCGGATTTTCTGCGCCAGAAACACCATGGAGTAGCTTTTGCCGCTGCCCTGCGTGTGCCAGAATACGCCTAACTTGCCGTCGCGCAGCTTGCGATCTCGATAGGCTTCAATGGCTTCATTCACGCCGAGATACTGGTGATTTCGTGCCAGAATTTTGGCAGTATGATTGTCGGAATGGTCATAGATGATGAAGTTTTCCAGCAAATCGAGGAAAGTTTCCTTTTTGCAGATACCGCGCAGCATGGTTTCCAGACTGACAACACCCTGTTCGCCCTCATTCAGGCGTTTCCACTCGCTAAAATACTCATATTTGCTGCCCAATGTGCCGATTTTGGATTCCACGCCGTTGGAGAGCATCACAAAAGCATTGAACCAGAACAGTTGCGGGATGGTATGCTGATAATCGTGATAGTTGGTATCATAGGCTTGGCGAACATCCACGCCGAGCTTTTTGAACTCCACAAACAGCAGCGGAATGCCGTTCACAAAGCCGATAATGTCCGCACGGCGATGATACAGTGCGCCGTCAATCTTCATTTCCTTTACGGCGAGAAAGTGATCATTGGCGGGGTTGTCGAAGTCGATGAGCCGTGCCATGCGCGTTTCCATGTTGCCGTTTGGCAGGCGGAAATTGACGGGAACGCCGCCAGTGATGAGGCGGTATTTCTGCTCGTTGGTCTGCATGGGCGTGGCAGAAAAGGAGGTTTCCATGAGCGACTTGACCACGCTGTCCGCATAAGCCTCCGTCATCCAGCTGTTCAGGCGGAACAAAGCCGGACGCAGGTACTTGGTGAGCAGCACCTGATGGTAGTCTGTGCGCCCCAATGTGCCGTTTGCGCCCAACGTTTCACGGTTGTGCGCATAAACCAGCTCCCAGCCCAGCTCGTCGTGGAGCAGGTCGCCGGCGGCACCTTGAACAAGGACGTTTTCGGAATAGGAGTAGCTCATCTCATCATCCCCCAAACTTACCATAAGTCGTTTTCGTCTTTTATTTGTGTGATATATTCATTGATTTTATCAAAGTCTTCTTTAGTCTTCATCCGACGCCAATCAGATTGTATTTGCACATATTCTGTTTCAGATATATACGGATGAATAACTTGAATATTCGCAACAAACGAATCATAAAGTATAATAGGATATAGAAGTATTGTTGAAAATGCACCCAAGGCATAAATGTTTATAATCAGATATATTACAAGTTTACGTTTGCAGCGAGAACTGTTCTTTTTTGATTCTTGCTTGAGATTTTCTAACTCTTGCTGGATATTTTCTTCTATTGGCGTTAATTTGGGTTTGTCGTTGGAACTTTCCATATCATTGCCATTTGTTATTTTTTCTATTCGTTTTGAAATATGTATTGCGTCTTTGATTTCTTTAATGTTTGAATAAGTAGTGGCAAAAAGTGAAATGAGGAGGATGCCCACACCGAACAGTCCAACAATGATAGCAAATTTGTACTCCGTAGTTAGAGCTGCTTGCCTATATATGCTATCAACCCATGCGGAAAGAAAAGAATTTCCTGCGCTTGGTAAAGCTTCGATAAGTTTACCAGCATATTGCAGAGAAAGCGTCACTAATCCGCAAACGATAAGATCAACTTTGTAGCGTTGCCACAGTTTTTTCATTCGGATACCTCCATTTCTCCACTCATCAATTTAGGCAGAAGTCGGTCGCGGACTTCCTTCGCTTTAACACAACTGTTACGCAATACCTGTATGCGTTTCATGATGGGATGAACAATATTATCATATGCGTTTGCAATGCTCTTCGTTGGAACAAGAATGGTTGACTCTTTCAGATACTTAAAATGGCGCGCATAATGATAATTTGTCAAATCAATATGAATGATACTGAAATAAAACAGCGATTGTGGCATACAATCGGAGTTACTCACAATTAATTGAGTACCATCTGCTCCTTTTGCAAATGGAAAAGTAATGTACTTCAATATGCGTGTGTGGTCGCCAAATACGATGATGGCATCTTGCGGCTTCACACATGCGTCTGTATCATTTGTATATCCAGCAATGAAATCTCTACTTTGGTCAACAATAGGGATGTTCCCGCTAACTTGATAATCGCTGGTTAATACTTGCTTTGTACGAGGAATCTTTCGAAGCAGAGAACCAACTGTTTCTATTTTCCACCCCTCCGGCACGCCATCAACCACCTTCACACTCTCATGTCCCGGAAAGAGCAGTTCTACAAACCACTCTCTATACAGCCTTTGTGCAGCTTCTTCCAGCAGCTTAATTTGGCGGCGGTTGTTTTCAATTAGGTCGTCATAAGCAGAAAGGATGGAGGCAATGCGGCGCTGGGTGGGAAGGTCGGGAAGATTGATTGTTAGATTTTGCAGACTGCTAAGACTGATTGTTCTTTGAGCTGCGCCAATAGCTGCTGCATCAGCTTGCAAAAAGAATGCCTTACTTAACATTGAATAATACATATATGCTGGCTCAACAATGTGTGGGTTAGGACGTAATATTGCGATATGTCGCTGAAATGTAAATTTGACATTCTCTTTTATCAAAACAGGTATGCCAAACGAACCGACAACAGAATATAAAATGTCACCTTTCTGCGGTTTTCGCTTGGCAAGTAAATTGTCATAGTATGATTGCGGTACATGCATGCAATTTGTAAAATCAAAAGAGTTGTCCTTGATGTTCGATATGGTGACAAAAGGAATGCCTTTATTGCTCTTCGGTGGTGCTTGATGGTCACCATCGGAAATGCTCTGACAGCATTCAGATAATTTTGCTTTTTTCCAACTCATACCCCCATCTCCTCCCAATTCCGCGAGATGGTTTCCATCAGTGCGTCGCTCTGCTGTTGCAGCGTCAGTAGTTCCGCGTGGATTTCGTGCATCCGCTCCGCAAAATCCACATCATCCGTCTGCTGTGCCTCTACGCCCACATACGCGCCGGGGGTTAAACTCCAATTCTTTTCCTCAATTTCCTGCAACGTGGCAGCCTTGCAAAGACCGGGAATGTCACGGTATTCGCCGTCTCCGAATTTGTCGGTTAGCCAGCACGCTTCCTTCGCAATTGTCAGCTTCTCCTGTATGGCAGCGAGGAATTCGTCATACTGCGCCTGTATGCGCTTCTTGTCCTTGCGGGCTGCCGCGGCAACGGCATCCTTGCATTCTGCGGTGACGCTGGCTATCTCTTGCTGCAGCTGCTCGGCGCGCTGGGCGAAGGTGCAATCCGCCGCCATATCAAGCGCGACGCGGTAGTCTGCCACCAATGCGTGGTATTTCTCTGTTTCGCCCCGATGCAGCCACACGATGGCGTTCAGGTTCTTCATCTGCCACGGACTCCACTCGTTCAGCGTGCGATCCACGGCGGTGTAGTAGTTGCGGCTGTCGATGAACAGCACTTTGTCGCGCAAGTCGAGTTTCTTGCCCTTGTCGAAGAACCATAGCGTGCAGGGCAGGCTCTTGGTATAGAAGAAGTTCGTACCAACGGACAGCATCACATCCACCGCCCCGGTGGACACCAGCTGACGGCGAATGTCTCGATCGCGCCCGTTGCTGTCGGTGGCGGATGCTGCCATGACAAAGCCCGCACGCCCGTGCTCATTCAGATAGCTGTAAAAGTAGCTAATCCACAGATAGTTGGCATTGCTGACTTCTTTGCTGGGATTCACGCTCGGCATCCCGAAGGGCAAGCGCCCAGCAGAGGCGGTGCTTTCACTTTTTACTTTGTCCACATTGAAAGGCGGATTCGCCATCACAAAGTCGCACTTGCCCTCCAGACCAAAATGGTCGTGATAGAAGCTGTTCGCATCGTCCCCGGAAACGATTTGCGCATTCAGCCCATGTACTGCCATGTTCATCAGGCACAACTTGGCATTGTATTCCACCTTCTCTTGACCGTAGAAGGTCATGGCCATATTCGCGTTCGCGCCATACTGCTCAGTGAAGTCCGCAGAGGAAACGAACATGCCGCCGCTGCCGCAAGCGGGATCTATAAAGACGCTGTCTTTGATACAAACAGAAAAAGCCTTCTCTGGCACATAAGTGCTGAAAAAGGCTTGAAATAAAGGACTTTCGAGGTTCCGCTGTATTGTACAGCAGAGCTTCGGAAGCCCTTTTTCTGTTTATTCGATTGTTACTGGCCGGTTCTGTGGCTTGTGGAACTTACCCATCAAAAACGGCTGTCAGAGGAATAATTAAAAAGTGTGGAATAATTAAAAGGTTTCAAACTCTAATCCTTTTTTGTAAAAGCCTTCACCCCTGTCCATATTGCTCCGCCTATTAATGCGAGAACTCCCATTACAGTAACGCCTGTATCTCCGGCTTTCTTTTTACATGCAGAACAAATACCTGTCTTGTTTTTACCTACTATGGTTTTTCCACACATTTTGCATTTTCTCTCTTCATTGTTATTCTTGCTCATCATTTACATCCTCCACTGAAACTATGTAAACATCTTTGTTTTCGATTGCGAGTCTTGTGCTTTCTAATGCAGGTTCGAGTTCTTTTGAAAAGGTATACCAACAATCTGTGTTTTCTTTGCTATAGTGATAGTTATCGTGCATCAGCTCTATAGCAGACATACCTCTTCCGCCTATTTCCTGCGTGATAAAATCGTGCATTACGGTTTGATAACGATCCAATACGAGCTTTGAGTCCTCCCGACGACCGAGTGCCTCAAACACCTGCATTTGTACGCCAGAAAACTTTGTTGCCAACTGCAAATCATCCGATAAATTTGAAAGAAGAGTATCTATAGAAGATTGTTTGTGGAACAACGACCATTTTGTGTTCTTCGCAAGATGTAATGAAGCAGTTCGCATTTCCGCATATACGCTATTTAACGCTGTTGTCATCCTGTCAGATGCCTTTTCAAGGAACTGGTTCCTCGATTCAATAGAAGTTGCGTTCTGCGCTTGTAAGATATAGTCACGAGCATCAAAGAAAGGCGTGAGAATATCTCTATCCCGATCTCGATCCAACTGATAACTCTGCATTTCTTGGATGCCTTTTAGTGTGTCTTGAATTTGCTTCATTTGCATTTGATTAGCGATACTTCGAGTGGTTTCGAGAGTTCCGGGATTATTAATCACTTTTTTAAGTGTGATATCTTTGACACGAACCCCATTTTCATCAACGATTACCGCACGAAGGTTACCATCCACTTGTTTTGAGTCTCCTATAGAGTATAGACCCTGTTTGAGCTTTTCTTTTATCCCTGCTGGCAGGCTATCAAAATCAGGAACAAGGGTGATGTTTCCTCTGGCAACAACAGCTGCATGTTGAACAACATCATTTATTATTCCAAGGTCTGCAACAGGAATATTTGAAACCACTTCAACAAACGGACTATCTGCCAAAGATCGTGTTAACTGTTGAGCATATAAGCCCATGAAATCACTCATTTTTGATATTTCATATCCGTTCGTATCTGCGTCAGTTACAAGAATATGTAGTTCAGAAGGAACAAGAGTAGTGTCAGATTCTTTGTTTTCCTGATCCTTGTATTCATTTGAGTCAATCACGGTGTTTCACCTCTTTACACTTGGATTTTAATCATGCAAAATGCTCTATGACTATGGCATTGAGCTGTGCGGCAATCTCCGAGAAATCCTGGTTTAAATCAAGGGTTTTCACACTGATTTGATTGCCGCTCATCTGATAGCTGTTGTCCGGCTGGATCGCTTCGTCTGTTGCCGCATAAAGGAGCATGCCGGAAACCTTGTGGGGCTGGTTCCCGAACTCCGTATCCTTGTTCTTGACGTAGGTAAAGATCTGATACAGATTACCCGAATGGAGCGTGTGGACGTCATACTGTGTTTGTGTGGTATGCGTGTAGTACTTGGCGTCAATGATAAGCACTTCGCTGCCTCTGGTAAGCATGATGTCGCTCTGCATTACCGGCAGCATCGTCCCCACACCATCATCCAAGGCCCATGGGATCTGAGAGGCCATCGCCCTTACCTGCGGACACTCCTTAGCGTAGTATTCGAGGATGAATTTCTCATACAGACGGTTCATGCGCTGTTCATCCACAAAGGAGGCCAGCTTGTATTCTCCGGAGTCTGTGGTCAGAAGCATCCCTTCCAGAATGAGCTGGCACAGGCTGATAAGCATACGATAGGTATTGTTGTTTCTCTGGAACCGAATGGCTGACCAACGGATCGTGGTGGGATCGATTGTGTCAACATTCGAGAAGAACAGCATTTCCTTTTTCAGATCGCTCTTGTACTCCTGATCCACCCTCGTGTGCCGGAGCAGAAGCATAACGGTCGTTTTCAGTATCTGATTCAGGAGATTATTCTCGGAAAGCTCATCATACTCACAGGTCAGTACCCGCTTTCTGGCAAGCCGGTTCTGAATAGTCCCCAGCATGTCAATCTTGCCACGGGCTACAGCAACATCCTCTTTTCGATTCAAATACTCCCGGTACAGTCCCTGTTTCAACTGTCTGCTGATTCCCTTCGCCAGAATCGCAGCGAAGAGGTTATGCATGTTCTCGAACTCTTCGGTAGCAACATCCTCATAACCGCCTTGATTCAGCGTCGTGAAGGCATACGAAAGCATATAGTATATGTTTTTTATGAAGATGCTCTTATCCTTAATCATTGAAACACACCTTGCAGAATGTTCTCCCACCGCTGGAGCTTATTGGCGTCGTCAAACCAGTATTCACTGAGCATTGGAAGAATGTCGTAGTCAACGATGGAGTGCAGCCACTCCTCGGTACAAACATCTCTGCCGCAGAAATAGCTATGACCGATGCAGAAGCCCTTACCCAGCGACTTATCAAGAGATATTTCACGGTTCAGGTCCTTCACCTTGTTAACGAGTTCGTTCAGCGTCTCGTTGTTCAGACCGTTCTGGTAATGGATGAAGCCCTCGGAATCGAAGCCCGGTTCCACCTCAAAGAAGCTGAAGCGACGACGAAGCGCATAGTCGATCATGGCAAGGCTGCGATCTGCCGTGTTCATCATGCCAATGATATAGAGGTTCTTCGGGACGGAGAATGAGAGCCCGTTATATGCGAGAGTCGCTTTTGTGCCTCTGTAGTCCTTTTCGATCAGCATCAACAGCTCACCGAAGATTTTACTCATGTTGCCACGGTTGATTTCATCGATGATAAAGAAGAACTCCTTGTCCGGCTGGTTTGCAGCCTTCTGGCAGAAACGATAGAAAATGCCGTACTTCAGCTCGAATCCATCCTCGACCGGCTTATACCCCATCATGAAGTCTTCATAGGAATAGTTCTGATGGAACTGAACGAACTCAATGCGGCTATCATCCTTTTCACCCATCATGGACCACGCCAGACGTCTTGCGGCGAAAGTCTTACCAACACCGGGAGCTCCCTGCAGGATTATGTTCTTCTTATTGCGAAGAACGGCCACAAGGTTCTCGTAGCGTTTTTCGGTCATATAGACTTCATCGAGGAAGTCACTCTTTGTGTAAGCATCGATGGAGGCTTCCTGTGCTACCGGATTCTCCTCACGGATCATATCGAGGATGAAGTCATATTCTCCTCTGGTGAGCTTGAACAAGCTGCCCTGCGGATTCTGGAAATACTCCATACGCTCCAGTTCCGGGCATCCTCTCAAGGTCGCATAATCAATCGGAGAAGTCAGACCTTCAACCTTTTCAAAGAACAGCTTCTCGCCGTCTTGTTCTGCGCTGACACGACCGATAGCAACGATCTGCTTTACCGGATTGGATTCATACCCGATGATCATGTCGCCAGCTTTCGCATCAAGGAAATTCTGGAAGATGCGACGCTTGTTGCCGTTCTCATTGTAAAGCGTGTAGGACTGAACCTCACCAACAGCGATGTCCGCAAAGCTCCAGATCTTCGGATTGGCATTCAACCACCAATAACCACGGTCTTCCTCTCCGGGAGCGGCTTTAACATAAAGTTCGATTTCAGATAATTCAACTTTGTCCAACGCTTCAGAAAGCTCATCACGGAGTTTCCAGATATATGAGCCTTGTTCCTCCTTTGTCGCATGGCGGCCCACATAGAGAATAGGCCACCATTTGGAGTTTTCAGTGTCAACCTCCAAAAGAGGACAGCCCGTTTTATCGGCAATTCGCTTAGCAAGGGTGGATGAACCTGCGTTGTAGAAATTACTCGATTGGCCGTACTTTACTGATAGTTGTTTGCACGTGGCCTGTCCACCGTAATCTTTCATGCGTTTCATGATTTCGAGACTGGCGGTGGTAAAGACTTCTGAATCATTGAGGAGTTTTATCCATTCATCAACAGTAATTCCCGGCGAATATGTGGCTGGGAACCATTCAGCTTCTTCTTGAGCGACAGCATCCTTCTGAGAGTAATACCGGCTAATGTAGAAACCGACGTCGATGGTCAGCGTCTTCAGTTCAGGGTCGGGATAGCAGGTATCAGTCAACTGCGACTGGAACAGGTTCACCAATTCGATATCCTCTTTGAGAGCTACGCTGATTTCATCATAGAGCTTCAGGAAGTTCCGGATGTTATCGGCATAAGCACCTTTCTTGAAGCGATAGTCAGATCCCAGCTCGTTGGCGACCGTTTTTACCTCACCGAATTTGTAGATGTAATACTTATCTGGGTAGCGGAGCCACAGATAGGTACTAATGGCATTCTCATATTGGTAATGCTGCGCTGCTCCGTTGCCGTACTTCTCCAAGAGAACAGAAGATTGAGTCTTGAAAGCATCCATCCGTTCAAAAACGTCCTTACTCTCGTCAAAAAGGGCGATAAACATAGCTCGGACCTCTTCAGGAGCAGCCTTGGCAAATCCAACGATCATACCTTTTGGGAAGTTGTTGTTAGAAGCCAACAGATTGAACGTCTTATCCAATGAACGACTCAGCATTTCAGCAAAATCGGTAGCATTCACGTCCCAATTATCCTGGAACCACCTTACGGCCTCCCACTTGTATTTTTCTTCGCCCCATTGCCTTGAGACGAAGTTCTGCTTGTAGGCCACAAGCACATCTTTCAGTTTCGTTATGTCAAACATAAGATCACCTCAACCTCTTCATTCTTGCGCCCAATCATCGGCCAAATTTGCCGCTTGTGTCATTACCAGCTGAATCGCTTGTTCCTGCTTATCCGGCGGATAACCGTATTTCTTTAGAATTCGTCTAACAATTACCATCAGTCTTGCTCTAACACTCTCTTTAACCGCCCAATCTATGGTCGCATTCTTCCTTACTTTGTCTGCGACTTCACGAGCAATTATTCTTAACTGCTCATCACCCAATACTTCAGTTGCGCTATCATTCAAACTAAGGGCATCATAGAAAGCAAGTTCGTCGCTGGACAACCCCATCTCCAAGGAACGCATATCAGCCTTTTTAAGGTCTTGGGCAATTTTTATAAGCTCATCAATTACTTCTGCAGTCGTAAGTAGATTATTTTGATACTTGTTAATTGCACCATCCAGCATTTCCATGAGAGTTTTAGATTGTGCTATGTTTCTCTTGGTCCGCACCTTCACTTCATCGTTCAGCAGTTTCTTCAAAAGCTCTAATGCGACATTTTTGTACTGCATGGATTTGACTTCCTGCAGAAACTCGTCCGACAGAATGGATATATCTGGTTTGTCTATTCCAGCAGCATCAAAGATATCAACAACTTCGTCAGAAGAAATTGCTGTGCTTACGATACTTTTTATTACTGAATCATATTGATCTTTACCTTCGTGCCTGTCACCCTCAAACTTGCATAGTCTTGCTTTTACTGCTTGGAAAAAAGCAATTTCTTCAGTATTTTTCATAGCCTCTTCTGATGGCTTGGAAAGCGCATAAGCCTGTCCCAGCAATGAAACCTCTTTTACAAACCGGGCTTTACCATCTGGTAGGCCTAAGACATGATTCTCCGCTTGCAAAATGATAGACAACTTTGCTTTTACACTTGCATCAAAGAAACAAGTATAGTCAAACCCATGAAGCATTTGGCGAACAACTTCAAGTTTTTCTATCATTATCTCTGTTGCCCGAATCTGGTTTTCTGCAGGCATTCCTTTTCCTCCGCTTTCAGCATAGAAATTCAATGCTTGCTTAAGACTCGTGCCAATGCCAATGTAATCAACAATTAAGCCGCCCGGTTTGTCTAAAAAGACTCGATTCACCCTTGCTATTGCCTGCATTAAATTGTGGCCTTTCATAGGCTTATCGACATACATCGTGTGCAAACAGGGAGCATCAAATCCAGTCAGCCACATATCTCGAACAATTACTATTTTGAGCGGATCATTGACATCTTTCATCCTTGCTGCAAGAGCTTTTCTTTGAGATTTTGTGGTATGGTGTTTTTGAATGTTTGGTCCATCGGAACTTGATGAAGTCATTACGACTTTGATACATCCTTTATCAAGATCATCATTATGCCATTCCGGTCTCAAAGATATTATGGCGTCGTAAAGTTCAACAGCTATTCGACGGCTCATGGCAACTATGATTGCTTTGCCCTCAAACACTTCTTGTCGAGCTTCAAAATGTCTTACAATGTCATTTGCGACATTTTTAATTCTTTCAGGATTGCCGACAATCTTTTCAAGGGTAGTCCACTTTGCCTTAGCTTCATCTGCGTCAGATAGTGCTTCATCACTTTCAGATGGGGATTCTAATTCTGTATCGAACTGTTCTACAAGAGCTCTACCTTCTTCAGTTAGATTAACTTTTGCCAGACGACTTTCATAATATATCTTTACCGTAATCTTATCCTCGACGGCCTGTGCAATGTCATAAATATCAATATAGTTTCCAAAAACAGCAGGTGTATTAGCATCTTTTGATTCGACCGGAGTACCCGTAAAACCAATATAGGTGGCGTTAGGTAATGCATCATGCATGTATTTTGCAAACCCATAAGACACCCTTTGCCCAATTACGTTGTTGTCTTTGTCTTTAATATCATGTAGTTTTGCGTCAAAACCATACTGTGTTCTATGCGCTTCATCCGCAATCACTACTATATTATGACGGTCAGACAGCATATCAAATTTCGATGTGCCGTCGGTAGGAGAAAACTTCTGTATAGTTGTAAAAATGATTCCACCAGACGCTACCCGCAGAAGGTCTTTTAATTGTTCTGTGCTTTCGGCTTGTTGAGGTGGTTGACGCAGCAATTCAATATTATCCGCAAAAGTATCGAATAACTGATCATCAAGATCGTTACGGTCGGTAATAACGATCACGGTCGGATTGTTCATTGCTTTTACAAGTTTGCCAGTGTAAAAAACCATGGACAATGATTTGCCAGATCCTTGTGTGTGCCAAACAACTCCAGCTTTTTTATTTCCGTTCTTATCCGCTGCATGAATTGTACTGGCAACAGCTTTATTAACAGCATAATACTGATGATAGGCTGCAATCTTTTTTATTGTTTCAATCCGTATAATTTTCTTTTCGTCGTTTTCAATTTTAGCTTTTTCAAACGCAACAAAATTCAAGATGTAATCTATCAGCGTATTGCGATTAAAAAGCCCATTAAGGGTTACTGATAGCTCATCCTCAAAAGGAGAGGCATCTGAAAGCCCATCCTTCGTTTTCCACGTACTAAACCGAGAAAACGGCGCAGTGTATGAACCAACTTTTGCTTCTAATCCGTCAGAGATAACGCATATTTCGTTGTACGAGAATAGTTGTGGGATTGCTGCTTTGTAGGTTTTGAGCTGTTCATACGCCTTTTTCACTGTTGCATTCAGATCCGCTGCGTTCTTAAGCTCAAAGGTCACCAAAGGAAGGCCATTGACAAAAAGAATGATGTCTGGCCTTTTGTTAATTCCTTTTTCAATAATTGTAAACTGATTAACTGCAAGGAACTCGTTTTTCCCCGGCGAGTCGGACGGATCAATCAAGTACGCAAAATCACCAACAACGTCATCTTTTTTTCGGTATTCCACAGGAATTCCATCAGTCAAATAGCGATGAAATTTCTCGTTATCGGTAACTTGGTATGTCCCTGCAACTTGATAAAGTGCTTTAAGCGCGGACTCAATGGCCCCATCTGATAGATGAGGATTGATTCTTCTTAATGCACTAAGGCATCGGTCCCGCAAAATCACGTCAGCGAAACTTTTTCGCTCAAGCGGTGCGGTATCAGGAGTTAAGTCATTTCCAGATACATAAGTATAACCAAGAGCTTGGAGTTCCTCTATCGCCATTTCTTCGATTTCTGATTCATATAAATAAGCCATAATGCACCTACCTTCTGGTGTAGAACTCATTCATACTCGCAGATGCTGCAAGCAAGGCCTTTTGAATAATCGTTATTCTTTCGCTTTGCTTCATAATCTGTTCCAATAATTTCATTATGTGTTTCTGTGCATCTATATCTGGAAGCTGTATTTCCAGATCAAGGAACTTGTCAATCGGAGCTGTTCTTCTACGTTCATGGGTTCCAATTGAAATGTTCCAGTAATGCTTCTTCATATAATCGGATTTCAAAACGTGTCCGACCAATGCAGGGGCAAAGCCGTCTTTAACGTGTAATACTATGTATGCCGGTGAAGTGATTCCCTTGTCGACAACAGTACACTGATCAATTGCTCCAGCCCATAAAAGATACGGATTGTACACAATATCGTTTCTGAGAACAATTTTATAATCACTTGTATCCTCCGTAGCTACACGTTTGGAAAACCTTTCTCGTTGAAGGACAAGACCAGCATTTTCGGTACAAGTTAAGATTTCAGGTTCTTCATCATCTCCTAAAACATCTATAGACTCATACAACACATCTGAGAGCTTATACGGGACAAGCGGAGATGCTTCTCCTGAAACCTCACGCTCTATTGATGTGAATAGCGCACTGATATTATCTTGAAGCTGTTTGATCTCTTCTTTTGCAAGCTGAACGCTATCCACTATTCTTTCTTTCGCTTCGCTTGGGTCTTTCAGATCAGAAGAGTCTTCTTTGATCCCAATGTAATCCCCCGGATACAAAGAGCATCCTTTTTCAACAATCGTTTCTTTGTTGACAACCTTACAGAAGCCGGGAACATCTTCATAAGTTCCATCACCGTGTATCCAAGAGTGGTATACTCTCGCAATCTCTTGAATATTGCTTGGAGACAGTTTGTTATGAGTCCTGTCCACTACGGTAAAGATCCGAGAAGCATCGATAAACAAAGTTTTATTATCTCTCTTGGATGAGTTTCTTGAAAGAACCCAAAGGCATACAGGTGCAGGTGTTGTGTAGAATAGTTTTCCCGGCAAGAGAATGATACACTCCGGCAGGGCATCGGCTACTATTCCAGAACGAATAGTTGTTTCCGCTTGTGACTCAGAAGCAAGTGATTTTGTGGCAAGCAAAAATCCGGCTTTCCCAGAAGGAGAGAGGTGGCTGATGAAATGCTGAATCCAAGCGTAGTTTGCATTTTTATCGGGGGGTGTTCCATAGACCCACCTGTAATCATTCGTTAGTAATTCGCTGCTCCAATCCTTATCATTGAAAGGCGGATTTGCAATTATGAAGTCGGCCTTCAAGTCTTGATGAGCATCGTTCAAAAAGGAACCTTCGTTGTTCCACCTAACATTTGAGCTATCAATTCCCCTGATAGCAAGATTCATCTTGCACAGACGCCACGTTGTCTGATTGCTTTCCTGTCCATATATAGAAACGACCTTATCAAACAAGTTGTCAAATGCACTTCCTTGTTTGCGATAAACATCACTGTGGGCATTAACGAACTTTTCGCTTTGTACGAACATTCCGCCTGAACCACAACAAGGATCAAATACACGGCCCTGATAAGGTTCCAGTATTTCTACCAATAACTGAACAACGCATGATGGTGTGTAGAATTGACCACCTTTCTTCCCTTCAGCAAGAGCAAACTGGCCAAGGAAGTATTCATACACTCGCCCAAGGAGGTCTTTAGATTTAGAAACAGAATCTCCTAATGCGATAGTACCAATTAAATCAATCAGGCCACCCAAAGACTGCTTATCGAGTTTTTCTTTAGCATATTCCTTGGGCAGGACCCCACGCAAACCGGGATTCAGATCTTCGATTGCTTCCATAGCGTCATCCACATCTTTGCCGATGGTGCCAAGTTTTGCTCTTCCCTGCAAATATGGCCATCTAGCTTTTTCTGGAACATAAAACACATTTTCTGCTCTATATTCGTTAGGATCTTCGGGGTCTGCGCCTTCGTATTCGCCCGCGCCGTTTTTCAATTTCTCATATAGATCATTGAAGCTGTCCGAGATGTATTTTAGAAAAATCAAACCTAACACAACATGTTTATACTCTGCTGCGTCCATGTTTTTTCTCAGTTTGTTTGCTGCCGTCCAGAGCACCTGCTCCATAGGCTCTTCATGTGCAGCCTTTTTCGCTCTTGCCATAATATTGACCTTCCTTTTATTATTGGCCATAAGGCCGTTCTATATTATTTCAAAGTAAATGTCCCATAATCAGGACTTTATCCGTTTGCCGGTCATCATCTTATAATGCTGGCTCTGACCGAGAGCCTCAAAGATCATCTGGAAGACCCGCTTGTATGCGTCGACATCCTCACAATCTTCAACATAGTTCAGGCCATCGCTGATTCCATTCGGATTGTTGATGTACGCCAGCAAGGAAGAAGCCAGCTGATAATCCGTCATATCCGGTTTCTCACCCTCGACCTGCTTGATGAACTTATTACGGTTCTCCGGTTTCTCCAGTACAATTTCCCGGAGGTCGCTTCCTTCATATCCGCAGAGCTGCAGGAAGTAGTATTCGAGTATACGCCTCATCACGTTCAGGGCCGGAATCGTAGACTGGATGTCCCGGAGCTCATCCCACAGAGCGGCGTAGGAGTTCTGGACCGGATTATAGTTTTCTTCTTCGGTCGGGATTTCCTTGCTCTGACGCTTGCAGAGCTTGATAGTGGAGATGTTGTCGTTCTTCCGGATCATATAGAACGACGTGCAGTTGTAATACCCGACCTGCTGGTAAGTGACTTCACGGTGGAAGTACACGTTATGCGTCAGGACGAACAGCTGCTTGATGTAGTCACCGGGAACCTTCGGATTCAGGTACTCAGTATTGTTCCGGCAGACATTGATCATCTCACGGACGATTGCGCTGACGAGGAACAAGGCTGTGCTGTCCATACTGGACACCGGGTCATCGATAACAACGATCTTTTCCTTGAGCACTTCGCTGCTCATGCTGCCACGTACCTGATGATAGAAGTACAGGAATGCGATAAAGTTCCGTTCACCCTCACTGAGGTTTTCTGCGATGGAGCCGTCTTCACGGATAACCTCATACACGTTCTCCACGCCTTCCTTAGCTCGAATGCTGAAGCCTTGGAACCCTGAATCCTTCAGAATTTTATTGATGCTGTCGATGGCAGCCTCAGTATTCGCATTGTGCTTATTCAAGTCGGAGATCTCCTTTGTCAGGTCTCCGATTTCTTTCCTGAGCTTCTTGCCACGTTCCGTAACATCATCGATTTCCTTCTGGAGCTGGGCCACTTCATCCTGATAGCTCTTCACGTCGGCAGCCAGCATGAATGCAAGGTACTGCATGATTTCCGTCTTGCATTTGCTCTTGCTGGATTTCTTGGCAGAAACAACATCGTTATTGGCCTTGATCTGCTTATTGATTTCGTCGATCATAGCACCAATTTCCAACAGAAGCGTATCGGTGTCCTCAAGGGAAATGGTCTTTGACGGTTCTTTGACCTTCTCAGCAATGCGCTGACGGTTGATTTCAAAGTTACTCTCCAACAGGGCGAGTTTTTCCTGATACGCAGTCAGATCAATCGTCGGCATAACGTCGCTGGCATTACCTTGAAGCACCCGGACAATCTCTCTGGTCTCTCTTTCATACACAGTCTGGAACTGACCAAGATCACGGATATCCTGCTGGTACTGAGCGTCAAAGGTAGCCGCAATATCCGCCTCGAAGTTTGCCGGGAGCTTCTGCTGGCAGTACGGGCATTTTCCACCCGCTGCACCGGCATAATGTGTATGACCATCACGGACCCAATCGGATGCTGTGTCACCGAGGGCCTTCATAAATTTTGCGAAAGGTGTATCGCTACTGCTGACAATCATTCTATCGAGCAGGTCCTTTCCGGGAAGACTGCCGTAGGTGGTAGCAGCGGCTTTTTTGAACTCCGTATACGCTCTGGCTGAATCGTCAAAAGCTACGTCATAGAGACGCTCCAGCTCTGCCAGATCGTGATCAGTCGGTTTTGTTTCTCCAAGTACGGCCTCGGCAAAGTTCTTCTTTTGCTTCTTGCCGTCCATACACTTATCGAAGCGTCTGCGGATTTCCGCAGTCTTTGAAAAGCAGGTGTCCTGAAACTGCGTCAGCGCAGATGCAAGGCCATCTGTTTTCTTTTTATGCTCATCAAGAGCTGTCTGACGAGCATCCATTTTCTGCTTTTTCTGATCTGTGAGTTCAGCGATCTTCTTTTTAGCCTCGATATCCTCTTCACCGAAGATAAAGACGCCTTTGAGATCGCCGTAATTCACAAAGTTGTCGTTGATGAAATCCTGATTATAGACAAGCACATCAAAGTCGTCGGCGGTTTTGCCGTCGGCCCAGACAACTCCGTCATCCTCCGCAATGGCGTGAGCGATAGAAGATTTTCCCGCTCCATTATTGCCATAGAAGAAGTTGACGAACGTGAGCTCATCAATCGGGACATCTGTAAAAGTTGCTCTGTTGAGCGTGATATTCGTAATTGCTGAAGGTACCTTACGTTGCATTCAATTCACCATCCTGCTTCCAATCTCAAAGCTCATTCCTGAATTTTGCCTTTGCGGACCCATTCATCAACTTCAGAGATTTTGAATTTATATCGCTTGCCAGCCCGGTACACGGGCAGCTTTCCTTCTTTAATCCATGTGCGAACTGTATCTTGACTGATGCTCAGATGTTCAGCGACATCTTCCAGATTAACCCACTTCTCGACCTGCATTTCTTCATACTCGTGACTCATCGTATTACCTCCATTTTTCTACAAGAGTTACGATTCAAATAATCTGAACTCCAGCTTTCTGCAATGCTTCAATTAGATTTATTTGTTTCAGTGCCCAATGTGTGCGGTTCAGTTCATTAAACGATCTGGCTCCGCCGATGCCAAGTTCAAAGCACTGCTCATTTAAAATCTGTTGCGGGATCGCCGTTATAATCGTGTAGTAAATTTTGATCCCGTTGTCTTGAATTTTTACGTCCTTCACAAACCCGAAATAAGCATCTTGTGCATCGTCCGTCTTCCCGTAGGAATGGTTCTCGTCAGCGAAGATGGCCGGATATCGTTTCAGCCCCTCGATAGCTTCTGGCGTGAGGGACGCATATTTTGATTTCAGCTCATCGTTTGTGCTCTCGGTCAAGGCACGATCCTTGGGAACCAGAAAATAGTTGTCCTCGAACTTCTCGCCAAGAATCACAAACAGATGATAGAAGTCTGTGTTAAAGGTTATTCGTGCTCTGTTCTCGCCACGTCTTGATCTGGGATCATTCAGCATTACCGTGATATTGTTCTCCACGGTATCAGCGTGAGCAACGAAATTGTTATTGCCTCCGGATACAGTGATCTCGGCGGCCTTCCCCGGCACCGGGAGATTGCCGGAGGAATTGACCGGTAAACTGTCACTCATCTTGTTTTCCTCCGTTGTTTATCGTCAGCTTGTCAACGTGCTGATAGAAGCTGTTGTTACCACCAGAGATGTTGATGTTGAAAAACGTCGGATTGTTGTTCACCATCTGCTGAGTCACCGGAGGTGTATCCTGACCGGTTGCATCCGAAGCATCATCTTCTATAGGCTCGTCAACGACCTCTGCGGTTATCGTTTCCTTAGTATCAACGGTGTAAGTCGTCAGGCTATCAAGAAGGCCTTCACCCATATGTGCGGTGTACTTTCTTGGAGCTCGGTCGTTTGATGGACACCAAACATCATAGGTCTTTTTGCCTACAGCATTGTCTCTCCGATTCATAACAACGTAGTGCCAAACGCCAAGAAGAAATGACGGGAGGCAAACTTCCTTGAGGTCGCCAAGTGCGGCCTTTTTCTTTTTCTCTCCATTCGGCCCGATATAGAACTCGTCACTGGCTTTGATGGTCTGATCCTGCTGAATCAGGTCTATGAGGGCACGGACCAGATTGACATCCTTATGAACCGTCTCGCCTACATCGAGGAAGTCATTTACAAAACCGATCATCCCGTTCAAGGCCGTTTGATAGTCCGTTCTCACTACGGAGTCAAATGCTGATAATACCTGTTCGTCATCAAATGGCAGGTATGTGCTATTCGATGTCTTACAGGCTTTGTAGTTGTTTGCCGTGCCTTTCAGATTTTCCTTGCCGGGATCTGCGTAATCAGGATTGATTACCCTGATCAGGCCAACCAGCACTTCTGGATCTGACAGGCCGTCGCTATCACCAGAATAATGTTCTCTCGCTTTCATTCGTTGCCGGAGAGCTTGTAACACCAACGTGAAGAAGGTGCCTCCGCACAGGCGAGGATATTCGTTTATTGTCACAGGTTGTCCCTCCGATTAACAGCCATTTACATGCCGAAAAGTGGTGGCTGTATCGGATTTGCAAACCATAACAAACCCCACTAAAGCATATTATAGCACAAAAAACCCGAAATTACAATCCCATACAATGAACTCTATATGGCGAGAGTTTAAAAACTTTTCTGGTCGCTGACCTTATTAACCTTAGCAACTATGGCAGCTGACCTTCTGAACGATTGGATAGGTCTTGTGGAAACCCCACAGGACCTTTTTCCTTCGGTGGTTTCTGCAAATCTGAAAACCATTGGAGGAAAAAGAAATGGCAAACAAAGACAATCGTTACTTTATCCCGGTCGACGGGACCCCTATCGAGGTCAGCGAGGAAGTTTACAGGGCATACTACCAGCGCATCTGGAACACCCGCTACCATGCCCAGAAGAATGGCGAGTGCCGCTGCACCAAGGCCCAGCTTTGGAAGGTCCCGTCAAGATTTATGCGCAAATTTGTTTGCAGGCTCCGGCTGAATGAAGTCAGCCGGCAATAGAGGCGTCGTCCATGACCGCCTCCAAGTGCTTCATGTTCATGTATTTCTTGTTGCCCCACTGGGTGCCCGCCACGTGGCGAAGTCGGGCGCAGACCAGCATCAGGGCGGAGTTGCCGTCAGGGAACGTCCCCACCACGCGGGTTCTGCGGCGGATCTCCCGGTTCAGCCGCTCGATCACGTTGTTGGTACGGATGCGCGTCCAATGCTCGCTGGGAAAATCGCAGTAGGTCAGCGTCTCCTCAATGCCGTCCTCGACCTTCTTGGCGGCCTCCTTCAGCTTCATGGCGCGCAGCTCGGCGACCACGGCCTTCGCCTTCTCGCGGGACGCCTTTTTGCTCTCCTGGGCGTGGATCGCCTTGAGCATTTTTGCCACAATTTTGACCTTGGATTTGGGCACAACAGAGAAAACATTGCGGTAGAAATGCACCGTGCAGCGCTGGTATTTGGCGTCCGGGAACACCTCGCCCACGGCCTCCAGCATCCCCATGCACTTGTCGCCGACGATGAGCTTCACGCCGTCCAAGCCGCGTCCGCGGAGCCACTGGAAGAAGCTGACCCAGCTGGCCTTGTCCTCTTTCATGCCCTCGGCAGCGCCTAAAACCTCACGAAAACCGTCCTCATTCACGGCGATCGCCACCAAAACAGCAACATTTTCGTACTCTCCGCCCCAGTTGCGGCGCAGGTAGATGCCGTCCACATAGACGTATGGATACTTGCCGCCCTGCAAGGGGCGGTTGCGCCAGTCCTCGATGTGGACGTAGGCTTTCTTGTTCAGCTCGCTGATGGTGGCGGGCGAGACCTTGCTGCCCCACAGTGCCTCCGTGATGTCCTCCACCCGGCGCACGGAAACGCCTGCCAGGTACATCTCGATGAGGGCCTCCTCCACGCTGCTCTCCCGGCGGCGATACCGCTCGATGATGGCAGTCTCGAAGGATACGCCCTTGAGCCGCGGCATGTGGAGCGTGACGTCGCCGGAGGTCGTGGTGAGGCTGCGGTCGTAGTGGCCGCTGCGGTAGC
>OMFM01000292.1_pt1 | contig 24027 bp, 18 predicted proteins | sample 1645661 | NCBI WGS metagenome assembly OMFM01 (sample SAMEA103958128, study PRJEB25191) | human gut metagenome | reverse complement strand
CTACCCTTTTCACTGGGTTTGGACGGTTCTTACCGTCCGAACCCAGTGAAAAGGGTAGAAATACCCAAAGACAATGGCAAGATGCGCCTGTTGGGAATACCTACAGTAGTAGACCGTCTGGTGCAACAAGCCATAAACCAAGTACTGACTCCCATCTATGAGAACCAATTCTCCAAGACGAGCTACGGCTTCCGTCCGAGGAGAGGATGCCATGACGCACTACGAGGAGCGCGAAGGATAATCAACGAAGGCTACATATATGTAGTCGACCTTGACCTTGAACGCTTCTTCGATACCGTGAGCCATAGCAAACTCATAGAAATCCTCAGCCGTACCATCAAAGACGGCAGAGTTGTCAGTCTTATACACAAATATCTCCGAAGTGGTGTAATGAACAAAGGCTTGTTTGAAACGAGCGAAGAAGGAACACCTCAAGGCGGACCTCTAAGTCCATTGTTGAGTAACATAATGCTTAACGAATTGGATAAAGAACTCGAACGTAGAGGACTTCCCTTTGTGCGCTATGCTGATGACTCGATGATATTCTGCAAGTCCAAAAGGGCTGCAATGCGAGTAAAGGAGAGCATAACCCGATTTATAGAGAATGCTCTATATCTCAAAGTCAACAAGGAAAAGACCGTAGTGTCGTATGTGCGAGGAGTGAAATACCTCGGCTATTCCTTTTATGTGATGAAAGGCAAATGCCATCTCACGGTGCATTCAAAATCCAAAGCCAAGATGAAGTCAAGGTTGAAAGAACTGACAAGTCGCAGCAATGGTTGGGGATATGCCAAGAGAAAGCAAAAACTGAAAGAATACATAAAAGGGTGGGTAGGTTATTATCATCTTGCTAATATGAAGCGTCTCTTGCTTGAAACAGACGAATGGTTAAGACGTAGAATACGCATGTGTATATGGAAATCTTGGAAGAGAGTCAAGACAAAAGTGGCAAACCTCATCAGATGTGGTATTAGTAAACACAAAGCGTACGAATGGGGTAATACTCGCAAAGGCTATTGGCGAATAGCTGATAGCTACATACTGCATAGAGTTATAACAAAAGAGCATCTATGTAGGGCAGGGTATGCAACTTTAATGGGGGCGTATCTCGAATGGCACCCAAAATAGGAACCGCCGTATGCCGAACGGCACGTACGGTGGTGTGAGAGGTCGGTAAATACGAAAGTAGGAGATAACACCTATGATTAGTGTTTACCTCCTACTCGATTGTAAATCAACTAAAAACCAACTAAAACACTAAAAAACTAAGAACGTTTAATGTAGCTTTAATTTCCAATATATCCAACATAAAAACGCGAGAACGCCTATTAAAAGACAAACTGATGCAATCTTACCTATATTCAAGAAAGCTTTATCAGTCTTTGATAATTGTTTCTCGACATATACTTTATCTTTCGATATTTTACTTATCACTGAGATTAAGGAGTCACACTTGCTACGATATATCGCCGTACTATCCTTGTATTCCTTAAGACTCGAAATACTATCTCTCAGTATCTGTACATCTTCCTGTGATATCTCGTGATATTCGTAGTGGAACCTGTCTTCGCCTACCTTGTTTCCGTTCACATCGTATTTGGAAGCCGTGCTGTCCTTTATATGTGTCTTCTCTTTGGTGGTAGACTTTACAGACTCTTTATGCGATGCTCTGTATGATTCCAGCTCCTTGACAAGCCTTGCGTTAAAGAGTGAATCCCACTTAGCCTCGTTACGCTTATCTGTGATGTATGTCTGTTTCTCTACCACTCGTTCTTTAGCTTTACATCTACAGAACGTTGAAAGAATCAGCATTGCTATTGCAATGACAATCACAACCTTTGTTATCTTATCAATCAGTTTCATAAGCTACTGAATTACAATCGTTACTTTTTCCTTTTTATCCCAAGCTGTCTTCATGGTCTGAATGAGCTTGTTGGTCCAGAATCGAGAATCGCTAACCCAGCCTTTCTTATCGTTTTTACCGATAAGAATACATCCCTCTGTGTCTTTTGCAGAGTTGCCGCTATGTATGCGTACCCCATCAAATCCTTTGACGTTCAGTAACAACGGCAACATCTTCTTGAACCGGTTAGAGTAGGTATATACACACTCATAACTGCCGCTTGGTATTGCAGTCTGCCCATACACCTTTTCATTCTTGATTTCGTTCAAGTCCATTTCTTGATTCAGACCTCTGTCTGTATCTTCAAGAGTGTTGCATCCGAACAAATTACCATTCACGTACAGACGACTGATAGTATAGTCGTCCTTTTTCCAGGCCCTGTCAATTAGTACTTCCATTCTCGTTTTCCTCCTCTTTTTTATCAAACTCCTGACTCAATCTCTCCAATATCGGCTTCCAATAGCTCGGCAATGCCTTCGCAAACTCAAACCTCAGAATGTAATAAATAACCCTGAATGAGATATTTTTAGGGTACGCCTTAATGAGATTTTTAAACGCATTGCATATATACACATAGCAGAATATATACGTGAGCATCTTGATTACAAACAAAGCCTTGCTTCCGTCATTACAACCGACCATGATACCGTAGATGACGTAATCAATGGTCAGGTATAGCAACATTTCCAAAATGGCGTTTACAAACTTCGATGCAGAAAAGTTCTTGCACCGCACAACACTTACACCATCAGCCCTCATTCCGCAGAAGATATTAAAGCCGAAAGCGATTACCAGCGCCAACACGAAACCTTCAGTCGGCGTTGCAAAGGCGAGTATAGCAGAGAATATTGTCACCGCTATCTGCCGGATTTGGGAAGAATCTAACAAACCTATCATAATCGTTATCCTGAATAATTTGTAATAAAAAATATAAGTTTCGGTCTTTTCTGCAAATATAACAATAAAATCCCGAAACTCAATCAGATAACGATCAAAAAGTCACACTTTTAGGTCATAAAATGGTAATTCTCCGTTAGCGAGAAACGAAACACACTCATCGAAGATTTTTCTCTCGTAGTCCAGAGTGCCTATTTTAGGGAACCACTTCCTTATCTTTTCGTCATTTCTGTTAACCATCTCTCCCCATAGCACACACCAGTCCGCTATATTGATTTTGTCGTTTTTCACTTCGTGCCAATAGTCCTTGGCTACATCTTTCGTGTGAAGCTGGCCTATAAGACACAGGTGCATATCGGCCATTTCTTCGTCATAGTTACAGCCAGACACCTCTCCTTGTATCTGCTTCATCATCTCAAGCATGGCGCTGTTATTCATACCTATCTCGCAACTCTCTATCATGATTTGCAGGCAAGCCTTCAACTCTTGCATGTCTTCGCACGACATGACATTCTCAAAACCCTTTTTCATTATCTGTTTTTTTAATGTTTATTTCATGAAATACTCTCTGATGTCATACACGCCGTCCTTGTCTTTTAGTAAGTCGACAGCAAGGCTATATGCGTACACCAAAAGATGGTCATCATCGATGTCGCTCAAACTGTCCTTGCCGAGAATCTTTGCTATGGTTTCTCCATGATCGCTCACCACTTGATTCATGGCCACGTACAAGGCATAGTCGTTATAGCAAGGGCTGTCTTCTGTGTGTAGATTGTGCTTTTTCATTTCGCTGGACCATACTTGCATATCCCAAGTAGCCTTTGGGTCCATTTTCTGAATGATGGACAAAGCTTCCTTTTTCGTAAGGTAGTTTTTCCACTTGATGGCACATAGTTTCTCGATATACTCTTGTGCCAGTTCGGGATGCCTGTCCGCCATATCCTTCATCATGCAGCGCATGGTATCACCAAACACGCGCATGTATTTCACATTTGCCGACGTAGCCATTATTCCATATAGCTCATCAAAGTTTTTCATCAATTCTTCCATATCCGTATTATTCAGTTAATAAATTTTTTAATTCAGCAAAATCGCTCTCTCCAAAACTAATACTCTTCTTGCTCCCGAAAAGAAGTGTCGTGAAGATATTGTCGGGTAGGTCGATATACAGAGTTCCGCCATCAATCCTACCGCTTATGAATCCAATCTCAAAGCTATAGTTGTCAATGGTTTTTAGCATCTGCATGGCATCGTCAAAGATGGTATCTACATTAATATCACCATTCTCGTCACCGATAAACAATGCCGCACTATCAATAGTTTTACCTAACTTCTCTTTGTTGATGGATATGATATTGTGCGCCGCACGTTTCATGTAGACGGAAGGAATTGCCAACATTGGGTTTCCTTTTATCATATCGTCAATTCTTGCGTCTGCCCACAGGTCTACCGATGTAAGCAGCTTCTCTTTAAGTTCCGTTATGTTCATTTCTTAACTCCTCCTTTCTTTGTTTTGTTGTACCATACGAGGTATTCTTGCCAAGTCTTATCACTATGATTGGTCATATAATCGTTGAGCATGGCAGATTTCTGTTCCTCTGCCTGCGTTACTTCTTTTCTCAGTCGTTGCATCAAGGACAAGTGTTTCTTCAATGCCTCCTGTCCTTGCTGAGTGCTTTCAATACGAGGGCGTATGATACGCAACTCCTCATCTTGTACTAACTTTGACACATATTGTAAGCTATTAACGTACTCCTGGTTTTGCATCAAGTACTGCCTTTGCGCCCCTGTAAGATTGTCCTCAATCTTGTCGATTTCATCCCAAAGTGGGGTGGAAGACTGCTGCGCTTGCATATTGATAGATGCTCGCTTCTGTTGTAAGGCCTCATACATCTTCTGTAACTCTGCATCTAACATCTGCGGCTGCTGTTGCTGACTTGTGCCCATATCAAGCAAAGGGCTGTTTCCAAAATTCATCATAATCAATATCTTTAAGTTGGTGATATATTTTAGAGAGGTGAGAGGGCATCCACCAACGAGGGCAAACACCCCTCACCAACTCATTTCTTTTTAGTCCTTTTTACAGACTTCCTTGCTGCTCTGTTACGCTCCTGTACTGGGAGTGGAGGGAGTGGCGCAGTTACAGCCGTAGCTGCCGTAGCCCGAAATTACTGGCGTAGATGGGAGTACCAACTGACCACGAAGACAGTTACATGTCTTCTCGTTCACGTAAGCCATCATCAGCTTCTCCTTGTAAGGAGTAAGAGCCTCCATCACGGCAACCTTCTTGTCGAGGTCGCTATACTTTGCTTGCAACGCATCGTACTGGTCTCTCTGATTCTTGTACAGACCGAAGTCTGCATCAACCTGAGACTTGTAAAGACCGAACTCAGCCTGCATTGCACGGCGGTTCTCGGCGTTGATAGCATCGTTAGCGCCCTTGTACATAGAGAACTTCTCAGCGATGTCAGTTTCGCGCATAGCGTAGAACTTGTTAGCGGTGTCGAGCTTCATACCGAATATATAGGTAAGCAACTTCACCTCATCATCGCATTCCTTCTCCATTACCTGCAAGGCGGTTGGCTGATTGGAACTTGCGTTAGCTCCGTAAGCGTTGATGTTCACGTTCTCAGGCATATTGCTGCCACCGAGTGAACCAAACACGCTGCGGTTGTTACCGCCAAGCAACCAAGCACCAGCACCGAGTGCTGTGCCGATGATACCAAGGGTAAGACCAGCATTACCTGTTGCCTTAGAAGCATACTCATCGTGCTTCTTTCCCTCTTCGTAGATTTTCTTCTCTACGACCTTTGCATCTGTCATTTCCATGATACAATCTTTTTTAAGTTATCCTTAATATTAACTAACACTATTGTAACGTTACGATGCAAAGGTACAGCGAATTTATAAGAGCAAATATAACTCTATCACACTTTCTTTTAGTGGTTGATTATCAGTGTTTTAAGGTGATAGTAGGTAATGTCATTTTGAGCTAATATAGTGGGAATTAAAATCTTTTCCAATGTTTGCAAGATTGGAAAGGATTGAAAACAAAAAGAGAGGCAATCACTTACCTCTCTTTAGCTTATAAGAAATAATTAAAATACAGATACAGTCCAACTCCGAACCACATTGTCAATATCATAGTTGACATCGTTACCCAAGCCAAGAAGAACTTATTGACCTTCTCGTACTCATGCGTAATGTATAGGTATGCAATGAACGTGCAATTAATGACGACTATCATTGCTACTATAATCAAAGCAAAAAACATAAAATCCATAATACTCATACATACTCGCTTGACCGTGCTGCGTAGGGCTTAATACGTTATGATTTTCTCTTACTCTTAATATAGTGAAGAATATCCCACTTCTTAAAATATCTCGTATGTCCTCGCTTCTTGCATTCACCATTAGGAATGTCGCCTCTCGCTACCATCCTGTTCAATGTAGCATCGGAAACGTGAAGCTTTTCCTTAACTTCCTCCGTGCTCATCATCGGGTTGAGCATGTCGGGGATGATATCACACAGTCTATCCAAGTCCTCATCACTCATTCCGCAAGCGGTAATTTTCTCACCATTCCTCTGCTGCTCATCTGCCTTGAAGCAAGCATCGCTCAGCGACTTCAAAGCTGTTCCGAGTATCTTATAATTCAATATCTTTCCCATATCACGCACAGATTTTTCGTCCTAACTTGGTTTTGCTGATAAACATGTCACAGAATCCGTATATATAAAACATTGCCGTTACTATCATGACAGTGAAGCAGGAATCAATCATATCTTGAGTTGTGTACCAACTCCACTCTACAATATGAGCCGCATTGATGCCGAAGAAGTAGAAAAATGGTATTCTATATCTCCAACAAAGAAAAAAGAATCTGCTTGCTAATATCAAAACCATTGGCAAAATATAAACCATAAAGTAGATGAATAAATAGCAGGGGAAATTCTCATTGTTTGTTATGAACATTTCCCTTGGATGCTGACTAAAATCCCACATTCCGTATGCGTGGAAGCACATAAGTGTAACTGGAACATACTTGCAGAACCAGCAAAAGAACTTCAAAATTCTCCGTGAATATCTGTTACCATGTTTCATCAGCAAGTTTATCACTTCACTGACATCTTTGTCTTGCAACCAATGTAATAGGTCGCTTTCATCTTCTTTATTCATAATTTTCCGTTTTAAGATTCAAAATAAGATGGTTGCAAAGTTACACTTCTGTTGCAATAACGCAAGAAAAATGTCAGATTATTAGCGTTAAACTTTGCTAAACCATCTTATTGTTACCAACAACGGCGTTTTACTATCAATCTATTATCCAGTACGTCACGAATACGTCCAGAAACCCTGCCACCTCTGACATATACCACACAGGCTTATATCTTTCATCGTCCGAACAGCTTACGAGCAACAGATAGATAAGAGCTATTACAGCCGTCGGAACCCAGCACACCGACATACACCAGCCAACGCACCCTGCCGCAGCTACAATAGCCCCTCCTTTATGAATAGGGTAGGCATCAGCATCGAGATAGTTGGGTGCTGCACCTACAAACATCAGCCCTCCACAGCCTATAAAGGCGAGACACTGAACACCCTTACCTGTGTCGAGCATACACACCATCATCAGTACCGCACACGTCACCATTACAGCGGTGAACACCCATCCATAGTTCCGCTTGCGCTTATCGCCAATTACCTCGCTTCCAGTACAGTTTTGTAGCTGATAATACACATCACTTACCATTGCTGGAACACCAAAGCGCATGGCTGCGAGAAGCAGAAACCCTCCCAATAGGAGAAACGAAATAACACTTAGTATATACATAATCTTTTTATTTTAATTAGTTAAACACTCATCTCCAACATCTTCGGGTAGCCTGCCTTGTAGTCATAGGCCTCCACTTCTTCGATGCTCCTCAATTCGCCTACAGCCGCCTTATGGCTTGCCGTGACATTGAAACACTCCAAGGCATACATCTCTAATGCCGATAGAAGCTGAATGGCCTTGTCGCAGTCCACCACCAGTTTCAGTCCTCCGAGCCACAATGTCGTCGTTTCCTGTCTTGCTGCCTTGGCAATAGTGGTGGAGTTCATCAATCCGACTCTTGTCGCCTTGTCAAGCCAAACAAGAAGTCCGTTCAGCATAAATCCGTTAACATTATCTGAGGTATCGTAGGCTGTGATTTCGGCTGTCTTCTCGACCTTTGCCTGTTCGAGCTTCTCTGACTCCGTAGGTACAGGCTCTTGATATTCCTTGTAGCCTGCCTGTCGCAGCATATCCTCTGTTGGGTTACACACCACGCATCCGTTTAACTCTATGGTGTCGGATGCAAAGACACCGTTTTTTATCCATTTCTTTGTCATAATCTATTTAATTCATTATTTGTAAATTCTATTCCATTAGAACTTGTATAGAACTTATTCTCAACTTTGTCTAATAGTCCTATCTTACCGTCGCTTCTGCGGCGAACAGGAATAAAGTCTCTAAGAAGCTTATTACCATTATAGATTCTTACATAGTAAACAAAGCCATAACAAAACTTTCCATATAAGAAGAACAACTTTATCGTTCTGTTAGTAAAATAGCTCTTTCTTCCTGCCTTAGGTGAAATAAGGTAATTATCATCCAATTTAGTCCAAAATTCATTTTCTCCGATTCCGTTTTGAAACTTGTATTCATGTGGCTCTGTTAGCAGCGTCTTGTAAAGATTGATATTTTCGTAAACAGCACCGCAACCTTGAATAAAAGTATTAGTTGTTTCGCTTCCATTTATTCCACTATAAAATCTATCTTTATCTCCAGTAGCCAAACCACTTGACATAAAACGGAATGACCAAGGCACAAAAGAAGGAGCCGAGAATTTAATATGAAAGATATAATTTCCTTCAGGGAAGCCAGTATCAACATATCCACCATTAGTATATAAGCAATCCAAAATTTTATATTTTGTTTTGAACAATAGTTTTCTTCTCAATCCTCTCATGCCACCCTCCTTTCTGCCATTGCTGGCTCAAAGAGGGAAGCAATAAAGACTTTAGATTTTACCCCCCCATAAAGGCAACGCCGTTAGGTGATGTATAGAACTTTCTGCCTACAAGGTCATACATACCAATCACTCCATCAGACTTGCGCTTTACAGGGATGAAATGACGTACCAACTGATTTCCTTCACTAATCTTAACACCATAACATTTTCCTTTGTAACCTTGCACAAATGCTATAGTCTTTTGTCCTACAAAATCTCCGCTAATTCCTCCATGTAAAGACAATCCGTCAACAGAAAATCCATACTTACATCCTATAATATATGTATGTCTTTTCATTTTGTTGTAATTTGCTTTGCTACTTATGTTTACATTTCCTATTAGTACATAATTAATAGTATCTTTATTTCCGCTACCTATATAAAAGACATTTCTACCATTAAGAAACGTGTAATTAGTTTTATTTTCAGCAGCTTCAAAATCTATTTCTACTTTTGTATCTTGTGTGGCAATTATATCAGTTTCTATTGTTGCATTAGCAGTATTTTCTATATAATTTATCTTTTTGTATCTATAATAAAAAATTTTTCTTCTATCTGTTCTCATACGTTTTCCTCCTATGTATTAATATTCCACTCTTGCACAAGTCCATAGTACTTGTCACCAATGTATCTGATATTAAACTCGTAATGTGTATTGGCCTCCACTGATGGTGTCTCTGCCCATATTACATTAGCAGGGAAAGTTACCGTTGGTGCAATAGCTCCTATGTCAAAGCTACCTTGATACTCATTTGTCACCGTAAAGTCTGTAGGAGCATTGAGGGTTAGGGTAAGGGATTCACCAATAGTAATGTCATACACCTTGTTAGCATCCATAGCCAATGTCGTTTCGGATGCTGATGTTTCCACGACAGGTAACTTAACAATATCCAAGTACTTATTCAGTTCATTTGCAGCATCGGTAGCAGGCTTCTTTAAGTTCGCAATCTCGTCGGGAGTAAAGTCATCGTAAGTGAATGGGTCACCCTTAACGCCTTGGATTCCTTGTTCTCCCTGCGCTCCAGTATCACCCTTCATACCTTGCTCGCCTTGAATACCTTGCAAGCCCTGCTCACCACGTTCTCCCTGCTCACCACGTTCTCCCTGCAAACCTTTATCTCCCTTTTCGCCTTTGTCACCTTTATCTCCCTTTTCACCTTTGAGTTGCATGAGGTCAAATTCCTTTTTCTCACCACTCGGACGAGTAATATTCAAGTTTGTGCCGTCAACATCAATATCTACGTTTTGAACTTTTTTCAGAGCTCCGTTTACCAGACTTACGGCATCGTTGGCTTTTTTTACAGCTTCCTCCGTCTTGTTTACCGCACCATCAACTTTTCCTAACGCCTCATTTGTGTCTGAAATGAGGTCACTCAATTCCACGGAAGGAGGCAGGATGACCATAGCCGTATCCATCTCCACGCTATTGTCGCCCTCATCGGTCTCACCAAACTCGGTGTCAGCGTCGGCATTGTTGGCCACGATGGCAAACTGAGGATATTCGTTGCTTCGCCAATCATTGCCAAATATCTTGCCCTTCACCTCGATGGCATACGTACCAAGGCTCATCTTGTCGCCCTCTACTCTCGCCAGGAGCACATTGTCCTCCTTTACGTCAATTTCATACGCAAGAGGGATGCGCTTGAACTGATTGCATACCTGTACCACCACGTCCGTACAGGCTGGCAAGGGGAAAGCCTTCGCTTGCCCCTCCACCATCTTCATCACTGGAATCTTCAGCGTGAAGTCATTACCTTTAACGATTTTCTTCATATAGCTATAAAATTAAATTGTTAGTCGTACTTTTTCGGGATAACCTGCCGTAATATCATAAGCTATCAATGCGTCTATCGTCTGTAACTCCGCAACCTTATCAAGATGGGTCTGCGTAACATTGTAGCAGTCTTTAGCATAGACTTCTATCTTACTGATGAGGTCTTGAGCTGTGTCAATAGGCAGGGTATAGCACTCGCCGTCGAGCCACAGGGTCGTTTCCGTTCTCCCCATTCGTCTCAGTCGCTCATTGCCCTGATATACCCTATCTCTTGTCTCGAAGTCGAGCCAGTGAGCCTCGTCGTTGAGATAAAACGTATTTACCTCTGCGCTCTTATCGTACTCCGTTATCTGCTCGATGCACTTGTTTCTCAGAGCCTCTGCCAGCTGTTCTTCAGTAGGCTCCGCATCGGTATTCATATCGAGCAGCACGCAGTCATACAGATACTCACCGTCTTCTGTCTTGCGTTCGTTCACAGCAAGACGCACCTCATTATTTTTCCATGTCGCAACCTTCGTTTCCAAAGGCGTAGCATACAGTTCCTTATATGTTATCATATTCGTTTAGTAATTATTGCTCATTATTCCTACGTCAAGATTACCGAAAGTGATTTCTGTCTGTATTGAATAGATTCTTCCGAACCACCCGAGTGTCGTGAACTTTGCGTTAAAGGAAGCTGTCTGTACATAGAAGGATGGCCTTGTCACGCTCTGTCCCTTCTTGATGGAAGGCACCAGCTTTGTGTTGTCGTAGACAGTGACATCCCCAGTGAGGAACACGCCATCCGCAAGATTTGTCAGCGCACCATTCTTCACCATTGTGCGGCTCGTAAACGTCCTTCCGTCGGCTGCACTCGCAAGGTCGTAGGTACTCAATCCGTTGGCCGAGTCGGCTACTATCTTTCCGTTCACTCTTGGTGCTGAGTAACGATACAGGGTTGTCTTTTTACCCGTCGCACCCTTAACGAAAAGAATGTAGTTGTTGTCCTTCGTTGCCGTGTACCACGACTTCGTTGTGTCAACCCACGGCAGGTCTACATTCTCTCCGAGCGGAGTCGTCAGTCCTGCATCCTCTGCTTTGATATATTGCTCAGAAGTTATCTTTGCGTCGGTCTTGCTGAGTGAGGCAATACCAGCAGGACCGAGGTCGTAGAGAAAGTTTCCGTTGTCGTCGTAGTACGACAGCACGGCCTGTCCCGAACTGTTCAGACCGAAGCGGATGTTTGCAGTTCCTGCCTTTCCGTAGATATTGATAAGGCCATCGGCTATCCTTACCATCTGTCCGTTGTGTCCTTGCGATGTAAGCATCTGCGCAAGTATCAGAGCCGCATTGATGGCTCCGTCTTTAAAGAGCGCGGCTGTCGTAGTCTGACCGGTAGAGAGCGTGTTCTCCACCTTGATTTTCTCGCCATACAGAGTTATTCCTCTCGACGTAATCTCAAGTCCTGCCGCCTTGGCTGTGGCTCTGTCGATGAGGTCGGTCTTCCGTTCTGTATAATCAGTAAGTTGTGCGCCTTCCTCCAGTTTCGGCTTTGTCACCCAAGCCTCAGTATCGCCTGGAACACGTATCAGCACCTTGTCTGGTATTACCTCTGCTCCCTCGCCAGTATAGTCCTCTATTCGCCAATGCACCCAGTACCGCTTATAGGTCGAGGTGAGTGCGAGCTGTGCGTATCCGTCAGCCCAGCCGTCCGGATATACGTTTCCTTCGCAGGTTTCTGTAAATACGTTTGCATGAACGCTGTCTCCATAGAGATAAACGTTGATGTTCCCGCTGCCCTTGGCAACGAAGGAGAACACATAGTCCTGATTCTTTACTATTCTCGCCTGCCCAGAAAGGGTAGCCGTTGTTGGAAATTTATATTGCAAGGCTTCTGTGAACTGAGACTCTGCCGAGTTGTTTTTGTTGTACAATATACCGTAGCAGCCTTCGTATTTACCAAACAAAATCAGTCCGCTGGCAAACTGAAGATTGCTGTTGTCAGACGATCTGGTCAGTGCCATCGTGTCCTCCAAAAGGTTTCCTCCCACATAGTCATAATCGTTTTGCGATAGCGTCCAGCCGTTGTAAGTATCACCTTCTTCTACCATCGGACGGCAAATCCACGCATTAATCTGTCCTGCGATGACATTACATGCTTCCCAAAAGTTGAATGCAATATAATCGTATTCCGCATCTGTTGTATCTACAACCGTTGTAAACAATTCCCATTCATTGACCTTTTTAACAGTATGCCCATTTGGTGAAAGATACTTTGCTTGTCCTTTTCTTGTTGCATTTTCTTGCTTATCAGTATAGATAGCTTCAAGCCAGAACTCTCCGTTAATATCATTGGTCTTATAAAAGCATGACATTGTGTATTTTTTACCCTTTTCTATCTTGATGCTTCTTCCACCTTGTGAGCCGTCCCAATATGCGCCCACACAATGCGGATTTCCTGCTTCTGTCGCGTCAATGACATGAATACAATTCGTACCTTGATAGCCCGAATTTATTTCGATTCTTGCGTCTTTGGATATAGTACAGTTATTATCCTCACGCAAAAACGCGCTACCCACGAGAAGGTTTCTTCTTCCAATAGACTTTTCACTCACCGAGAGTGAGATTTCTCTTGCCGCCTGCTTGATAGTAGATGTGTAAGCTTTGAGAACGGTAGGATTGCTTCCTTTGAGGTCGTCCTCCAATGCCTTAAATTGCGACTGATACTGCTTTGCCGTAACCTTTACACTACCCATATACTTCGACACGTTCACCGAGAATGGAACCTGTGTACTGTAGCTCTTCCCTCCGAGAGAGAATGCGATTGTGATAAATCCCTCGCTCACCGACACTTTGTCTCCGCTCGCCAGAGTGGTAGTGTTCACAGAGTTGAGCTTTACCTTTATATATCCTGTAGCCAAGCTTGCCGAAGCCGTACAGTTCTGCATATAGCTCACCCTTACGTCCGAACACTCGTTAGTAACATTCTCGCCACCTCTCATCACCTTTACTCGTCCTTCTGCCGTGGTGTCCGACACAATGCCGTTATCGTCAGTGTCGAGCACGATGGGCTGTACGAGAAGTATGCTCACTCCGTCATTTCCGTTCACACCAGGAGTACCTTGTTCTCCTTTCTCGCCCTGCGGTCCCTGTGCGCCCGTTTCGCCCTGCGCACCTGTTTCTCCTTTAGGTCCCTGTGGTCCTTCGTCACCTCTATCTCCCTTTTCGCCTTTGTCACCTTTCTCTCCCGACAGCACCTTCTGCCAGTCGCTGCTTGCGTCCGAAGGTTCTTGACTTGTTCCGTTCTCGTTTATACAAGTCCACAGGGCGTTGTTATGGTTCACTTGGTCGTAGTAGGCATAGCTTCCTTCTTTCCACTCGCCTCTGTAGTTCACCATGTGCATAGCATCCCCAGTCGAAGATACCCACTCAAAGATACCGCTATTAAGCCTTATCCTATCAGGCGAGAGCACGAATACCTCCTTGCCCTCGTGTGTATATCTGCCCACACCCTTGAAGCCTACGATGCGAGGTGTGTTCTCTCCTGTACTCTCCAGTATCAGCACACCTTGTCTTGTCGTGTCACTCCTTGAACCATCAAGCACAATAGTGTCTCCTGATTCAGGAATACCACCTATCTCTGCCGTTGCAAACTCCTCAGTCATCGAATCTAACGACAAAGAGTGTTTACCGATTACTATCCATGAGAACATCTGTCCTCCATACAGCTCGTTGCCATATCCGTCATATATCTTCTCGTTCACACTCGATACGCCGTGCTCAGGGATTGTTCGCCAGTAGCTCTTGTTGCTTGCGTTCGTGGTTCCAGTAGCCAGCGTTCCGATGGTCTTGCACCTCACTTGGTCGCCCTCTCTCCACAGGTTCTGCGTAGCCGTAGTTCCGTCATCCGCCAACAGATAGCAGAGCCAGCCTTCGCATTTATCTACAGAGGTCTCTATCCATTCACTGCTCTCGCTTTCCCATGTTACAGGCACAACCTTCACGATCTTGCTTCCTGCGCCCGAAAGGTACACATTGCCTCCTGCATACGACAGTTTTCTTACCTCCAATTCGTTGAAGATAGCCTTTCCCCAAATAGTGAGGTTCGTAACAAAGGCGTTGTATTTCCCGTTTTCTTTCTTGACAGCGAAACCCTGCTCAGCTTCGTTGTCGTAGTCGATGGACTGCAACGACTCCAAGATGGCCCGTCCTGCCTCGTCTATCAACGCTCCTCCCTTACCAAAGTAAGCACCTCCGTTCAGCTTCACCAAAGCCTCGCTCACCAGTCCTTTGATGAAGGTAATCACGCCTTGTGCGGTGTCATCCTTTAGCTTCGACAGAAAGTGTTTTGAAGCTTCATTGATAGTCGAGTCTGTTATCTGTTTTGATGTCTCGCTACTTACCTTTCCGTTTCCTGACTCAAGGGATGAAATCTGCTGCTTTATCTTAGCCATCGTTCCGACTTCTGCATCATTCCTCAGTGTTACTTCATAGGTTGGTATGCCTCCTTCGTTTTCTCTTATGACGAGCTGATCGATGGTCACCTTGCCTCCTATGTGCAAGTCGTCATCGTCAAACTCCATGATGTCGCCGGCCTTCAGCGTGTCGTGAAGGCTCTTGATGGTTCCGGTTTTATCTTCAGCCGCTTGGTCGTTTTGTCTCGCCATAAACACTTCGTCTACCTTTGGCTGGTACACATACCTTGTGTAGTCGTTCTTGTCTATGTAGGCAATGGCGTATTTCAGAAGCTTTAGTGACGCTGCGTTCACATAAGAGTCGGGTAGGGTGATACCTGTCAGTACAAAGTGATCTCCTTTTCTGATAGGATAGTCTTTGTATGGGAACCACAGCTCCAAGGCATCGTCCTTTACTCTTTGTATGGTTAGCCTCCATCTGCCGTTCTCTTTTACCGATGATGCCACCTTAAAGGTCCTTCCTCCACACATACCATCCTTCATGGCGATAGAGAAATCACTGTCCTTCAGGTCGTTGATGTCGAAGTCGATAGACGGATTCAGGTAGATGTCAACATTATTTACAGTTTGTCCGTCTTCAAACCTTCCGTTGTCATTAGGTGCAACGCCCTCGTCAATCTCATCCACACGCACACCACCGACAACCATTTCTTCGATTGTAGGGTATATCTCTACGATACCGTTGGTCTTGTCATCGTTATCAAAATATTGCGATGCGGAACGCAGGCCTATCTGCTGTATGTTCACAGAGTCAATATAGGGTCTGTGTGGATTGGTCGAAAAGATATGTTCCTTTCCTGTTGGGTTTACATATTCCTTATCTGCCTTACTCAGCGAGTTGTAGTAGTCGTTAAGTGAAACATGAGGGAATCCTGGCAACATCAGCCTGTTGATAGACATGTTGTTGGGAAGATTCTGCGCATACTCCTTCATTGACGATGGCACCGCCTTAGTATTCAGGCCGCCAGTTATATACAACTTTCTGTTTCCTGCGTTTACCTGTGCGATAAACCTGTCAAGATTTTCTTTTGACGGCTCGTCTCCGTTGTCTTCCATGTTGTTCTTCACTTCCGAGTATAACATTACGGCCTGCCCGCTGCTCAAAGCTGTCACAACACAGGTGATGACCGTCTGAAAGTCAAACGTCACCTTCAGGACGTATCCGTACGTCTGTTCTTTACCCGTCCCGTCATTAGGTACGAAAACTCTTGGGATGGTGAAATAATTGTCAATGTACTCCATGTCGATATACACTGACAGATAGCTTGTTGCCGTGTTCACCTCTGTGATGTTACAGAAGTACTTTACGCCAAGGTCTGCGTAGTAGTGAGATGGGAGGTTCTTTTCTGAACCGTAAGCTCTTAGCCTTGTCACGATTTGCTGTTCTGAGTCCGCATTTTGGATCAACTCGCTCAACCCTTTTCCAAGCCCGTACTTGAAGATATGGCTTGCCTGTATTCCGGTAGTACCGACATATATGTTTCTTCCTCTGACGATGAAGTTTATGTCCCACTCGCTGTTTACTAAGGCCAAGGCTTCCCAACAGGTCTTTCCGTCAACGGTGATAGACTTGGATTCGATAACGTTCTTAGGTGTTCCTCCTCCATAAACATTCGTCCATTCCGCATCTGAACAGCCTCTCTGCAAAGACCTTTTCTTGTTGCGCGAGTACACTTTCCACACACCCTTGCCGATCTGTTCGTCAAGGTTGGCTTGTATTCTGTCGAGAAGGTCGTCAAGCGACTCTACGTAGAACGAAAACTTTGGCAGGGCAGTATAATGCAGTTCGTTGTCGTTCAGAACCACGTCGAGAAACTCCGATCTTGACAACTCGTCCTGCAACGCATTGAACTTTACGCTGTCATACGCGAAGCCTTCTCCGTATGTGTTTAGCCTTGCTTTTTTGTCTTTTCCTGGCTCGTAGTTCAATTCGAAGCGCTCTCCTCTGTATATGATGTAGTCGCCTATCTTAAAGTTGATTGGAGCGTTGTTTTTGAAGTCAATGGTAAGGAAGCAGTCTCCCATCCATTTGTCCGAGTACTGCAATCCGTGAACGACAACCTCGTCATCGTTCACGTCTGTAAGCTTTGTTCCGTCCTTATGATATATGTTCCACCTACTCATGTCTGTATTAGGTTAAGTTCGTTATGTTTCCGTCCGCACCCATCACCGGCTTAATGTCTGTCACGGGGTCGTTAAACTTAAAGGTAACACTCATCACCAATAAGTCTTCGTTCTCTGGGTCCCTGTACAGCACAGGGTCTATGCTTTTCAGTCTCACGTGCTGCCTGCCAATCTTATTGAAGTCGCAGTACATCTTCATCATACCTGTTGTTCGTAGATAATTCACAAAGCTCCTGCATCTCTCGTTCGCCCCATAAGCTTCTCCCTTAAACAGGAACTTCACCTTGTTTTCGTAAGCTGCCATATACAGGCCGTCTTTGCCTATGTATTCATCGTCTCCGTGCTCGTCATACCAGCTCCTCTTTACGGGTTCTTTCACTGCGTCGCATGGCTTGAACGGGCTCTCGCTTACGTACATACCGAAATCGGTTATAGTGTCCATTACCTTGGCACCATCACCCTCCTTCTGCATATAAATTCTGAAATAATCTTTCATAACTCAAAATCACTTATTATGATGCAAATATACAATTAATTGTATAATTATACAAGTAAAATAGAAATATCAATGTATATTTATGCAATTAAGGGCGCGAATAACACTTCTTCACGCCCTTAATCATTACATTATCTTACCTTGATAGACTTAACGCCGTTGATAACCATGTTGAAATTACTGCTATACTCCTCGAATACGCGTTCTATTCGCTCTGCTGCTTCAGCGTTTCTTAGGGTGTTGGCAGATATGAAGTTCAACTGTGTTAGTTGCGACTTGGCTATCTCGTTCGATTCCGACATACATTTCACTTGCTCCTCTCTTATTACTGACACATCAAGTCTTATGCTATTGAGGTAACTGGCAATCAGGTCTCCTGTATCTTCCGTTATTCCTTTCACAGAATTTGTAAGAGAAGAACTGCTGTTGTCGCTCCATCCGTAGTAACGCTTGAGATAATCTCTTGATGCCTCTATCTGCTTTGTCACGTCAGCAAGGTCTTTGCCTATCTCGTCCATCTCTGTGTTGGTGTACTCGGACAGTACTTTTCCCGTTGCTGTGTCAAGCTTCTTTTCCGTACCGCCATTAGGGTCGCCATACTTCTTGGTCTTCTCTATCAGAGCTTTTATCTTCTCTCCATAAAGGTTCTCTATCATGGATTTCAAGATAACATTCCTTAGATTTTCCTCGAAATGGTCCACAAGGTTATCCGATGTGTTCGACATCGTGGCCATTGCGTCACCCCAGGCGGAAACGAGGTCGGAATACTTGTTGCCGGTAAGCTTCTCAGTCAGCGACTCTATCATATCCTCCGACTTCTCGCCGTACTCTATCAGTTTGTCAAGATAGGTCCTTGAGTCCTCATCAAGGTTGGCCCAAAGCTCCGCGTAGTCCTTCTTTATCTGCTGAAGCACCTTGTAGTCTATATCCAGAATGTCGGTCATGTTGTCAAACTTCACGCCGTATCTCTTGGATATTTCGGGGGCAGCTTCTTTCCACCCACGCTTCTCCCAGTCTCTCACCTTGATAGAGTGACTTCCTGCCGAAGCACCAGAGTTGAAGTTCTTCATCGCGATAACCTTCGTCTGCTTTATCTCAGCTTCCAGCATCTCCTGGGCTTCCTTTGAGGCGTTTGCAGCCTCAGTACCCCAGTGAATGTTCATGTACTCCGACTTCTTGGAGATGAGAGAATCCCAGATCGAAGAAAGCGTTTCGTACTTCTGCTTCGCTTTGTTGTACTCTGAATAATCTGCTCCAAAAGCCCCTATCAGAGAACTTGCAACGCTTAACCCCGCACCAACAGCAGCTCCATAAGGACCAAGGTTACCAAGACCCAAAGCATTCAGTCCACCAGACACCTGCGATGCCGCACCAAGTGCATTGCTTGCTCCTCCAGTTATCTGGCCAAGAATAGAATCCTCTTCACCCATAACCTTGAAAAGGTTTACCACAGGGTCAAGAGCGCTTTCCAATGCCTTAAACTTTCCTGCAAGCGCATTGATGGCATTCGATGAGTCTGCATACTTTCCTTTCTGTTTGCTCGCAAGCTCATCTTTGCTATACCCGACAGCACTCCATTCTATACCCATCTTCTTGGCTTGTTCTGCGGTAGGCACATACTTTTTGCCATTCATGTACTGCGCACCGAGGTCACCTTTCAAGTATCCTCCTATAGCGTTTCCTTGATTTACGGCCCCGAAGATGTATGGTAGTGGGTTTCTGTCAATGTCCTCTTTTCTTAGCTTGTCGAGGGCATCCCTCAGTTGCTTCACTACTTCTACCGACAATCCCGTTGTTCTCGAAAAATCGTCTATCTTCGTAATCATCGAGCTGATGGTAGCGGAAGATACCCTGTCAAGGTCATCAAAGATGGTAACCCAGTCTGACTCTTGTTTGAACTGCTCAAACTGAAGCTTCGCCACATTCTCATTGTGTGTCTTTGTGGCACCTGCCTTGGCCCTGTCTCTCATCTGTGGGTCTTCTATTCCCTTGATGAGTTCAAGCTGCCTTTCGTATTTGCGGTTTTCATCATCAATCTGCTGGGCAATGGTAGCGTTCTTCTCTATCAAATTAGCCATCAGGTCGATGGTCTCCTTCTTAATACGATTCGTTTCTTCCGTCCATTCCTTGTAGATAACAGAAGCGTTTTCACTCTCATCGCCGACATGTTTCTTGAAGTCGCTCTCGCTCATCTTTAGCACGTCGTCGGCGCTGAGATTCTGGCCAGTCCTCTGGTTATGGTCGCCTATGGCCCATTTCATCTGTTCCTTCAGATAGTCTTGATAGGTTCCAGACTGCACGTGTCCGAAGGCGAGGAGCGATGAGCCTTCGCTGTTTCCAGTCAGCTCATATATCTTCTTGTATGTTTCGTATTGACTTGAGAGGATGTTTAGCTGTTTTGACAACTGACTGTTGGTCGACTTGATGCGCTCTTCCTCGATGCTCCTGTTCTTGGCATGAATATCTGCAAGCTGACTTTCTTTATACTCCTTTCGCTTCTGCGTTGACGACCGTACACGTTTCATCAGCTCTTCTATCGACACTCCGTAAGTTCCAGGGTCCGAAAGTCCCCAAGATAAAACAGAGTTCTTAAACTCCTTGTCGTGTCTTATCTGCGCCATGGCTCCTTCTTCTCCGTACATCTTTCTGTACTTTTCGAGTTCAGCGTAGAATTTCTTGTAGAGTTCGACACGCTTCCTTAGAGTTTCGAGCTCTTTGTCCTCCTGGTTTCCGGTATTCCTGGTTCTTCCTTTCGGAACCTTATTGGACTTTTTGTCTTGCGGATAGAATTTATAGCCGAGACCTTCCCATGCCGCTTGATTCAAGCTATTGTAGCTTTCCCAAGCCTCATCTCGAAGTGCCTTGGATATCTTGCCGCGTTTAAACTTGTTCTCGCGGTTCTTATACTCGTTGTACCTGTTCTGCAACTCTGTTTGCAGGTTGTTATCCGTATTATAGTCGGAAGTTTCATCGAGGTAAGAGTCGAGCATCGCTGCCTGTGATTCTACCTTCCCTTTGCTCTTTCCTTTCTTTGACAGATTTCTGCGCACTCGTTGTTGCATAGGTGTCTTTGGCTTTACCTTCTTGCCACCAGCTTTCTTTGGCGGCTTTACTCCTGCCTCCTGATAGAAGATAGACTTCAAGTACTCCCTAATCTGAGGAACATTCACCTTGCACGCATCGAGCATATTGTCTATCATACGCTCAAAGCGTGAAGAGTTCTTGTTACACCACTTGGAGAAATCTGCGCCGAACAGATTAAATGCCTTCTTAAGGAAGCTAATTATTCTAGGAATATTTTTCTTGGCGATATCATTTATCTGATCACTAACCTTGTTGGCCCTTATCCCTATTTTATAAATACTGTTTGCAATATCATTGCTTCCGTTACTTGACTTCAAAACGAAAGAATCCCAGTTTGCGCCTCCTCTTTCTGCAAGAATACGAATTTTCTCATCGAGAGACATGGCTCTTTCCTCTGGCTTCAGGAACTGATTAGCAACGCTATCCATTCTCGACTTTGTATCTTCGTCAAGTCCGGATAAAAGCGTCTGATACTTGACAACAGCCTCGTTGAGGTCTTCGACAGATTCCTCTATCGTGTCTGCAAAAGGATTACCAGAACCCCAACCGCCAGAAGCTCCAAGCGCTCCAGCAACCACATCCGAGTCGTTTGCTTCCTGCTGTGAGTTATCACGAGCGGCAATTATTCCCTTGTTGAGAATATCGTACTGCTCGTTAAGATTTTTTGCCCTTGCAATCTGGTCTTCTATTGTCTGTGTGTAATCTCCGCTGTTTCGAAGGAGCTCTTTCATCGAGTTTACTCGCTGCTGCAAGTCCGCACTGTTTGTAGGCTTCTCATCTGCGAGTTCATCCTCGTAACCTTTCTTCTTGTTGTATGCAGAATCCCTGAATCCCTTCGCATTCTCGGAAATTCTATCCATATCACTGCTATAGCTGGAGAATATCTGAACAGCTGCCCCGATAGCAAGTCCCCACCATCCGCCAAGCATCGTAAAGAGAGACTTAATTCCTCCACCTATCTTAGAGATACCCATATTCATTACGGCGGCAAATCGTGTCCCTCCGAGTATAATCTGCTCCTGTCTTGCTGTAATCTGCCCCATTACGGCAAGCTGTCTGATAAGTTCTTTTGTAACAAGACCTTCCTTGACAGCTTTCTGCATCTGAAGTACAGACATCTTGCCTTCAAGCGCAAGACGAGACATCGCGTTTGCTCTCGAAGTAGTGTCAGACAACAAGTATGCTCTTGCTTGAACATTCTGCAACGCCTTCTGTTGGGTGATCTTGCCTTCTGTGACAAGTTGCTGCTGCTCTATAGCGTAAGTCCTCAGCTGAGCGTTCATCTGCTGAGTGTAGTTCTTGTTTATTGAGCCCAACCCGAGCTTACCAGAAGCCATCATTCCAAGTTTCCTTGCAGCGAATATAGCTCCGAAAGAAAGCATAGCAGGAGACAGTTTATCTAATGCTAAAACCAAGTCTGTTACTCGGTTGATAATGAACGAGAATGTTCCTCCTATAACATTCTTTCCTTCTGCAAATTTACCGAGCATAATATCCCACGCGTCGATCAACTTATTCCAGCGACCAAGCAGTGTTTCGGACAATACGAGCTGCATATTGTAGAACTGACCGCCCTCATCTGTCATTTTCCACAGTACCTTCTGAACATCCTCGAAGCTTACCTGTCTCCCGGAAATCATCTTCTTGACATCTGCCTGGGTATAATTCTTGCGTCCGTTCTTTCCTTCAGAATTATATAATTCCGTTATCTTCTGCAAGAGTGGAAGTCCTGCGTAAGCAAACTGGCGCAACTCCTTACCATCGAGCCAAGAACGAGCCTTTACCTGGCCGAATGCAAGACCCAATCGTCCGAAGTCTACACCAAGACCAGATGCTATATCCGCAAGTCGCTTAGTTGTATCGTACAAGTCGTTTGCCTCTACTCCGAATGCAGCCAGTTGCTTGACATCTCGGTTCAGCTCTCCAAACTTGAATGGAGACTGCAACGCAAGTTGCTGAGTCTGAGCGAATAATTCGTCGGCCTTCTGCACATCTCCAAGGATAGAGCGCAACGCTACATGCTGCTGAACAATCTCACCGCCAGTCTGTACGATTGAATTAAAGAATTGCTGCGCGCCAAAGACAATACCTCCTTGCAAGAAGAGAGATTTGATGTCTCCGACTATGGATTGCATCTTCTTCGCTTCAGCGTTTGCTCCGGCGAATGCTGCTGCAAGATCGTTTCGTGCCTTTGCGGCAGACTGAGCAATCTCCTGCTGACGTTTCTGTTCAAGTTCAACACCTCTCTGAACCTCACGGTTTACTGCCCTTTGGTCCTGAAGAACCCTTGATGCCAATGTTGTGTCATGGCCACTACCAATACCGCCAAGCGCGCCAACATAATCTCTCCAATTCTCAGAATTCAGCCTGTCCCTGATAGATCTAATGGCCCTCATTAAAGAAAGGAGCCTTTTAATCTCGGTTTCCGCCTTACTTACATCTGCACCGATAGAGATTCCCCTGCTGTATTCAGAACGGAGTTGACGAACTTTATTTCCGAGAGAATCATATCTGCGCTCCGTGTTCTTTAACTCGTTCTGGCGCTGCTTCTCTACTGAAATGTCTTCGCGCTTTGCTTTGGCAGCATCTCTTGCGGCCTGTGCCGCTTGTCTCGCAGAGGACTTTTCGAGATTAGAGTAATATTCAGACATTTTTTTCTGAACGTCATCCTGTCTCTGCTTCTGAGGAGTCTGACCTACCAGGTCCTTGACATTTGCCTGACTGGCACGGAGAGTATCGTAAACGTTCTGGAGGGCAGTGATTGTACCCATCAGTTTCTCCGCTTCGGCGTTAGCTTCCTTCAAACCCTGCGAACCGAAGGAAATACCTTCCTTTGTACCGGTTCCGATTGCGTGCTGATACAGAGTAATGTCCTCCCTGACCTTGCCGAGTCTTGCGAGCATGGTATCTATCTCTGCCTTGATATTCTTCAGACCCTGGTCGTTCTTGAAGAACGGAGATATGCCCGCCTTCTCTGCAATCTCACGCTTCTTCTCAACGAGAGCCATATACCTCTTTATATAATCAGATTGAGCCTTTAATTCCGCTTCATTGTCTTTTGCACTCAACTTAGCTGCTGCGGCAAACTCCCTCTCTACAGCGATGGCCTTTCCCTTCTCTCGCCCGTAAGCCTGTGTTGCGGCGGTTGCTTTCGTCATTTCTACTGCTACGTCAGATAAAAGATTCTTCATCTGAGCCGCATCAGTGAGGATTGATTTGTTGCCAGATGCAGACTGCAATCGGGAAAGAATCTTGT
>OMFM01000267.1_pt1 | contig 25005 bp, 22 predicted proteins | sample 1645661 | NCBI WGS metagenome assembly OMFM01 (sample SAMEA103958128, study PRJEB25191) | human gut metagenome | reverse complement strand
ACAGATATCTCAGGATAGTGCGTTTTTTGGAAGTTTCGGTGACAGTGCAGTTGCACTGATACACTCACGAAATTATTAACAACTTAACAACACGGAAATTGTTATCAGTGGTGCTAGCGATATATTTTATGGTACTGCCGCATTTTTAAATATGCTCTAACAATTAGACAAAGAACAACACGCTCCGCCAAGCACTAATTCGTGGCTCCCTTGCCAAAGGGAGCTGGCTTGCGGCAAGGCTTGCTTGTTTCAAATACTGCAATTCTTCGCGATACCTGCAACGCCCAAATCTTGCAAATCTTATCTGCCGTCAAGACTGAGGGATCGCTTGCTACCAATCTTTCTGATTTTGCTAACACCTCCGCTAACAATCCCTCAGTCACAGTACCGAAAAAATTGGTTCTATTCTGCACATCATTAACCTGAAATTTGAAGAATTACTGAAAATGCTGTACTGCACTGATTTTAGCTCACCTTTACACAAGGAAGCTGCATCGTGATACTTCTTTACAAACAAACCTTTTAACACGCGAAACGGCAGATACGTTTTCGCGTACCTGCCGTAATTGATTTATAAAATTCTCACTGCCGTTTATATCCGCCGTTTTTCTATGTTCGGCAACCGACATCGTCACAAAAGGCGGGTGTGCGATATCCGTTCATTACGGACCTGCGGAGGCGGGAGTAGAGCTTGCCGGAGTTGTTTCGTCCGGGGGCAGATCAACCTGATTGAACATAGTGTAACCGAGCATGGAATATCTTTCCGGATAAGCACCTAAAAGATAGCCGTCTACATAATAATTGTCGGTGGGCTCGATCGTTGTCTTTGAAAAATCACTTGATGTATCCGTCACTCGGCTTATATCTTCAATAACGGTTTCACACCAATATGTCATTACTACCTTGCACTTATCATCGACCAGGGCAAAATAATACCCCTCGTCCTCGTCTGTTGAAAATGTGTTCAGCTTATCAAGCAGCTCGTGATCGGGGCTTGCGGAATCTATCGTTACCGCATACTGGAACTGCAGATATCCCTGTGCCGTATTGGCAGGGCTGTCATCGGAGGGTGCGTCAAGCTTTGCAAGCTTAAGCTCTGTGAAGCCCTTATATTTCTCTGCCTTGGCGCACATATAAAGATAGTCGCCCGAGCCTACGGTATAAGTCATTCCCCCGTTTTCGTAAGACAGATAGCCTGTCTGCTTTTCGGGCGCATCGGCTCTGTACTGTATAAGTATCCTCTGTGAGCCGAAATAGAACTCCTTAGCCTTTGCGACAGCCGCCTGAGGCTTTCCCGCATTCAGCGAAAGCGGTAATATTATAGCCGTCAGAACACCTATCATGGCAAGAACAACGATAAGCTCAACGAGCGTAAAACCTTTTTTATTATGAAGACGTATCAATCTACGCATCTGCCTGACCTCCCCTTAAAGCCGTGGACTATAACTCAAGATAATTTTACCATATTTTTTATGCAATGTCAACTGAATTTTTATACTTTGCGAGGGTGTTTTTAGAGTTTTTACAGACAGATTGAGGGGAGTGGGTAGCGTATGCTAAAACACCCGCCGATCAGCGGCGGGTGTCGTTCAATCCTCATTATCACTTACAGTCGTATTTTTAACAGGAAACCGTCTTTTGAGTATCTTCACCGAATGGAAGAACGCGGGGAAGAGGAACAGATCGGCAAGCACCCACGCCGCCGGGCTTGCAAGGCATACGGCTACATAACCGAAAGCGGGCACAAGTCCCAATGCCACGCCGCCCCTTGCTATCATTTCAAATACACCCGCAAATACGGCTAGCTGGCTGTTGCCCAGTCCCTGTATCGAAAAGCGTATAATATTTACGAATGCGAGCGGGATATAGAACACCACGTTGAGCCACAAAAACTGCTTTGCAAGATCCAGTATTTCTGTCTGCGTTCCGTCTATAAACAGCTTTGAAAATTCGCCGCCGAACGGTATTATCACGATAAGAGCGATTATCGCATAGGCTATGCCGAGTATCGAGCATTTCTTAACGCCGCTTTCGATACGGTCGACTCTTCCCGCGCCTACATTCTGACCGCAGTAGGTAGCCATTGTAGAGCCCATTGCGTCAAACGGACAGCACAGGAACTGCGTCACCTTGCTTCCCGCAGTTACCGCCGCCATATAGGTTTCACCGAGCGAATTTACCGCCGACTGTAAAAGTATACTTCCGATGGCGGTAATGGAATACTGAAGTCCCATAGGCACACCCATAGCGCAAAGTCTGCTCATTGAATAAGCGTCGGGTTTTAAATCTTTCCTCGATAAGTGCAGAATATCAAAGCGCTTTATCATGTAGACAAGGCAGGCAATACCGGATATAAGCTGTGCAAGGACGGTAGCCCAGCCTGCACCGGCAACGCCCATATCAAACACGAGAATGAACAGCAGGTCAAGTCCGACATTCAGAACACTTGAAATTATCAGAATGACAACGGGTGACTTTGAATCGCCGAGCGAGCGGATAAAGCCCGATAAAATGTTATAGAGGAACGTTACCGGGATACCTAAGAAAATCACGAAAATATAATCATACGCTTCTTTAAAAACCGTATCGGGCGTATTCATCCAATGGAGGATATTTCCGCAAAGAAGGCAGGTAGCGGTTGTCATCACTGCGGCGAAGCCTATGCCAAGCCATATCGTATTGCCGACAAACTTACGCAGCCCGTCAAAATCCTTTTCGCCGAATTTCTGCGCAACGGGTATTGCAAAGCCCGCGCACACGCCCATGCAGAAGCCGAGAACAAGGAAGTTCACCGAGCCTGTCGAGCCGACACCTGCAAGTGCGTTTACGCCGAGGAACTGTCCGACGACTATCGTATCGACCATATTGTAGAACTGCTGAAAGAGAAGTCCTAACAGCATAGGGAGCATAAATCCGAGTATGAGCTTCATAGGTGAGCCTTTTGTAAGGTCTTTTACTGCTGACATATAAACATTTTCCTCCTTTTACCGACTTTGTATTAAAGGGATTGTTTGCGTAACGGCGGGCGGCAATGTGCCGCTTCAAATTCCGCCTTTGATTTACTTTCTGCTAATGGGACTGTTAGCGTAACGGCGATAATAAAAGACAGTGCGTCTTGTATGGTATAGCTATAATTTTATGCGATACCGCCGCATCTCTGAATGTGACTTCTTTTTAATTTATTGCTAAGCAATTATACTATATCCCCTCTCCGCTTTCAATCGGTAAATTGCACAACGTATTTAAAGTTATCAAGGCGGTTTAGTCTATTGTGCAACGCTGTATTGCTTTATTTCATAACGGGCTATTCAACATAGTAATATCGGAGGATTTGAAAAAATTTACGAAAATTTCAGAAAAACACTTGACAAACGGTTTTACAGCGGATATAATGAACACAGAATATGTTAAACCTATGAGTGAGAGTAGTAGCACCCGTCACTGTATGACAGAGAGTTGCCGGTCGGTGTAAAGGCAATGATACATACGCTTGTGAATGGACTCACGAGGGCAAACCGAGAGTATCAGTTTATGATATTTTAGGGGCGACGGACACCTCCGTTACAGGTCGCACATATGATAGTATGTGTAGCGAGTGACCGTGTTTTATTATACGGTAATTTGGGTGGTACCGCAGGTAAATTATACTCCTGTCCCAACTGGGACGGGAGTTTTTTGTTTTCCCGGATACTCATTCTACGTTGAAACTATCATCATGGCATATGGCGTGACAGCAGGGCACAGCCGACATAATGCGTTGCTGAATAAGATACAGGCTGTCGGGCGCGGACTGTTCCGCGAAAAACTTAAGCACTCCGCCAAAAAGGCTTTTGGGAAAACAAGGCGACACGGCAAAGCATAACGTTCAGAGCGAAGAATGTTTAACCCCGCCGTCACGCTAACAATTCCCTTAAAACAAAGTCGGTAAAAGGCGGAATTTGGAGCGGCTCACAGCCGCCCGCCGCGTAGAAAGGAAAATTATTATGGCAAACAGAGAGATCCCGTACAAAATTTATCTTGAAGAAAACGAGCTTCCCCGTCAGTGGTACAACGTAAGAGCAGATATGAAGAACAAGCCTGCTCCGCTGTTAAACCCTGCAACACATCAGCCCTGTACGCTTGAGGAGCTGAGCCACGTATTCTGTACAGAGCTTGCAAAGCAGGAGCTTGACGATACAACTCCCTACATCGACATTCCCCAGGAGATAATCGACTTCTACAAGATGTACAGACCTGCTCCCTTAGTAAGAGCATATTGTCTTGAAAAGGCACTCGGTACACCCGCAAAGATCTATTACAAATTCGAGGGCAATAACACAAGCGGTTCACACAAGCTGAACAGTGCGATAGCTCAGGCTTATTACGCCAAGAAGCAGGGTCTGAAGGGTGTTACAACAGAAACAGGTGCAGGTCAGTGGGGCACAGCGCTTTCAATGGCTTGCGCATATCTCGGACTTGACTGCAAGGTATTTATGGTTAAATGCTCATACGAGCAGAAGCCATTCAGACGTGAGGTTATGAGAACCTACGGCGCAAACGTTACTCCCTCTCCCTCAATGGAAACAGAGGTAGGAAAGAAGATAAACGCAGAATTTCCCGGCACGACAGGCTCGCTCGGCTGTGCGATTTCCGAAGCAGTTGAATGCGCAACAACGCACGAGGGCTACAGATATGTTCTCGGCTCGGTGCTGTCGCAGGTACTTCTGCACCAGACGGTCATCGGTCTTGAAACAAAGACAGCCTGCGAAAAGTACGGCATAAAGCCCGATATGATCATCGGCTGTGCAGGCGGCGGATCTAACCTCGGCGGTCTTATCTCTCCCTTTATGGGTGAAAAGCTCCGTGGCGAAGCCGACTATGAGTTCATCGCCGTTGAGCCTGCGTCCTGCCCCTCGCTCACAAGAGGCGTTTATGCTTACGACTTCTGCGACACAGGCGCAGTTTGCCCGCTCGCTAAGATGTACACGCTCGGCAGTACGTTCATTCCCTCCGCAAACCACGCAGGCGGTCTGCGCTACCACGGCATGAGCAGTGTTCTTTCACAGCTCTACCACGACGGATATATCACAGCACGCTCAGTTGAGCAGACAAGCGTATTTGCCGCCGCCGAACAGTTCGCAAGAACAGAGGGTATCCTCCCCGCTCCCGAGAGCAGCCACGCAATCAGAGTTGCGATAGACGAGGCTATGAAGTGCAAGGAAACAGGCGAAGAAAAGACTATCCTCTTCGGTCTTACAGGCACAGGCTATTTTGATATGGTCGCATACCAGAAGTTCAACGACCACGAAATGAGCGACTACATTCCCACAGACGAGGAGCTTAAGGTCAGCATGGATCGTATGCCTAAGGTTGACTGAGCATATAATACTGTTGTCCTTCATAAAATTTGATATATGAAAATACCGCCGGGAGTGATATTCCAGCGGTGTTTTTTATTTGGTCGGTATTTTAGTCTTTCAGGGCGGTGATTGGGACGACGTATACGCCGTCGGGGCGCTTGTAGGCAGCGTTACGATAGATTTTAAGTTTTCAACCCGTGAGATTTCGACTTTTCAACCCGAGAGATTTCGACTTTTCAACCCGAGAGATTTTATTTTTGCGATAAAGGCTGCCTATATATCAGTATGTCACGAAATGTGCGACTGCATTCAGGCGGATTGGAGATGATATGAAAACACCGCCGGGATGTGATGACCTCGGCGGTGTTTTGTATCAAGTCAGCCTTTTAGTCTTTCAGGGCGGTGATTGGGACGACGTATATTGTTACATCGCAAAGCTTTTATGCTACTTGATTGCAGAATTAAAATGGTAGCCAATCTTTTAATTCCTTTAATCCTTTATATGTCTTCATTAGAGCTGAATTTTCGTGCAGATATTCCAATCCTTTTACAGTTAGTTTTGTTCCATCAAGGAACAGAATCGGACCGGCATGAGTTGCGCCTTTAATTAAGCCTTCATTCTGACATGCTTCTACAATATCCCATAACTCCTCGTTGCTGATATCATAATCTGCTGATTTAGGAATGTTGCCATCGTTAATCTCTCTCATAAAGCTTAACATTAACTTCAATTTGTTATTCGACATTGTTATTTTCTCCTTTAAACAAAATCACTTAAAATTTTTTGCAATTTATACATATGCCTATAACCTAAATGGGCACAGTAGTTTGATTAAAACCTGATTGATTTCTTCCGGCTTAAAAGTAAAAGCGTTCAAGTCGCATTTACGAAAAGAGCAGTGCATTTCAACGAACTATGTCAATTTGCTGCATATAAAACCAATTACAAAAAGCAATATATATGCAACTGGTATAGAAATTGCTATTATCTTTCTTGTTTTGTTATTTTTTGCAATTTTCGCTTCACATTCTCTTATTCGCTTGCTTGAATCTCGATAATCTTTCATATCTAGAAACATATTATACGCCGTTTTCCAGTCATTGTATTTCTTTGATTGTAACTTTATATAAGCAATATTGTAATAATATTCTTTGATATCGTTGAAACACTGTTCAATCATTTTATTAGAATCCTTATAGCCCCTTATAGTTTCAAACAATTTTGATACTTCAACAAATTCTTGGGGTGTAGTTGCAATTTTATATTGAAAAAAAGCCTGTTTATAAATTTCTTCTTTATTAGCATAATTCAATCGTCTAATTTGATCTTCACAATACCGCTTATGTTTTTTTGACTCCTTATAATCAGCCATAGAAGCAAATACCCGCGATAATGCTTGCAATGTCTGTTCATTATCGGCAGTAGTCATATCATGAACCGCTTGCAAGTATCTGTCATCAATCTGCTTTAACTTAGTTTTCTCATTCCTGTCCTTTATATACGCATTATATTCTTCCAGCGTATTTTTGAGTTCTTCATCTGCAAAGCGGACGGTCTTACGGTACATATCCTCGCTGTCAAACGGCTGTGCCTGATTTCTGAGGTCTTCCGTTTTGCGTACCTCCATCTTCGCCATAAGCTTATACAGATAAGCCTGTGCGTTCTCGGGGTCGCTGTCAAGCACACGCTCGCAGTATTCGTCCGCTTCCTGCCAGTTTCCGTCCTCTAAGAAAAGTGAAATACGCTTGAGTAACGGAGCAACGGCTGAATTTGCCGCCTGACCTGCCGCAACGGTTTCCTTTACGGCGGACTTCGGCTCGTCCTTATTTATAACTTTCTTTATGCCACGCACTATATCGTTGATAAAGCCTATCTTGCCCATATCCTGCGCCTGTAAATGTGCAAATTCTTCCGGCAGTTCATAAGCGTCCATATCCTTGTAGCAGGGGATAAGCAGTTTTGAGCGGTCGGCTTTCATAAGCTTAAGATAACGTGACCACTCGTTCTTTACCCATACCGCCGTGAAATATTCCAGCTTTGAGCCGATGACAAGCATAACCTTTGCGCTGTTCAGTGCGGCGAATATGTAAGGCTCATATTCCTGTCCGAGCTTGTCCTCAAGAGTTATCGCCGCATAGAATACCTTAAAGCCCTCCTGCGTCAGCTGGTGATATATGTCGTTCGCAAGCACGCTGTCCTGTGTGCGCTTTCCGCTTTCATCGGTTTCCTTGTAGCAGATAAATACATCGTAGGGCTTTTCGTTCTGCGAGATAGTGAGAATGCCTTTCTGTATCTCGTCTATCGCCTTTGCCTCCGCCTCATAGATAATTTTCTGACTTATATCGGCATACTGAATAGCGAGCTTGTAGTCCTCATCGGCAGTGATAGCGTCATAGGACGTTCTGTGACAGGTGGGCACACGCTTATAGGTCGTGGGGTCTTCAACGTATTCAATGCCGTATTTGCACAGAATTATGCCCCAGTAAGCCTCAGACTGTGTGTTGTCAAGTCCGACAATTTTATTATATATCTCCTCCGCCTTGTCAAACTCGGACTTTAAACGAAGCGTATTAGCACGGTTGAAAAGATTTCCGATTACATCATCGGTTATCTTCGGTATTGTCTGCTCCGTACCGCAGTATTCGCAGGTTGCGGTCGTTTCGTTTTCGTTTATTTCCAGTGTGCCGCCGCACATTTTGCATTTCAATGTTGACATTTTAATTATTAACCTTTCTGTATTTAGCTGAATTATTGGGGGCTTTGCCTATATAGGTAACATTTTTCACATTTCCCTCTGAAACGTCATTTTTAAAACTTCTGCCGAAAGTCAATCGGTCACCTTTGGGCAATTCTTCCCATTTCACCCCATCAAATAAATCTTTCAGTGCAAATTCAGTACCGTCATCTAAAGAATTGATTTTAATGACAGCATCATTCATCCAAGCTTTAATATCCATAATTACTCCTTATTTCAGCGCCTTTACCTTTGCGTTTCTCTCGGAAATCAGCCTGCAAAGCTCCTCCGCCAGCTGCCGAGAATTATCCGCTTTGTTTTTCACACTGTCGGAAAACGCACTGAATTTTACTGAAATATCGCTTTCGATTCCGCTTAGTACAGGGTTGCTCACAGGGTCGGAATAGCGTACAGCCTCGTACACCTTGTCACAGGCTTGTCTTGCGTTATCGTCCGCCGCATAACCTTTCAGGCTCTCAGCATCCGCTGTCAGCAGGCGGATAAACTGCGTCTGCGTCTTGATTTTTGCGTCTGTCTGCTCAACTGCTTCGATTGCAAGCTTCGCCTTTGCAACAGTGATAATATACGCTCCGAGAACAACTGCGCAGGCTATTATTCCGACAAAAGAAACCGTGTCGGGGATAAGCATTGTAAGCGAGCCGAGTACAAGCATAGCAACAAGTCCGCCGTAGCTGAGCGAAATCAGAGATACATTATAGAAGAATTTTTTAAGCGAATCAGCCCTGAACGCAAAATAAGCGCATAAAAGCTGACCTATGAAAGCCGCCGTGACTGCACCGTATCCTATAAAGAATGATGCGTTCAGCTCTTTTCCTGTATTCAGCGCAATTGTGAATGAAACCACATTGAATACAACGAGTGCGACCGCCCAGATTACCGCATATATACCGAATTTCTTTTTCATTTAAATATCCCCCTTAGATTTTTTCGCCGCACTCAAGACAGAACTTTGCTCCCTCGGGAAGCTCGTTTCCGCATTTCGGGCATATCGTTACAAATTTGTGACCGCATTCGGGACAGAATCTGCCCTTTACCACTGTCTTGTTACACTCGGGACACACTACCATTCCGTCGGGAACGGTAGGCTTTACCTTTTCTCCGCATTCAAGGCGGAACTTAGCGTTTTGCGGTAAATCTGCGCCGCATTTTTCGCATTTGATTACCGTTTCTTTTTTCTCGGGTGCAGGTGATGACTGCTGAACCGTCTGACCGATATTGCCGGTCATATTGTCAAGCTGACCCATCATAGCGCCCGCCATTTTCATTCCTGCCACCATGCTGACCATATCCGAGGCTACTCCGCCGCCTGCCGAGCCGCCGTTAGAACCCATATTTCCTATGCCATCGGCATAAGCCTTCTGAACTTCAGCCTGCAATACGTCTTTCTGATTATAGCCCTTCGCCTGCATAATCTCGGCTTCCGCAAAGCCTGTGGCTTTCATTGCTGTTGCTTCTGCCTGCGCCGCTATAACGGCTCTTTCCGCTTCACGCTTTGCTATCTCGGTCTGTGTCGTCTGCTTTTCAAGCTCGGTCTGACGTTTTGCCGCTGTTATCTCCGCTTCGGCTTTAGCCTGTGCAGTGCCGTATCTGGCTTCTGCCTCAGCCTTTGCGGTGCGGATATCAGCCTCCGCTTCAAACATTCTCTTTTGCAAAGCTATAGTATGTAATTCCCGTATTCTCTTGAAATTCGGGTCGTTATCGGGCAGAACTACAGTAGTCAGATAAAACTGAGGAATTGTCAGACCGTACTCCTCAAATCCGGGCATTATTACCGATTTCAACACCTCTGACAGCTCCGCAAGATGCTCGTCTATTTCAAGAAGATAGATATTCTTCAACTTGATAGCAGTAGAAAGGTTTGATTTTACCGCTGTGGAAATAAGCGGACGGAAACAATCCTGCAACGATTTTGAAAAGGCGATGTTGTTATCGTCCCACGCTATTCCGTTCATTGTGCCGACAAGCTTTATCAACAGCTTTCTGCTGTCGCTTACCATAATATTCATATTGCCGCACGCACCGAGTTCAACAGGTATCCCCGAATCGGGGTCGATGTAACGAACCTTTGTATCCGTTCCCCATTTGAGCGACATCTGAACCGTCTTGTTAATGAAATATACTTCACAGTGGAACGGTGTCTGATCGCCTGTTGCTCTGTTCAGCAGTTTGCCGAGTTTTGGTATGTTCTGCGTTTCAAGTGTATATCTGCCCGGTCCGAACAGATCGAGCGCCTGACCGTTCATAAAGAAAACGGCTTCCTGGCTTTCGTGGACTATAAGCTCGGTAAGGCTGTTGAAATCTTCGTTAGGGTGCTTCCACACAAATGTGGAATTATCCCCTTCATATTTGATTATCTGTGCTATCTGTTCCATAAATCACACCTCATCGTCTATAAATTTTTGTCTGTTAATCTTTTTAGACTTCTTTGCATTAAAAAGTGCCTAATATGACTAATTATACTTTAATTATAGTCATATCAGACACTTTTGTCAACAATTTTCAATCTGATATGATAAAATCTGTACAGGAGGGGTGAGTATGGCACATTATCAAAGATTACGCGATCTGCGCGAGGACGCGGACAAGACACAGCAGGAGATAGCCGACTATCTCGGCACATCTGCACAGCACTACGGAAAATACGAATCGGGTAAAGCGGAAATACCGCTTGAGCGCGCAGTCCTGCTTGCTAAGTATTATAATGTCAGCCTTGATTACATCGCAGGAATTTCCTCAAGCCGTCACCCTCTGACATCTGACAGCTCCCTTTCGCCTATCGGGATACTTTCGGACAAAATAACACAGCTTTCCGATAATGAAAAGCAGGCTGTAAAAGATACACTCAGTTCTGTTATAGATATGATCAAATAAAGATACCGCCGCAGAGTTACTGCTCCACGGCGGTGTCTTTTATTCAATTTACGATATAAGTAAAAGCAAGGACGATTTTATATCTCCTACCTAATTTTTTTGCAACTTTTGCCCTAAATTTTCAATACAACGCAAAAAACCGCCGCAGGTTTTAAAAATCTGCGGCGGTTATCCTGTTCGGACGGTTATTATCTTATCACGCTCAACCTGCCCTTATCCATTTCACATACGGTGTCGCACAGCACCTCAATATCTTCCGCACTGTGCGAGGCAATGATTATAGTCTTGCCCCTTGCCTTGAGATCAAGCAGATAGCGGCGCATATCCGCAACGCCGTCCTTGTCAAGCCCATTCATCGGCTCGTCAAGGATAAGCAGGTCTGGGTCTTCCATTATAGCCTGTGCAAGTCCTAGCCTCTGACGCATACCGAGCGAATATTTTTTCACATGGCGTTTAAGCTCGGGGGAAAGACCCACCGTGCTCATAGCATTGCATATATCCTCTTTGTCTGCTTTTGCGCCGAGGTCGGCAAGAATCTTCAGATTCTTATACCCTGAATAATACGGGATAAAGCCGGGCGTTTCTATTATAACTCCCGTACTTTCGGGGAAATCACAGTCCTTGCCTATCTCCTTGCCCGCTACCGTTACCTTGCCTGAGGTTGCACGAACAAATCCGCATATACATTTCATCAGCATAGTCTTGCCGCTTCCGTTGCGCCCTATAAGCCCGTGTATTTTCCCTTTATCAAAAGATATTGTTATATCACGGAGTATCTCCGTTTTGTTTATCGTCAGTGAAAGATTTTCTGTATTGATCATCAGCTTTCCTCCGGAAGAAGTGATACGCTCAATCGTCTTGCTCTCAATGTGCTCATAAATATAAGCAACAGAGCCATAACGGCGAAATAAACGTAGGAATACCATATCGGCTTTATCGGTTCACGGATTATCTCCGTGTAGTGCATCCATATTATGGAATTACCCATAGGAAACAGCCACATCAGATCACTGCGCAGTGCGCAGGTAGCCACTCCGAGGGCTATGACCGCGGTACATATGAACATACCTGTCATTTTACCTGATGATATCCTGCAAATAAGGAGCACAAGCGACAAAAGAAAAAGGTATAATATGATGAGTACCAACGTGTGTACAATAGTACATATGGGGTCAAGCTGATTATACAGATTTTCAGGCAACAGCAGAGTAGCGAAAGTATTCATTTCATCTGGAAACTTTGCCGCATAAAATCTTGCAGCTTCACTCCACGATGAACCGAGCACCGTGTTCCCGACAGACATTCCCACAACTGCAAGAAATACAACAGCTATATAGCTTATTACCGCCATAACAGCAAATAACATCTGACCGTACAACCAGTTCAGCTTTCCGCTCCTGCAGATAACGAAAAGCGAGTTGCCGTCAAACTTCGGGAAATCGCTCATAAGCACAAGGAACACCGACGGCAGTAAAAGCACCGCTACCCACGAGTTGCCGACCGCTATAAACGGCTCAAGCACATTCATCGGACTGCCGTACCTGTCTGCGCGCTGTGCAAGCGTATCGATGAAAAGCGTCTTTATAAATATAAGCAGTACTATTACAACTATATTTCTGGGATTGGTTATCCACTTTATGTATTCGCACCTTGCGACCGACCACATCTTTGAAAGGCTGATCTGTTTATGCACCTTTATCCGCACCGCCCTTTCCGAAAAATACATATACCGCAAACGAAAGCAGTATAAGCACGCCGTAATAACACGCAAGAGCGGCAGTCGCTCCCGAAACAATACCGCTCGCCGCAAGCGGAGAAGCTGTATTGCCTATTGTCAGGAGCACTTCGTCTATGTTGCAGGGATCCTGCACGGCAAGTCCTGTAAGCCATGAGCCGAGCTGTGTCAGGCAATAAGCGACCATAAACGGGATACAGCATATAAGATACTTGTTTTCAGTATACGCCGTCACTATCAACGAGAATAGTGACATTACTATCCCGTAGATAAGCATATCGAGCATATTGACAAGATATACTCCTGCTATCCCCACGCTGTCAAAAAGGCTCATCTGAATACCGGTCAGTACGTAAGAAAGTCTTTCGGCATCATAAGCTTCTATATGCGGAAACCTTATCAGCACAACAAGCACATAAAGAAAGTACCCGATAAGACAGCATATGCCGCTTGCGAGCACAGCCGAAACATACTTTGCACTTTTAAGTCTGCGATAGCCTGTGCGTATAACTTCATAGCGGGTAAAGCCTGAGCTTTTGTCATCGCACAGCGCATTTACAAAGCACAGAGGCAAAAGCAACGGCAGAAACATATTCAGCCAGCTGCCGCCCTTAAGCCCGGACACCACACAGGCGCTGAAGCTGATATTGCCGGTATATATCCGCTGTGTGTCGATAATCAGATCCCAGACCGACAAGGACTGATTTTTGTCGAAGTCATAGTCGGCAGAAGCCGTAAAGCATATTGCAAATATCAGCAACAGGCATATATAAAACGACTTATCTCCGAGTATGCGTTTAAGGTAAGAAAGCGTTGCTCTGAACATATCAGCCCTCTGCCTCTTCCTCTGCTGTATAGAACGCCGCCTTATTATAACGGAAATTCTCTCCGGTATCGGCATCTATATAGCAGGTGTACACGAGATCATTGTTCTTGTTCTGAATAACGACCTTCCATGCGGGGGTCGTTTTACTCTTCTGCTCCTCAAGCGGAATATCATACGATCCGTAATATTTGAGCGGTGTGTATACCAGGTCGGCACTGAGTACTTCAAACGATACCTGCTCTGTCAGCGACTGTTCTATTTTGCTTATCGCTTTATCGAACGGCAGAAGCTTATCCGTTACCTTTTCATCGGTGATCGAACCGGTCCTTCTGTAGCCGTAAAAGCTGTCAATGTCATCGGTCGTAACCATACTGCCGTTGCACAGAGTGGTTTCATACATACTGTCACTGCTGAGATAGAAACGATCCCAGTCAAAAGGTATTCCCCCGTATGTCGGAGTTGTGGTAAAAGAATAGAAATATTTATCCTGATCGTACTGCTGTACAATGACAGACATAACCCTCATATCATATACGGGTGACTTCGGGCATGGAGCATTTTTAAGATAGTTTTCAAAAAAAGTTACCGCATCGGCAACGCTTATCTCTTTACCGTCCAGCAATCTGAACTTCTCGGTGCTGTCACGGTCGTACCTCCCGATCACTTTATAATGCCCTTTGATCTCAGCGTCCCAATTTTCAAGGAAATGATTGTTCTTTTCGCCGCTATCTTTGCAGTATTGCTCAACCAGAACACCCTTGCAGACATTGGACAGATAGTTTCCGATAGGCGGACCGAACTCAAGGAAAATATTGCGATCGGTAACCTCCGAGCTATCCCTATTATCCAAAATAGCATAATCCGAGCCAACCTTTTCAACAAAACCGGAATACGGAGAATAAAAATAATATGATATTACGTTTTTTTCGGAAACCGCATCATCATAATACTTCTTGAAATTTTTTATCGGATATTCGCCTTCTTGCCTATTGCTTTCTTCATCGGGAATATAGTAGTAGAAGAAATAGTCGTCATTGAATTTTTCATTTGGGAAAAGATATGCGAACATCTCTTTGAAGTCATCATAATATTCTGTCGGAGCTTGTCTGTTTACTGCCGCCTTGTCAAAAGAACAGATATATGAAACGCTCTTTGGCACAAGGCTCACAAAATCCTCGGATATATTGAACCTTGTATTCTCCCGGATCATCTTCTTTACTTCGTCGACGGTATAATAGTTAATTTCATTCTGACGTTTTAAAGCTTCCGGCATATCACCGTCAGTATTGTCGGTGCTGTTGCTTGCACTTTCGATATTGCTGCTGATATCGCTGCCGGTATTGTCAGAGCTACTACTTGTACCTTCGACATTGCTGTTGATACCGCCGCCGCTGCAACCTGTGCAGGCGCAAAGCATGAATGTTGCAAGTATTATTGTTAAAAAGCGTTTCATATACTGTATCTCCTTTTTATATTATAGTTTTGTTTTTGTGACCGCACTGCCGTTAGCTGTGACCGTATTGCCGTTCGTAATTGATGTCACTGCAATGCTTAATGCTTTTTTGATTTTCTTCATGATAATGCTCCTTTTTTAGTAATGATTTTATTAAAGTTATTGCAATAGCTTTGACTATATATTATCAAATACTGATACGCTTTTCAATAGCATTTTTGATTATTTGTATGATTTCACAACTTTTCTTTGTGTTTTTGTCACATATTACAAAATATTGCACCGTCACAGAATTTAATATTTTCTGCGACGGTGTTTCTTTTTCTCAATTTTCTATTTGTTCCGCATTATCCTCACCCACACTCATAAGCTGTTTGTTTATCGCCCTTGTCCTTACTCCGACAAGTGCTTCAAGATCGCTGTCGACCTGCTGTAAATGATTTTTTGTCTTTGTCAGTACATCTTCAAAAGTTTCAAATTCTTTCTTGACACTGCTGAGTAAGGGAAAATAAAGACATTGTAAATCCGTATCTCCCGGTATGCGTTTAAGGTAAGAAAGTGTTGCCGTAAACATATCAGTCCTCTGCCTCTTCCGTTTCCGTATAGAACGCCGCCTTGCTATAACTGAAATTATCTCCCGTGTCGGCGTCTATATAACAGGTGTACACGAGATCATTGTTCTTGTTCTGAATAACGACCTTCCACGCAGGCGAGGTTTCCCGTTTCTGCTCCTCAAGCGGAATGTCATACGCTCCGTAATATGTCATCTGTTCATACACAAGGTCGGCGCTCAGTACCTCAAACGATACCTGTTCGGTCAGCGACTGTTCTATTTTGCTTATAGCCTTATCAAACGGCAGGAGCTTTTCCGTTACCTTTTCATCGGTGATCGACGCCGCTCTGACATAGCCTACAAAGCTGTCAATATCATCGGTCACAGCCATTGTACCGTAAAAACCCGTTGTCGTGCGCAGTTCGCTTTCGGAAGCAAGACGGAAACGTCCCCAGTCAAGCGGAACTCCCGCATAGGTAGGCGTTATCTGAAACATGAAGAAATATTTATCCTCGCCGAGCTTCTTCACATTAACACCTGTTACCTTGGTATCGTATACCGGATCTTTCGGGCACGGCAGATCATTCATATAGTTTTCAAAGAATGTCACCGCATCGGCAACACTTATCTCTTTGCCGTCAAGCAATCTGTACTTATCTGTGCAATCGGGAGTGCATGATCTGACGGTTTCGTATTCTTCACAGATAACGGTTCCTGTGACCTCAAGCCAATAATCGTTCTTTTCACCTTTCTCCTTGCTGTAATATTCCGCAAGTACACCCTTGTTGACATTTGACAGGTAGTTGCCTATAGGCGGACCGAATTCAAGGAAAATATTGCGATCGTTAATATCCGAACTATCCTTTTCGACCCGATGAGCATAATCCGTGCCTTCCTTTTCAGCAAAATGAGAATAAGGAGAATAGAAATAAAATGATATTTTTCTCTTGCCGTCTGCCGCTTCGTCAAAATACTTTTTGACGTTTTTTATAGGGTATTCGTCCTCTTTCGCATTTTCTGTTTCCTCATCTGTTCTGATGTAGTAATAGAAAAAGTAGTCATCGTTAAATTTTTCGTCCGGGAAAAGATATGCGAACATTTCCTTGAAGTCGGTATAAAAATCGGAGATATTCGGTCTGTTGACAGGTGCATAGTCAAAATAGCTGAGATATGAAACGCTCTTCGGAACAAAGCTCTCGAAATCCTCGGATATATCGAATTTCGTGTTTTCTTTAATTATCTTCTTTACCTCGTCACTCGTATAATAGCTTATTTCGTTTTTACGTTTCAATGCTTCCGGAATATCACCGTCAGTATTGTCGGTGCTGTTGCTTGCACTTTCGATATTGCTGTTGATACCGCCGCCACTGCAGCCTGTGCAGGCGCAAAGCATGAATGTTGCAAGTATTATTGTTAAAAAGCGTTTCATATACTGTATCTCCTTTTTATATTATAGTTTTGTTTTTGTGACCGCACTGCCGTTAGCTGTGACCGTATTGCCGTTCGTAATTGATGTCACTGCAATGCTTAATGCTTTTTTGATTTTCTTCATGATAATGCTCCTTTTTTAGTAATGATTTTATTAAAGTTATTGCAATAGCTTTGACTATATATTATCAAATACTGATACGCTTTTCAATAGCATTTTTGATTATTTGTATGATTTCACAACTTTTCTTTGTGTTTTTGTCACATATTACAAAATATTGCACCGTCACAGAATTTAATATTTTCTGCGACGGTGTTTCTTTTTCTCAATTTTCTATTTGTTCCGCATTATCCTCACCCACACTCATAAGCTGTTTGTTTATCGCCCTTGTCCTCACTCCGACAAGCGCTTCAAGGTCGCTGTCGACCTGCTGTAAATGATTTTTTGTCTTTGTCAGCACACTTTCAAAGTTCTCAAATTCTTTCTTGACACCGCTGAGTATCTTCCATACCTCACTGCTTCGTTTCTGCACGGCAAGGGTGCGGAAGCCCATATACAATGAGTTCAGCAATGCGGACATTGTGGACGGGCCTGCAATGCTCACCCCGTAGTTACGCTGCAGCTCCTCCACCAGTCCGAGCTTTACGACCTCGGCATACAATCCCTCAAACGGCAGGAACATTACCGCAAAGTTGGTCGTGTACGGCGGACAGATGTACTTATCGTGAATATCCTTCGCGCATTTCTTTATTGCCACAACAAGCGCCTTCGATGCTTCTTCGATCATTACCTTATCGCCGCTGTCGTAGGCACTGCAAAGAGCGGTGTAGGTATCGCCGGGGAATTTTGAGTCGATCGGCAGATACACTGTATCGTCATTCTTGCCCGGGAGCTTTACCGCAAACTCAACATGGTTACGGCTGTCGGGGACGACCGCGACCTCGGTATCATACTGCTCGGGAGCCAGAATGTCGGAAAGGATCGCGCCGAGCTGCATTTCGCCTAGTATACCTCTGTTCTTTACGTTGGACAGGACTTTTTTCAGATCGCCCACCCCTGCGGCAAGACTCTGCATTTCGCCCAGTCCGCTGTATACCTTGCTCAGCTGTTCGCTGACCGTTGCAAACGAACGGCTTATCTTGTCGTCAAGCGTAGTCTGCAGCTTTTCTCCGACCATTCCGCGCATTTCTTCAAGCTGATTTTTCGTATTTGCATTTATGTTTCCGAGCTGAACCGCCATTTCGTTACGCATATTCTGCATATCGGCGGCATTTCTCTGCTCAATGCTCTGAAGCCGTTGCTCGAACTGTGACAGCAGCCTTGCAGTTCCCTCCGCATTCTGCTTCTGCGTGTCGGTGAGCGTACCTCCGAGGTTTGTCACAAGGCTTACAAGCTCGGTTCTGAGCGCCGTTTCGCCGCTTGCACGGCTTGCCTGCACAGTATCAAATTTTGCCGAAAGTTGCGCAGTACGCTCCGTAAGCACATCAAGCTGTTTTGCGGTCTGCTCGTCCGTTATCTTGCTCACGCCGATATTTTCGGCAAGCCTTTTCTGCGTAAGAAGCATTATTACCGATATTATCACCGATATCAGACTGACGGCAAGGGTTATTATAAGCAGTATTTCCATATTCCTTACTCCTTTTAAAATTTATACTACTATTATAGATAATTTTTTCTGCAGGGTCAACGCTTTCACAGATGAGTGTACTGTTTATGGGACAAAAAATACGGTCACCCGAAGGTGACCGTACAATCTGTATAAACCCGTCTGATATAGCTTTTGACAAATGTGCTGTACCGCACCGATATCAGCAGTCATATACGACAGTATAATAAAGCATTTGACGGCAAATATCTAAGAAACAAATCAGATATGCAGTTTATCGACCTGCTCCTTAAGCAGCCTTGCCTGCGCAGAAAGCTCCTCACAAGAAGCGGCAGACTCTTCGGCGGTCGCAGAGTTGGTCGCAATAACGCGGGATATCTGATCCACTCCTACTGTCACCTGACGGACTGCATCTGCCTGCTCCACCGCCGCGGCTGAAATATCCGCAACAAGTTTTGCGCTTTCCTGAGAAAGTGCTGTTACCTGACGAAGTGTATCGGCAGTCTGATTTGCTATATCAGAGCCGTTATGTACCGCCTCGATAGTTGATGCTATAAGATCGCGGGTGTTGTTTGCAAATTCTGCCGACTTAGACGCAAGATTTCGTACCTCGTCCGCAACTACCGCAAAGCCCTTGCCCGCTTCTCCTGCTCTGGCGGCCTCAATAGCCGCATTGAGTGCGAGTATGTTGGTCTGGAATGCAATATCCTCGATGGACTTGATGACCTGCGAGATCGCTTCGGACTGTTGCTGTATCTTATCCATCGCTTCAAGAAGATGCTCCATCTCTTCGCTTTGGCGTATCATCTGCTGTGCACAGTTGTCTGAAAGCCCGCTCGCCTTGCCTGAGTTCTCTGCAGTCTTATTGATGTTGTCGGATATATCCGATATAGTGGAAGAAAGCTGGTCGACTGCTGTCGCCTGACGTGTAGTTCCGTCTGCGAGAACCTGCGAACCGTCAGCCATCTGTTGCGAGCCTGCCGTAACATTGTTTGCGGAAGAATTCATACTGAGAATAACGCCGCTCAACGTTTCCTTTATGCTGCGGAATGAGCGGTTTATCTCCTCAAAGCTGCCGATGTATCCCATCGAAGGCTGTGCCGAAAAGTCGCCTGTTCCCATCTGTGACAGCACTCGTGAAATATCATCAACATAGCTGTTCAGCGTGTGCTTTGCTTCAGTCAGTTTTTCGGCTATGTTGCCCATTTCGTCATGGCTGAATTTGAATTTGGAATCGGGCGCATTAAGTTCACCGGATCTGAGCTGACCGCAGATATTTACGACCTCCGTTACCGGCTTGCGTACAAGCTTCCTCATTACTCTGAACAGCACCGCCGCTATAGCACCGCATACAACAACAAGTACTCCTAGTGAGAGCAGGATAGACTTCATCAGCTCCCCATCTGCCATAGTGGTTGTATAGCCGGCAAAATAAGCGCCTACGACCTCGCCGCTGTAATCCACCATAGGTGTGTAGTTGACATAATAGTTCGTATCGCCGATGACCGTTTTTCCGATATATGTATTATTGTTCTGTACCTGTTGCCAGATACCGCCGTCCATCTGAGTTCCGATGTTGCGTTCGCCCGAAGAGTTCATCAGCGTTGTATTGTAACGTGTATCACCGCAGAACAGCGTAAGCTCCGCACCTGTCTTTGCCTTGACAGAATCGACATAATCCGAGCCGTTCAGGTCAATACAGATAACCAGTGCACCATTCTCCATCTTAAGGCCGTATACAGTATACAGCTTATCGCCGTCAGCCATAATGCCCTTTATTTCACCGTCCGTAATGCGTTCCACAGCGCTTTCACCAAGCGGAAAGCCCTCACTGCTCCACGCCGCAGCTCCGCCTTTTATATAAGCCGCATAGCTGTTGTCGTTCGGTTTGTTGGCGTTCCAAAGACTGTCATAATCTATATTATTCGCCTGACCGTCTGAGCTTGCAACGATCAGCTCTGCCGCATCGCCCATTTCGTCTATGTCGCCCTCGACCTCAGCGGCAAGTACGTTTATACCTGTTGCCGTCTCGTCCTCCTGTATGGTTTTGACAAATGACATAAACACGATTATAGTGACCAGCGCCATGGATATTGCGGCCATAACGGCGGCAAAACACGAGATAATCGTTATTTTTGTTCCGATCCTCATTGATCTTTTCACTGTAAAAATGCATCCTTTCATATATATAATAATATCAAGTCTGCGGTTCTCCGCAAGCCGTGCGGGGCACGGCAAGATCCGCTATCGGCGGATTTTGTGTCTGAGGTTATTATAACATAAAAAAGATCACTTTGCTACCTTTTTTCAGGAAATATACCGCCTTTTCTCAAAAATGTTTTCACTGCACCTGCAAATTTCCCCTGAAAAAACCATAGTTTGCTGTTTTTTGTAACAGAAGTGTCTTATTTCAAACCAAATCAGTCGCCGGACGCTGACCGTATAAGTGTTATTGTTTGTTGTCGACTGTATTCTTGCAACTTATAGTTATATGACATATTGCAAACACGACCGACAGGACAATAAGCGGGATATTCAGCGTCAATATGCCGCTTTCAAGGAAAAGCACAGACGGCAGGATTGACAGTGTCAGCGCCTTTGCAATGCTGTTTCCCTTGCGGAATACTATCCAGCCGCCGCAATAAAGCACCGGCAAAGCCACACCGAATATAAGATACAGTATCTGTGCGCCGTCATATATATACCCGAGCGTTACAAACGGGAGCTGTATGAACATCAATATAAAACAGCCGAAGCGACCTATCTGCTCACCTGTTTCGACAAGCTTGTTGTGAAATTCACCCGCAAAGCCGTCCTTGTTTGTCACAGCATAGATCATATTAGGTATCAACAGGACAACGACAAATATCAGCCCTGTGAGATTAAACCATTCCATCTTGCCGCACTCTTACGCAACACCGAAGCCGAGAATTTCTACATATGTTGTCTTATCGTCACCGCTCTGCGTAACAGGCTTTATGCTGACCTTGTGCGTTCCCTCCGCACCGGAATATGCAAGAGTTGCAACGGGATTGCTCCAGCCGTCGGTCGCACTTGTCGCAATAGTTGTGTAGACCTCTCCGTCTACCGTAAACTGCAATGAGCCGAATACGGCGCTGTTATTGCATTTATAGACAAGCATAAGATTTTTGCCGGTAAACTCAAGCTCCATAGGCTCACAGCCCGAGGGCTTGCCCTTGTAGCTCCAGCCATCCGGGAAGCTTGTGAGAGTTTCCCTTTCGGTATCAAATGTGCCTGTTGAAGATATTTTCAGCTTATCGGAGGAATGCGTCCTGTCGATAAATGTCATATCCGCAAATCTGTCGGAATATACCCATGTATCGGGCAGAGGAGTGATAGTTACATCGCCCATTGTCTTTATCTTTTCGGTCGCCTTGTCAAACATATTCATAATAAGGTCGGCGGTCATCTTGTGTCCCCACTCGTTAGGATGCGATTCGTCATCGGAATAGTCCTCCCACTTCATTCTGCCTGTTTCAAACTCGTGGGAAAGTACGTTGTTGAGCGACACCATAGGCAGACCGTAAGCCTTGCCGACCTGCGACATATATTCCTCGCAGGTGTGACCGCTCTTTATGACCGTAAAGTACAGCGCAACGGCAGGCTGCTTTTCCTGCGAAAGGATCTTTCTCACCATAGCGTCATAGCTGTCCTTGTATATCTGATCGTTTCCGTCATTTACGGCAAACTCTACAAATACCATATCGGGGTCATGATCCAGCACATCGCGCTGAAGACGGATATTTCCGAGTACGCTCGGCGTACCGCTGAGCCCTGCGTTTACATAGTTTATCTTTGTGTCGGGGTACTTTTCGCAAAGGCGGTCATACGTCAGCTTCGCCCAGCACTTTTCGGGTCCTGCCGTAAGTCCCTCGGTTATGCTTCCGCCGATGAATGCTATAGTTACCTCCTGCTTGTTTTCAAGCTTTTCGATAAATTTCGACATTCTTTCAAGGTTGCCGAGATCCATAAGCGACCTTTCGACCATATTGTCGTAGATCTGCTCCTCGGTAAGGTTGCTTTCATCTATGCTGCTTACCTCCGATGAAGTGTCGGAGCTGTTGCCGGTTTCAGAAGATGCACCGGTTGAATTATCCGATGACGCGGCAGAAGCTGAATCTGATGACTCTGTACCGCTGTTCGTACCACTGCTTGTACCGGTATTGCCTCCGGCACAGCCTGTAAGTAACGATGCACATACCAGCGCTCCGACAATGATTTTTATCTTAGCGTTCATTTTATCCTCCGTCAGAAAAAATATGTTTATACTATTATACAATAATCCCGACCGATAAGCAACAGCTTTTCACAAAACGAGCAATTTCACTAAAATCCGACTGCAATAATATACTATATAAACCGACCGCCTTACAAACGGTCAGTTGTTGCATAATTCCGTACAGACGGTTAAAAATAACCGTGTACATCAGATACGTTTAAAGCATCGCATACGAACAGAAAGGAAGAAAACCATGCTTGTAAAAAGAGGAGAGATATACTACGCCGATCTTAGCCCGGTGGTCGGAAGTGAACAGGGCGGTATGCGCCCCGTACTTATTGTCCAGAACGATATCGGCAACCGCCACAGTCCGACCGTCATTGCCGCCGCCATAACAAGCCAGAAGGACAAATCACGGCTTCCGACCCACATTTCGATAAATGCCGACCGTTGCGGTCTTGCAAAGGATTCTATCGTACTGCTCGAGCAGGTAAGGACGCTCGACAAGCAGCGGCTCAAGGAGCGTATGGGTGAGCTTGACGAGGGCGCTATGAACAAGGTAGACAGTGCACTGTCGGTAAGCTTCGGTCTTTCGGGAAGCAATTAAGTAAATATCCCCGCGCTTTACCTTAACAATATGTAACAAAGTTACACACTGGCTTATGTTTAGGTCTATGTAATGGTTATCATCGCCGCTTGCTTTAGCTATTGCTACAAAAATAAATGCACTTATGCTTTTTTTGTTGTAAAATCGTCATTATAATGGTACAATAATCACGCAGTAAAGCAAAAATGACGGAACGGAGAAAAACAATGAACATAGCTATTGCACAGTCGGGCGGACCTACGGCGGCGATAAACTCTTCGCTCTGCGGAGTGTTTGACGAAGCGGAAAAGTATAACGAGATCGACAGAATATACGGCTCGCTGAATGGTATAGAGGGCATACTGAACGATAACCTTATCGACCTTAAGGAAGTGCTTATCACAGAAAACGACAAACAGCTACTCAAGCGCACACCGTCAACCGTGCTTGGTTCATGCCGTTTCAAGCTGAAAAACAGCAGTGATGACGACAGCGACTACAAGCGCATAACAGAAGTGTTCAAAAAGTACGGTATAACCGCATTTTTCTATATCGGCGGTAACGACTCTATGGATACCGTAATGAAGCTTGATGCTTATTTCAGAGAAAACCACATTGATGTAAAGGTTGTCGGCGTGCCAAAAACCATAGACAACGACTTACCGCTCACCGACCATACACCGGGCTTTGGCTCGGCGGCAAAATACGTTGCGACTTCTTTGCAGGAAATAATCCGTGACAGCCGCGTATACTCAATTCCGTCCGTCACAATAGTTGAGATAATGGGGCGTGACGCAGGCTGGCTCACCGCATCGTCCTGCGTACTGCGTGCAAACGGCGAGCCCGCGCCGCACCTTATATATCTTCCCGAGAGCGATTTCTCGGAGGAGCGCTATCTTGAAGATGTTAAAAATGCGTCAAAGAGATACAAGGCGGTCATAGTGGCGGTGTCGGAGGGAATAGACTGCCTTGCAGGTCGGTCGGAGCTTACAGACGCATTCGGTCACAAGTACCTGTCGGGTGTCGGCAAGTATCTTGAGGAGCTTACACGCAGTAATATGGGCTGTAAGGTGCGTTCGATCGAGCTTAACGTAATGCAGAGGTGCGGGTCGCATATAGCGTCGCTCACCGACCTTGACGAGGCATGGAGAATAGGCGCGGCGGCTGTGAACGAAGCGCTCAAATACGGCGGGAGCGGCGTAATGATGGGCTTTAAGCGTATCAGCAACAACCCCTACCGCGTGGGTATCACTCCGCTTGACGTAAGGGAATGTGCGAACAAGGCGAAGTATTTTCCGAAAGAGTGGATAACCCCGGAGGGAAACAATGTTACTATAGATGCGCTCAATTACTTCCTGCCGCTGATACAGGGCGAACCGAAGATAGATTTTTTGAACGGCATACCTGTACATTTCAGACTTGACCAGTGAAAGATAAAACACAATGGGGTTGTGTCACAACCCGAAAAAAGAAAAGTGAGTCGAAGCGCAAAGATAGTGCGCTCGGCTCACTTTTTGTATAGTTTACTCATATTATATTGCTTTAATAATTAACAATGATAGCAGGCTACCGATAGTTCTGTTTGTCGGATAGCACTTCTCGGGTTCGCTA
>OMFM01000261.1_pt1 | contig 25663 bp, 23 predicted proteins | sample 1645661 | NCBI WGS metagenome assembly OMFM01 (sample SAMEA103958128, study PRJEB25191) | human gut metagenome | reverse complement strand
TGCTACCGCTGCCACAACGATGTGGAGCCCCTGATCTCCGCCCAGTGGTTTGTGAAGATGGCGCCCCTGGCCAAGGAGGCCATCCGTGTGGTGGAGGATGGGACCATCAAGTTCGTGCCTGAGCGCTTCACCAAGACCTATATCAACTGGATGGAGAACGTCCATGACTGGTGTATCTCCCGCCAGCTGTGGTGGGGCCACCAGATCCCCGCATGGTACTGCGACGAGTGCGGCCACATCAATGTCAGCCGTGAGGATCCCACCAAGTGTGAAAAGTGCGGCTGCACACACCTGACCCGCGAGGAGGACGTGCTGGACACCTGGTTCAGCTCCGCTCTGTGGCCCTTCTCCACCCTGGGTTGGCCCGACACCGATGCGCCCGACCTGAAGTACTGGTATCCCACCTCCGTCATGGTCACCGGCTACGATATTATCTTCTTCTGGGTGGCCCGCATGATCTTCTCCGGCATGGAGCAGATGAAGAAGGAGCCCTTCAAGACCGTGTTTATCCACGGCCTTGTCCGCGATGACAAGGGCCGCAAGATGTCCAAGTCCCTGGGCAACGGAATCGACCCCCTTGAGATGGCCGAGAAGTACGGCGCAGACGCCTTGCGCTTCAACCTGATCACCGGCAACAGCCCCGGCAATGATATGCGCTTCTTCGTGGAGAAGTGCGAAGCTATGCGTAACTTTGCCAATAAAATCTGGAATGCCAGCCGCTTCGTCATGATGAACTTGTCCATCGACAAGGTCGAGCTGCCCGAGAAGCTGGAGCTGGAGGACAAATGGATCCTCAGCAAGCTGAATACCCTGATCCGCGAGGTCACCGACAATCTGGAGGCCTACGAGCTGGGCGTTGCCTCCGCCAAGATCTACGACTTTATCTGGGACACCTACTGCGACTGGTATATCGAGCTGACCAAGACCCGCCTGAACGGCGAGGATGCGCAGGCAAAGAAGGCCGCCGAGAATGTGCTGTGCTATGTGCTGCTGCGTATCCTGGAACTGCTGCACCCGTTCATGCCCTTCATCACCGAGGAGATCTGGCAGGCGCTGCCCCACGAGGGCCGGTACCTCATCTCCGCCAAGTGGCCGGAGTATCAGGACGCGCTGCACTTCCCGGAGGCCGAGGCCGCTATGGAGGCCGTCAAGGACGCCATCTCCGCCATCCGCGCCCGCCGCGCCGAGATGAACGTGCCGCCCAGCCGCAAGGCCCAGGTCATCCTTGTGACGGCGCAGCCGGAGAACTATCAGCTGGGCGCACACTTCATCACCCGCATGGCCTATGCCAGTGAGCTGACGGTGCTGACTGCCGCGCCTGCCGACCTGACCGGCATGGTGACCGTCGCCACCCACGATGCCACGGTGTATATGCCCATGGCGGAGCTGGTGGACATTGCCAAGGAGCTGGAGCGCATCGCCGCCGAGCGCAAAAAGGCGGAGGAGAACCTCCGGCGCATCGAGGCCAAGCTGGCCAACGAGTCCTTCACCTCCCGTGCCCCGGAGAACGTGGTCAACGCGGAGCGCGAAAAGGCCGAAAAGGCCCGGGCGCTTATTGCTAAGCTGGACGCCTCCGCTGCGGCGATGAAGCTGTAAAGCCATAGTGCTTCACAGTTATTCTGATGTAAAAACGAAAGCAAAGCCCAGCCCGCCGTGTGCAGGACCGGACAAACAAAAAAGACGCCGAAAGGCGTCTTTTTTGTTTGTCCGCAAACGGGAATATGCGCTATATATACGGCTCGCTCGCTGTGCTGGATCGACCGCCGTTCCGGCGCCGAAAAACAGGGTGCTTTCCAAAATTTTTCGCCCTTCTGACGGGTTTCGACAAATTCCGCGCGTCGGATAGTCTATAATCAACGCAGAACATCGAACCGCGGAGTTTTTTCTGGCAGGCACGGCCTGCGGCACACACCAAAGAAAAAGGAGCGTTCAAATGGAAGTATCGGCAAAACACGAGGGCCAAACGTTGACATTCTTTCTGGTCGGCGAGTTGGACCACCATGGGGCAAAAGGACTGCTGGAAAATCTGGAGCGCGAGATCGAGCGGACGCTGCCACTGTCGCTGGTGCTGGATTTTTCCGGCGTCACATTTATGGACAGCTCCGGCATCGCCGTGGCGCTGCGGGGTTGGCAGCGGATGCGGGAGCTGGGCGGCGCCGTAACGCTGTATCATGTGGCGCAGCAGCCAAGAAAGGTGTTCGAAGCGTCGGGCGTCGGACGCATGGTGACGATCGTTTGAGGAGGGAGTACATAATATGACGCGAGCTGAAAACTACGTGACACTGGAATTCCTGAGCCGCAGCAGCAACGAGGGGTTTGCGCGGGTGGCGGCGGCAGGCTTTGCCGCCCAACTGGACCCCACACTGGATGAGCTGGGGGACATCAAGACCGCCGTCAGCGAGGCGGTGACCAACGCCATCGTCCACGCCTATCCGGATCAGTTGGGTAAGGTGGTGATGAAGCTGAAGATATTGAAAGGGGGGATGCTGGAGATCACGATCCGCGACTGGGGGCGCGGTATCGAAAATGTGGAGCAGGCCCGCCGTCCCATGTATACCACCGGCGGCAGCGAGCGCAGCGGCATGGGCTTTACGATTATGGAGAGCTTCACGGATCGGTTGGTAGTGCGGTCTGTTCCGGGAAAGGGGACCACAGTGCAGATGCGTAAACGGATCGCGCCGCGGCTGGCGGTACGATGAGCGACCGGCTGGCATTGCTGGAACGGGCCCAGCAGGGCGATGACCGGGCGGAGGCGCAGCTGCTGACGGAGAACGCGGGATTGATCTGGTCCATCGTCCGTCGTTACAATGGTTGCGGTGTGGAGACGGATGACCTGTATCAGTTGGGGTGTATCGGCTTTGTAAAGGCTGTAAAGGGGTTTGACCTCACATACGGGACGCAGTTTTCCACCTATGCCGTGCCGAAAATCGCCGGCGAGATACGTCGGTTCCTCCGGGATGACGGTCCGGTAAAAGTGGGCCGCACCATGCGGGAAAAGGGGCAGACACTTTGGGCGGCACGGGAACGGCTGCAAGGGCGTCTGGGCTGTGAGCCAAAGCTGTCACAGCTGGCAGCGGAGACCGGCATGACACCGGAGGAGATCGCCGCCGTGGATCTGGCGCTGATCGCACCGGACTCTCTGCAGCAGGAGACCGCGGAGGGCCTGACACTGGAGTCCACACTATGTGCCGAGGAGCCCAGCGTCTCTCTGGTGGAGCGTATCGCCCTGCGGGACGCCATCGATGCACTGCCGGAGAAAGAACGGAAGACCATTCTCCTGCGTTTTTTCAAGGGGTTGACGCAGGAGCAGACCGCCCGCATCTTACAGGTATCGCAGGTCCAGGTCTCGCGGCTGGAGCGCCGCAGCCTGCAAAAGCTGCGGGACCTGCTGGCAGAGGAGTGACTTCGGGCAGAGACGGCGTAAAAAGGGAGGCGTCTCGACAGCAGCGCGATTTCGAATGTAAAATGGATCAGGACAGAGGGGGCTCTATTGCGGAACGCTCATCCCGTTATCGGCGGGATGGGCGTTCCCTCGTAACGGAAAGGTGAAACGCGTTTCCGGCAGATGTCTCTTAGCCGTCCGTTCCGGAGGCGCCCGGCAGCTTCGGCGAGGCGCCCTGCTCTTTTTCGTATTCCAAAGGCAAAAACTCCGTCATGGTCCCCCGATACCGTTTCGGCATAAACGTGTTCTGGCACCGGGGATTTTCGCGCTCCCGAATGGCGACGCTTTGGAAAAACTGTTTCCACAGCGAGCGAAAGTACAATTCGTCCTCCCCTGGCAGGACAGGCTGGAAGTTCTCGATCTGCGTAATGCGGGATCTACCGTTGGCGTACAACAGCAGTTCCCGATGGGTGCGGTCGTAGATAAAAAACTGCTCGTTGGCGTAACGCTGGCAAAAATGGCCGCGCAGCAGCGGCAGCACACGGTTTTTGGGCTCGATCTCCGCGCCCAGTGTACCGCCGTAGTCCGAAAACCGCACAAAACCGTGCAGTTTTTCCAGCTCGCCGTTCATATGGCGGATGGCGCGGTACAGCGGATAGCAGGCAGGATCAGACAGATCGCGCATAAAGCCGGGTCCCTCCGCCAGCAGCTTCCTGATGAAGGCATACAGATGCAGCTCCTTGTCCGGCAGACACGTTAAAAAGCCGCGGCGCACCACGGCCAGCGCTTTGCCGGACCGGGCGGCGATACCGCGGCTGACCCGCTGACTGTACGCCGGCTGGGTGATCACGGTACGAACCTCATAGAGGGAGAGGGGGTCTTCGTCGCAGCAGAAGGCGGCGGGGGCCTCCTTGTACACATAGCTCTCATATACGCAGCACAGAAAACCATCCAGGCTGCCATCATATTGATAAATCACGTCATTCATACGGCTTCTCCTACCGGATCAAAGAGAGACAGTTGTGCGGCCTGGTCCGAAGGCAGCGTATCGCGCTCCAGTCGTTCCAGCTGCAAGGGCAGCGTGGCGGGGGAGAAGTGCAGTCCCTCCGGTATCCGCCCGCCGCAGGTAATAAAGTACTGCGCCCGTTTCAGCACCACGCCCAGCTTTTTCAGGTCCTCAAAGCGTAGGGTACCGCCGCAGCGCCGTGCCGATACGATACGCCGCGCACTGGTGGGGCCGATTCCGGGAACGCGCAGCAGCGTCTCCAGATCCGCCCGCATGACCTCGACAGGGAACTGGTCCAGATGCCGCAGCGCCCAGTTGCACTTGGGGTCCAGCCGTGGGTCAAAGTCCGGGTGGGCATCATCCAGCAGCTCGGCGGCCTGAAAGCCGTAAAACCGCAGGAGCCAGTCCGCCTGGTACAAGCGATGCTCCCGCAGCAGAGGCGGTTTGGTGTCCAGGGATGGCAGAAGACTGTTCTCCACCACCGGTACATACGCGGAGTAGAACACGCGCTTCAGCCTGTACTTGCGATATAGTGACTCCGTCAGGTGCAGAATGTGCCGGTCACTGTCATCAGTGGCGCCCACGATCAGCTGTGTGCTCTGTCCCGCCGGGGCAAACACCGGCGCGTGCCGATACTTCGCCAGCTCCGCCTTACTCTGTGCCGCGCCGTCGCGGATCAGTCCCATCGGGCGCAGGATCGCCTCCCTGGTCTTATCCGGGGCCAGTGCCTGCAAACCCTGCTGACTGGGCAGCTCGATGTTCACACTGAGCCGGTCGGCCAGCAGTCCCAGCTGATGCACCAGCTCCGGCGCCGCACCGGGGATAGCTTTGGCGTGGATGTAACCGTTGAAACGATATTCCTCCCGCAGGATACGCAGGGCCCGGATCATCTGTTCCATGGTGTAGTCCGGATCGCGCAGTACGCCGCTGGAGAGGAACAGGCCTTCTATGTAATTCCGCCGAAAGAAGCCGATGGTCAGTTCCGCCAGTTCACGGGGCGTGAAGGCGGCGCGGCGCGTATCATTGCTGCGCCGGTTGACGCAGTACTTGCAGTCGTACACGCAGGCATTGCTCAACAGCACCTTCAGCAGCGTGATGCACCGCCCATCGGCCGAAAAGCTGTGACAGCAGCCGGCGATGGAAGAGGAGGTGTTGCCGATCATACCCGGCCGGAATCCGCGGCGCACGCCGCTGGACGTACACGCTGCGTCGTATTTGGCCGCATCCGACAATATCGCCAGCTTGTCCAGCAGCTCCATGCTTTTATGCCATGCGGCGGCGCCGGGGCGCCGGCCTGTCAATACAGTCGATGAGCCGCAGTATATTGGCGGCGATGGAACCTGCGCCCAGCAGCGTGATAATGAGACCAAAAGTTGTCATAGTTGTGTCCTCCTTGCTCGAACTGTTGTTCTGGTAATAGTATAAATCGAACAAGCGTTCTTGTCAAGCGAAATCGAACAAAAATTCTATAAATTTCATTTGCGGTTGACCGGGCGCGGAAGTTGTATTAAAATGAGAGCAACGAACGAGAAAGACGAGGCCCCTCTATGACGGATCTGGAAAAACGCTTTATCAAGGCCCGGCGCGATGCGATCGCGGTGGATTATCAGAATTTGAACGACTGCCAGCGCCAGGGCGTGCTGGCCACGGAGGGGCCGCTGCTTCTGTTGGCGGGCGCTGGCTCCGGTAAGACGACCGTGCTGATCCACCGGGTGGCCAATCTGCTGCGGTATGGTCGTGGCAGTGATACCGAGGAGATACCGATTCCCATCAGCGAGGACGAGGTATCGTTTCTGGAGCAGTATGCCAAGGTGCCGGACTCGGCGCAGCACGCTCTCGTGGAGTATCTCTGCGCGGTGGAACCGGCCCGGCCCTGGGAGGTGCTGGCTATCACCTTCACCAACAAGGCTGCTAACGAGCTGAAGGATCGCCTGGGTCGGATGCTGGGGGAGGAGGCTGCCGCCGATGTCTGGGCGTCCACGTTCCACTCCGCCTGTGTGCGTATCCTGCGGCGAGACATCGACCGCATCGGTTTCGACCGCAGCTTTACCATCTATGACACGGATGACAGCAAGCGTGTGGTCAAGGACCTCCTCAAGGAGCTGGGGCTGGAGGAAAAGTCGTTTCCGCCCCGCGAGGTGCAGTCGGTCATCTCCCGCGCCAAGAACGATATGCAGTCGCCGGAGGAATTCCTGGAACAGTGGCAATCGATCAACGATTGGCGGAAAATAAGGATGGGTAAAGTATATACACTTTACAACAAAAAGCTCCGTGAGGCCAATGCGCTGGACTTTGATGATCTGCTGTGGCACACCGTGCGCCTGCTGCAGACGGCACCGGACGTGCGGGAGTACTACCAGCGGAAGTTCCGCTATGTCCTCATTGACGAGTATCAGGACACCAACGCGCTGCAATATGAGCTGGCCAAGCTGCTGACAGGCCCCGCTCGGAACATCTGTGTGGTAGGTGACGACGACCAGAGCATTTACCGCTTCCGGGGTGCGGATATCACCAATATCCTCAGCTTTGAACGGCAGTTCAAGGGGGCGCGGGTCATTCGGCTGGAACAGAACTACCGCTCCACGCAGAATATCCTAGACGCGGCAAACGCAGTCATCCGCAACAACCAGGGCCGCAAGGGCAAGACCCTGTGGACGGAGAACGGCTGCGGTGAGCTGGTGACGGTAAAGACCACCTTCAACGAGAGTGACGAGGCCAACTTTGTCCTAGGGCAGATCATGATGTACTACCGCCGGGGCGGCAGCTGGGGTGACTGTGCGGTGCTGTACCGTACCAACGCCCAGTCCAACGCGCTGGAATACGCCTGCAAGCGCAGCGGCATCCCCTATAAGATCTACGGTGGTCTGAAGTTTTTTGACCGGGCCGAGGTCAAGGATATGCTTGCCTATCTGTGCGTCATCAACAACCCCACGGACGATCTGCGCCTGCGGCGCATCGTCAACGTTCCCGCCCGCAAGATCGGCCAGGCCACCGTGGACAAGGCCCAGATTATTGCCACACAGCACGGCTTGATGCTCTACGACGTATTCCGCCGTGCGGAGGAATTCCCCGAGCTGAAAAATGCAGCTGGCAAGCTGAAAGCCTTTACAGAGATGATCGAGGAAATGCGCCGCCGCCTGCCGGAGAGTGAGCTGCCGGAGTTCTACGATTACGTCTGCGAGCGAAGCGGCTACACGCCCGCCCTGCGGGAGAAGGACGATATGGAGAGCCGGGGCCGGCTGGAGAACGTGCAGGAGCTGCGCTCCAGCATCCTGGCCTACCTGGAAAACGCCGAGGGCGCGGAGACGAGTCTCTCCGGCTTCCTGGATGAGATCGCGCTGTACACCGACCTGGACAGCCGGGTGGACGGCGACAACTGCGTGACCATGATGACCATGCACGCCGCCAAGGGCCTGGAATTCCCCCAGGTATTTGTGGTGGGCATGGAGGAGGGGCTTTTCCCCGGAAATCGCGCCATGGGCGATGGCGACGAGATGGAGGAGGAGCGCCGGCTGTGCTATGTGGCCATGACCCGCGCCAAAGAGAAGCTGACGCTGACCAACGCCCGCCAGCGCACGCTGTACGGTAAAACAACACCCTGTATGCCCTCCCGGTTCCTCAGTGAGATCCCGGAGGACAACATGGAGTGGCTGTCCAAGCCGGTACCCCGCAGCGACACCTGGGAGGACTCTCGGGACGATGATGGCTGCGCTTACGGTTACGGCGGCTATACACGTCAGGGTACCACAGCACCAACGCGCCGCGAGGTGCCTGCCGCGTCCCGTCCCGGCTCGCTGCATACGGCCAGAACGGCGGCAAAAGCACCGTCTACCGCCTCTTACATACAGCTGCAGGCAGGGGAGACGGTGGAGCACGACGCCTTCGGCAGAGGCCTGGTGCTCTCCGTGCGGCCTATGGGCGGCGATGCACTGCTGGAGGTAGCCTTCGATACGGTGGGTACCAAGAAGCTTATGCTGAAGGCCGCCTCCCATCATTTGAAGAAGGTGTAAAGCAAAGTAATTTTATAAATACGGAAGGAGAACGGATATGGGGTTTTGGTTCGGCTTTGACACAGGGTTCGACATCATGCAGGTGTTTGTTTTCGCGATATTTGCCATCGTCATCGTCTGCTTCATCGCCTTAGCGGTAAAGGGCATTGGCACCTGGCACAAGAACAACAACTCTCCGCGCCTGACGGTGCAGGCGGCTGTTGTCGCCAAGCGGCAGAATACCGATGTGCACCACCACAGCAATAACAACGGCGGCATGCACACCAGCACCTCCACTCACTATTACGTAACGTTCCAGTTTGACAGCGGCGACCGGCTTGAGCTGCACGTTCCCGGAAGGGAATACGGCATGATGGCGGAGGGCGACGTGGGCAATCTGACGTTCCAGGGTACCCGTTACCTGGGCTTTGACCGGCACACCGCAGGGGCTGTTCCCGAGGCTGGCCCCGTCACAACAGAGGATGTCCCGCCGCGGTACACGGAGAAGAAAAGCTGGGACCCGGAGCTGTGAAAGGGTGGGGTATATATGACATATTGGAAATGCTTGCTCTGTGCGGTGTGTATCCTGCTGCCGCTCTGCTTTGCCGCAGGCTGCGCGGCATTCCCGAAGGCAGACGACCCACCGGAGCCGCCGCAGGAAACCGTGGATACGCCTGCGGAGCCGGATATCCCCGTTGTTCCTGCACCGGAGCCGGAGCCGGAACCGGAACCGGAACCGGAACCGGCGGAGGACGCACTGGTGGATGTGTGTACCTACCTTCCCGGCGTCTATGCCGACCTCCGCTACGCCACGGAGGACAATTTCACCGGACAGGTGATCTACGATTTTACCCAGCCCCAGCTGCGCTATGGCACATTGAAAAAGCTGGCACAGGCGCAGGAAATGCTGGCTGAGCGGGACTTGGCGCTGAAGATCTGGGATGCCTACCGCCCCGTCAGCGCACAGTTCCGCCTGTGGGAGGTGTGCCCCGATCCGCAGTATGTGGCCGATCCCACAAAGGGCTATTCCGGACATAGCCGGGGCAACACGGTGGACGTCACGCTGGTGTCCGCCGATGGTTCGCCCGTTCCCATGCCCACGGATTTTGACGATTTCACCGCCATGGCGGACAGGGATTACAGTGATGTGTCCGACACGGCAGCTTATGACAATGTCCGCCTGTTGGAGGACACCATGGTGTCCTGCGGTTTTCGGCCATACAGCGCCGAATGGTGGCACTTTACCGATACCACAGATTACCCCGTGGTGGAAGAATAAGCGGGTATACGCCTGCCACGGCAGGCGTATACCCGCTTATAAAACGCAAAAAGCTCTGCGATACATCGCAGAGCTTTTAACTGTGCAGTTCAGACGCGATCAGATCGCGCGGGTAACCTTGCCGGAACGCAGGCATCGGGTACAAACATACACATGGCGAGGCGTACCGTTGATCACAGCCTTCACGCGCTTGACATTGGGCTTCCAGGGGCGGTTGGAACGCCGATGAGAGTGGGACACCTTGATACCAAAGGTCACGCCCTTGTCGCAAAATTCGCACTTTGCCATCCGTTGCACCTCCTTGCTGTCATAACATACCTCTTGCATCGCAAGCAGTTGATATAATAACAGATGTGCGCCGAAATTGCAAGTATTATTTGACAAAAAAACGAATTTTTTTTGCATGGGGAAAGTGTTGCGAAAAAGCGCGCCGCAAGATATAATTAAAAGAAGTATATTCGCCCGTTTCCGGGCAGGAGGAGCGCCCATGGAAAAAGTGAAACGCACACCCGCCAGCCTGAAAAAAATGGTGGAGACCTTCGGCATGGAAATACTGCACCGCGGCAGCGACTATGACAGCGCGGTGATCACCATTTCCGACGTGAACCGGCCCGCCCTGCAGCTGGTAGGCTTTTACGATTATTTTGACGACAAGCGCCTGCAAATACTGGGGCGGGGCGAGATACGCTATCTGGAGCGCATGACCGAGGCAGAGCGTCTGCGTGTGTTCAACCAGCTGATGAGCTATCCGTTCCCGGCGATGATCGTGGCGCGGAATATGGAGGCGCCGCCTGAGCTGGTGCAGATGGCGGACAAGCACGACCGCACGCTGCTGCGGGCGGTGGACTCCACGGTGGATATCACCAGCCGGCTCATTGACTACCTGAACCGGGTAACAGCCCCGCAGATCACGCGGCACGGCGTCTTGATGAATATCTACGGACAGGGCGTACTGATCCTGGGCGACAGCGGCATCGGCAAGAGCGAGACGGCCATTGAGCTGCTCAAGCGCGGTCACCGGCTGGTGGCGGATGACGCGGTAGAGATTCGCCGGGTGTCCAACTCTCTCTACGGCACGGCGCCGGAGATCATCCGGCACTATATCGAGATACGCGGCGTGGGCGTCATCGACGTGCAGCAGCTGTTCGGCATGGGCGCGGTGCAGTTCGACACGGAGATCGACCTGGTGATCCAGCTGGAACAGTGGGAAGACGGGAAGTTCTATGACCGGCTGGGCCTGGGCGAGGAGAAATACACCATGCTGGATGTGAGCCTGCCCATCGTGACCATCCCGGTGCGGCCGGGGCGGAACCTGGCAGGCATCGTGGAGATCGCCACCATGAAGAACCGGCAGATGAAGTACGGCTACAACGCGGCACGAGACTTCGTGACGCAGTTTGACAGCAAGGTGGACGCCATGCTGAAGAAAAAGAGCACAACGGGCGAGGCGGAGAACAGATGAAATACGTTGGCGTAGACATTGGCGGCACCAACCTCAAGGCGGGGCTGGTGGACGAAAGCGGAACGCTGCTGGCGACACAGAAGATGAAGGTCGCGTCCATCGTAGACCGTGAGGGGCTGGCGTGGACAGTGGCGTCACTGGTGCAGGAGCTGGCAAAGGCGGCCAATATTCCGGTCAGTGATGTGGCGTCGGTAGGCGTCGGCGTTCCCGGAACGGTGGATATACGGGCGGGTTCTATCGCGTATACCTGCAACCTTCCCCTGCGGGACGTGCCGCTGCGAAAGCTGTTTCACAAATATCTGAATATCCCGCTGTACATCGAAAACGATGCTAACTGCGCGGCGCTGGCGGAGTTCCATGTGGGCGCGGGACGCGAGAGCAAGCGCTTTGTGACCATCACGCTGGGTACCGGCGTGGGCGCGGGTATCATCCACAACGGGAAAATATACCACGGCGCCAACGGTATGGCCGGTGAGGTGGGTCACATGGTCATCGAGCAGAACGGCCTGCCGTGCCCCTGCGGGCGGCACGGCTGCTGGGAGCAATACGCCAGCGCCACGGCGCTGAAGCGCATGACGGCAGAGGCACTGGCGGCCTACCCGGACAGTATTCTGGCGCGGGTCATCACGGAGAATGACGGACACGTGTCCGGGCAGTCGGCGTTTATCGCGGCCCGCGAGGGTGACCCGGTGGGACAATTGGTGTGCGACCGATATGTGGACTACCTGGCCTGCGGCGTGGTTAACGTGGTGAATATCTTTCAGCCGGATACACTGGCCATTGGCGGCGGCGTCAGCAATGAAGCGGACGAGCAGCTGCTGCTACCCGTGCAGCAGCGGGTGGCCAGAGAGAGCATTCCCTGCGGCAAGGACCGGCGGACGCGCATCGTCAAGGCGCAGCTGGGCAACCGGGCGGGTCTGATCGGCGCGGCCCTGCTGGGAAAGAATAAGCGTATCTGACAGGGGCATATACTACCGCTGGCAGTGTAGGGAACCCCTTATTTTCAAAGCTTGGAGGCATTATGAGCTGGTACGAGGAGCTGGACAAATGGGCGGCGGACTATCTGCCGGATATGGAATATGAGAAGGACGCGCCGCTGGATCGGTATACCTCCTTCCGCATCGGCGGGCCGGCGCGGCGCATGGCCTTTCCCCGCAGCGGGGAGGCGGCGGTGCTGCTGGTGAGCCATGCACTGGAGCTGGGCGCGCGGCCCTTTGTGCTGGGAAACGGCACCAACGTGCTCTTCCCGGATGAGGGCGTGGATCGTCTGGTGATCTGCACCCGGGACATGGCGGGTGTGGCGGCTGGTGCGGTCGCAGGTGAGATCACGACAGAGTGCGGCGCATCACTGGCAAAAATCGCTGTTTTCGCGCAGAAGGCAGGGCTTTCCGGGCTGGAGTTCGCCCACGGGATACCGGGAAGCCTGGGCGGCGCAGTGTGCATGAATGCCGGTGCCTATGGTGGGGAAATGGCACAGGTGGTAAAGGAAGTGACCGTGCTGTTCCCCGAGGATGGTGTCAAGACCCTCAGTGGGGAAGAAATGGCGTTTTCCTATCGGCACAGCCTGCTGACAGAGCACCCCGACACGGTGGTGCTGCGGGCGACGCTCCGCTTGCAGGCCGGTATCCCCGGGGAGATACGGGAGAAAATGGATGAGCTGATGGCCCGGCGTAAGGCGTCACAGCCGCTGGAGTATCCCAGCGCGGGCAGTACCTTTAAGCGCCCGGCGGGCTACTATGCTGCGGCGCTGATTGATCAGTGCGGCCTAAAGGGACTGGCCGTTGGCGGCGCACAGGTGTCGGAGAAGCACGCGGGGTTCGTCATCAACCGGGGCGGGGCTTCCTGCGCTGATGTGACAGCTCTCATGGCAGAGATACAAAAGCGCGTGCGGGAGCAAACCGGCGTTGTGCTAGAGCCTGAGGTCCGGGTCATTACTTGAATTACGACCGCATTGATCACAGGTGTTTCAATGACCTTGATAGAAGGTATATAAAATGTGCCAGTAAATATACAAAAATGTTACAGTAAAGGTAATAAAAAAGAACGCAAAAGTGCAGCAAAAATAACGCCGCACCGGGCTTGTTTTTTGACGGGATCCCGAATTACGCTTGACGGCGGGGGAGGATACTGAATTGGAAATACTCATTATTTCGGGAATGTCCGGTGCGGGAAAGAGCCGCGCCGCCATCTGTCTGGAGGACAGCGGCTACTACATCGTGGACAACCTGCCGGCGGAGATGATGGTCAAATTCGCCGAGTTCTGCGCGGCCGCCGGCGGCCGGTATGACCGCTTGGCTTTCGTGTACGACGTGCGGGCCGGAGAGCCCTTTGACCGGCTGACCGGCGCGGTGGAAGAGCTGCGGCGGCAGGGCCTGCGGTGTCGGCTGCTGTTTTTGGAGGCGGACACCAAGACCATTATCAACCGCTATAAGGAGACACGGCGGAGCCATCCTCTGTGCGTTGACGGGGCCTCCATCGAAGAAGCGGTAGCGCGGGAACGGGCGATGCTGGCACCGGTGCGGGCACAGGCAGACTTGGTGCTGGACACGTCGGCATTTTCTGCGGCCAAGCTGCGGAGCACGCTGCTGACGCTGTTGGGCAGAGAGGCGGACGGCGGGCTGCACGTGACGGTGCTGTCCTTCGGGTTCAAGAACGGCCTGCCACCGGAGGCAGACCTGGTGCTGGACGTGCGGTTTTTGCCAAACCCCTACTATGTGCCGGAGTTAAAAAGGCTGACCGGGCTGGATGTGGCGGTGCGCGACTATGTGATGAACGCGGCGGCCACGGAGGAATTCTGGCGGCGTCTGACGCCGATAGTGGATTATTTACTGCCCCAGTACCGACAGGAGGGGCGGACGGAGCTGGTACTGGCTGTAGGCTGCACCGGCGGTCGGCACCGATCTGTGGCTGTGGCGCACCGACTGGCAGCATACATTGACGCGCTGGGCTTTTCCATAGCGGAAAGCCACAGAGATATGGGGCGGTAAGTGCGCTTCACACCTATGGTCGGGGCAAATACAGGAGACGATGTATGAGCAAATACGATAAACTCTGGGAATGTGTGTTCGGGGATGGGCGGAATCGATTTACGCTGATATTTGAGGAAATAGAACGGATTGCCGGTGTGCCCATCGACCACGCCTTCCTAACGTATAAAAAGGAGCTTGCGGCATACGGTTACCGGGTGGAAAAGATATCCATGAAGGCAAAAACGGTGGCTTTCCGCCGTGCGGAACAGCGAGGTGAAGGGTCATGATCTCATTTGCGGGAAAGGTAAAAAATGAGCTGTGCCGCGTGGGAATCAGCCGCCAGTGCTGCGCCCGGGCCGAGGGCTACGGTGTGCTGCTGTACGGCAACACGTTCACGCCCGGAGAGATACGGATCATCACGGAGAACGGAGACTTCGCCGCACGGCTGCCAAAGCTGTTTCAGAAAGCTTTTGGGGTAAAATTCGACCGGGTACCGGAGGAAACGAGCGGCAAAGGAAAGCTGATCTTCGGCATCACAGCGCCGGAAAAGTTGGAAAAGATCATCAACACACTGGGCTATGATGCGAGGCAGCTGACGGCGCTGCACGTGAACTTCGGAATACTGGAGGAGGATTGCTGCCGGACGGCGTTTCTGCGGGGGGCATTTTTGGCGGGAGGCAGCGTCACCGACCCAGAGAAGCGGTATCATCTGGAGCTGGCTACCAGTCATGTGCCGGCCAGCCGGGAGGTACAGGCGCTGATGGAGGAGATGGGGTTCCTGCCACGTTCCATACGGCGCGGCGCGGATGCACTTCTGTACTTCAAGCAGTCAGAGCACATCGAGGACTTTCTGACGAAGATCGGCGCACCGGCGGCGGCCATGGACATCATGACGGCCAAAGTGGATAAGGAGATACGCAACGGCGCCAACAGGGCTATGAACTGCGATATGGCCAACGTAAACAAGACGCTGGACGCGGCGCAAGAGCAGGTGGGCGCCATCGAGAAGCTGCGCCGCAGCGCCCGGTGGGATGCGCTGCCGGAAAAGCTGCGGCAAACCGCGGCGCTGCGGCTGGAATATCCGGAGTTGTCGCTGGTACAGCTGGCGGAGAAGTGCGACCCGCCGGTAACAAAGTCGTGCATGAACCATCGAATGAGAAAGTTGATGGAGGAGGCTAAGGAGCTATGAACATGAGAGAACGGTGCGAACGCGCGGAGGCGTACAGAAAAAACAGGGCCAACTGCGCCCAGGCGCTGCTGGCGGCATTCGCAGATGTAATGGGTATTACGGAGACCCAAGCGCTGGCTGTCGGTGCGGGGTTAGGCGGCGGCGTGCGAAGCGGGAACATCTGTGGCGCGGTAAACGCGCCGGTGATGATCCTGGGCTGCGCGTTTCCGGAAATGGCCGCCAGCAAGGCGAAATCTGCGGAGATCACCAAGGAATACCAGCGGCGGTTTATGGAGAGATTTAAGCATCTCAACTGCCGGGAACTGCTGGTGGAGAAGGAATTGCAGCCCACTGACACGGCCATGGCACTGGCGGCGGGGGATCACTGCGGGCTGCTTATTCTCAGCGCGGCGGAGATACTGTGCGGGATGATAGGGGAGAAGTAAAGGAGAACAGGTATGGGATTTGTGCATCTGCATGTACATACGGAATACAGTCTGCTGGACGGTGCGTGCCGGATACGGGATCTGCCGAAGCTGGTAAAGGAGCTGGGGCAGACGGCTTGCGCCATCACCGACCACGGCGTCATGTACGGCGCAGTGGACTTTTACCGCGCCTGCAAGGCGGAGGGCATCCATCCCATCATCGGGTGCGAGGTATATGTGGCGCGTCGGACACGGTTCGACAAGCAGCATGAGTTTGATGCAGAGTCGCGGCATCTGGTGCTGCTGTGCAAGAACGAGACGGGGTACCGAAACCTATCATACATGGTGTCGCAGGCGTATATCGAGGGGTTCTATATCAAGCCGCGTATCGATATGGAGCTGCTGCGCGCCCATTCCGACGGGCTGATCGCCCTGTCGGCCTGTTTGGCAGGAGAAATTCCCAAGCGGCTGATGAATGGTGACTACAACGGGGCCAAGGCATATGCACTGGAGATGCGAGGAATTTTCGGTGAGGACTTTTACCTGGAATTACAGGACCACGGCATCGCCGAGCAGACCGAGGTGAACCGGGGTCTTTTGCGGCTGCACAACGAAACGGGGATACCGCTTGTGTGTACCAATGATGCCCACTATCTGCGGAAGGAGGATGCAGAAAACCACGACGTGCTGCTGTGCATCCAGACCGGCAAGACGGTGGATGACGAGAACCGAATGCGGTATGAGCCGCGGAATTTCTATATCCGTTCCACAGAGGAGATGGAGACGCTGTTCGCCGGATATCCGGACGCAGTGGCCAACACGGAAAAGATCGCGGAAAAATGTCAGCTGGAGTTCACCTTCGGCAAATACCATCTTCCGGAATTCAAGCTGCCGGAGGGGTATGACTCACCTACATATCTGCGTAAACTATGCGATGAGGGATTTGCTCAGCGGTACGGTCAGGCAAAGCCGGAATATCGGAAACAGCTGGATTATGAGCTGGATATGATCGAGAAAATGGGCTTTACGGACTATTTCCTCATTGTGTCGGACTTTGTGCGGTACGCCAAGAGCCGAGGAATACCGGTGGGACCGGGGCGCGGCAGCGCGGCCGGATCTATGGTGTCTTACTGCCTGGAGATCACGGACATCGACCCCATGAAGTACGATCTGTACTTCGAGCGGTTCCTGAACCCGGAGCGTGTGTCTATGCCGGATATCGACATGGACTTCGGCGACACGCGGCGGGGTGAGGTGGTGGAATATGTCCGCAAAAAATATGGCGACGACCATGTAGCCCAGATCGTGACCTTCGGTACCATGGCCGCCCGAGCAGCCATACGGGATGTGGGCCGGGCGCTGAACATGACCTACGCCGAGGTGGATGTTGTGGCGAAGCTGGTACCGGCAGGGCCGGGGGCGCTGCATATTACCCTGCAGGAGGCGCTGAAGCTCTCGAAGCAGCTGGCGGATATGTACCGGGAGGACCCGAAGGTCAAAAAGCTCATCGACACAGCCATGGCACTGGAGGGAATGCCGAGGCACGCATCTACCCACGCGGCAGGCGTGGTCATCACAAAGCTGCCGGTATACGAATATGTGCCGCTGGCACGGAACGACGATGCGGTAGTATGCCAGTATGTGATGACGACTCTGGAGGAACTGGGCCTGCTGAAAATGGACTTTCTGGGGCTGCGGAACCTGACGGTGCTGGATGACGCCGTGAAGATGGTGCAGCAGCGGGAACCAGAGTTCGCGCTGAGCAAAATACCGGACGACGACGCGGAGACCTATGACATGATCTCCCGAGGACAGACGGCGGGCGTGTTCCAGATCGAGTCCACGGGCATGACCGGTGTGTGCGTGGGGCTGAAGCCACAGAGTATTGAGGATATCACCGCCGTGATCGCGCTGTACCGTCCGGGACCAATGGAGTCCATTCCGAGGTTTATCGCCTGCAAGCACGACCCGAAGCTGGTGACGTATAAGCACCCAAGGCTGGTGCCTATACTGTCGGTCACCTACGGGTGCATCGTGTACCAGGAGCAGGTCATCCGCATTTTCCAGGAGCTGGGCGGCTTTTCGCTGGGGCAGGCGGACATGGTGCGCCGGGCCATCAGCAAGAAGAAGGCCAAGGAGATCGAGAAGGAGCGTCAAGCCTTCGTATACGGCGATGCGGAACGAGGAATCAAGGGCTGTATCGCCAACGGTATCGACGAGAAGACAGCGCAGGCCATCTACGACGAGATATACGACTTTGCCAACTATGCCTTCAACAAGGCTCACGCGGTGAGCTACGCGGTGGTGGCGTATCAGACGGCATATTTCAAGTGCCATTACACCAAGGAGTATATGGCCGCGCTGCTGACCAGCGTGCTGGACAACAGCGACAAGGTGGCGGGGTATATCGGGGAGTGCCGCGACTGCGGCATTGCGCTGCTGCCGCCGGACGTGAACCGGTCCAGCGACCGGTTCACCGTGGAGCCGGGCGGCATACGGTTCGGCCTAGTGGCCATCAAGAACATCGGACGGGGGTTTATCCAGTCGGTGGTCCGGGAGCGGGAGCAGGGCGGCAGCTTTACGTCTTTGCAGGATTTCTGCGACCGGATGTACGACTGCGGCGACATGAACAAGCGGGCGGTGGAAAACCTGATCCGCAGCGGTGCCTTCGACAGCATGGGGGCGCGGCGGTCGCAGCTGCTGGCGGTGTATGAGAAGGTGCTGGACGGCATCGGCAACGTGCGGCGGCGGAACGTGGAGGGCCAGATCGATTTCTTCGGCATGAGCGCCGCCAACAGCACCGTGGAGACGGTGGTGATGCCGGACATTCCGGAGTTTACCGCCACGGAGCGGATGCACATGGAGAAGGAGACCACGGGGCTGTATCTGTCCGGGCACCCCATGGTGGGCTATCGCGCTGCGGCCCGTAGCAGCGGGGCAGTGACGCTGAATGAGATACTGGAGGATGTGTCCTCTGAAGAGGGCCCCACACGGTTCGCCGACGGTATGCCGGTGACGGTGGCGGGCATCGTGGCCTCCAGCAAGACGCGGCCCACCAAGAACGGGACGCTGATGGCCTATGTGGTGCTGGAGGACGAGACAGCCAGCATGGAGCTGCTATGCTTCAGCCGGGTGCTGGACAAGTGCGCCAGCTATCTGGCGGTAAATAGCCCGGTACTTATCAAGGGACGGCTGAGCCTGCGGGACGAAAAGCCGCCGCAGATCGTGCCGGACGTGGTATTCCCGCTGGAGAGTTGCGGCGTGGGGGCGCTGCAGGACAGCAAGGCCGCGGAGAGCGACACGGCGGCGGTGTATCTGCGGGTGAAGAGCATCGATGACCCGGCGTTCAGCCATCTGCTGTTGGTGGCGACCATGTTCGAAGGGAAGGTGCCGCTGAAGATACGCATTGCCGACACCGGCAAGCTGTGGGGCGGCTTCTGCCTGGACCACCCGGCGTTTTTGAAGGAGTGCCGGGAATGGCTTGGACCGGAGAACGTGGTGGTGCGAAGGAAGGAAAAGAGCGAATGAGTGTCAGAGTGCGGCCTGCGGGCCGCACCCTTTTTGCCTTTTGGGCATAGAGTGGAATGAAAGAGGCCGTCTTTCACTACTTATTGGGAGGTCATTCTATGCCTGAAAATGTAATGCCGGGACCGGTCTGCGACCTGGGGAACGTCCGGGAGGCCGTGTGCATCCATACGCGGAAGATATTTGACTCATGCAGGGATAAGGACTGCGTGGAGGATCTGCGCTTTTACCCCACGGCGGCGGCGCAGGAGGTGCTCAGCGCGTCGCAGATGATCAAGGGCGGCACAGCGGAGCTGCTATACGTCTACACCGATGTGGAGCCGGTGACGTTCAACCGGGGGTTCTATTCGGTGGATATGCGCTTCTACTACCGGGTGACTTTACAGGTGTGTACCGGCACGCCGCGATACACTGAGGTGGAAGGCCTGTGCGTATTCGACAAGCGGTGTATCCTGTTCGGCAGCGAAGGAAACGCCAAGATATTCTCCTCGGACACGGTGTTCGACGAGCTGGATGTGCCGGGACGGATACGGACTAATCTGCCTATCGCCGTGGTGGAAGCCGTGGACCCGATCGTGCTGGATACCCGTGTAGCGGAGGTACCGGTCCCTGTCTCGACAGGCAGTTGTTTGTCGGAGATCCCGTCCTTTGTGGCGCAGAGCTTCGGTGGAGAGCTGGTGTTCGACGACAGTGCAGCACGGCGGCTGTATGTGACGCTGGGGCAGTTCACGCTGGTGCGGTTGGAACGCGATACGCAGCTGCTGGTACCGGTATATGACTACTGCGTGCCCCAGAGCGAGTGCGACTGCGGCAGCCAGGAGGACCCCTGCGGGCTGTTCCGCAGTGTGGCGTTCCCCATGAACGAGTTTTTCCCGCCCAACGCGGTGGAGACGCCCTGCGACTATAACAGCACCAAGAACTACTGTGCGTGCCATTGAGAAGCAGAACAGGGGACGGCGAGAGCCGTCCTCTGCTTTTTTCGCGGGGTTTCGCTTTACAAGCGGGTAAAAATTGCGTATAATACCAAAAAAGGAGGTGGACGATGTGGGTATCGCGTTCATTCAGGACAAGCTGGAAATCAAGTTCCTGATCCTGTACATTGTGTCGCGGCTGACGGAGCCGGTAGACGGAGCCGACTTGCAGGACATGACCATGTGCGACGAGGGCATCGACTACTTTGATTATGCGGAGTGTCTGGGTGACCTGGTGAAGACAGAGCATCTGCGTGTCACGGAAGACGGGCAGTATGTTATCACGGAAAAGGGACGGAGAAACAGCGGTATCTGCGAGAGCAGCCTGCCATATTCCGTAAGGCAGCTGTCGGACAGGCATATCGCGGCTTGGAACAAGGCGGCGGTGCGGCGGCAGCAGGTGCAGGGACGGGTGACGCCGCGTGAAAACGGGACGTTCACCGTGGAGCTGCGGCTGCGGGACGATGTGGATAGCCTGATGACGTTGGATCTGATGGTGGCCGATAAGGCCGACGCCGAGGCGTTGGCGGAGCGGTTCCAGAGGGAGCCGGAGAAGGTATACACGCAGATCGTTGCGGCGCTTCGCGGAGAATAAGAAAGAAAAAGCCTCCCCGACCGGGGAGGCTTTTTGCGAGGGGAGTGAGTTCTGTACAGAATTACAAGGTTTTGGATCACACGCTGAAAAGAATATCCGCGTAGGTGGGATACGGCCACGCCTTGGCGTCCACCAGCGATTCCAGCCGGCCGATCAGCTCGCCGGCCTTCTGGGTGCGGGTAACGATCTCGCAGCGGTAGTACCGTGCGGCGTCGATACCGCCGTCCGCGGCGGGGGCATCGCTGAGGGCAGCGTGCAACGCCTCGCAGGTATCAAACAGCTTCTCACCCAGGTCGGTAACACGCTGGGCCAGAGTCTTTTCCATGCGGGCGGACAAGGCCGGGACACTGTTCTCCTTGTGAAAGACCGTCTGGGTTAGGCGGTCGGCGTAAGCACTGGCGGCGGGGAGAATATGACGCTGGACCATGTCCAGCAGGGTGCTGGCCTCAATGGCAGACACCTTGCAGTAGTTTTCCAGGTGGATCTCGTACCGGGCGCGCATCTCCGTCTCGGTGAGGATGGCGTGCTTGGTGAAAAGATCGACGTTCTTTTTGTCAATGTAGGCGGGCATACAGTCCACCGTGTCCCGCAGGTTAGCCAGGCCCCGGCGCTTGGCCTCCTGTACCCAGGCGTCATCATAGCCGTTGCCGTTGAAGATGATGCGCTGGTGGGCGGTGAAGGTGTCGTGCAGCAGGGTCTGCAGCGCGGACTGGAAGTCGTCGGCCTTTTCCAGAATATCGGCAAACTGGCTCAGCTCCTCGGCCATGATGGTGTTCAGCACCACATTGGGGCTGGCGATGGACTGAGAGGAGCCCAGCATACGGAACTCGAACTTATTGCCGGTGAAGGCAAGGGGAGAGGTGCGGTTGCGGTCTGTGGTGTCCTGGGGTATCTCCGGCAAAGTGTCCACGCCGATGGTGAGCTTTTTCTTGGTGATGTCCACATACTCAGTGCCCTGAATGATGGCATCAAGAATAGCCGTTAATTCATCGCCCAGAAAGATGGAGATGATGGCGGGAGGGGCCTCGTTGCCGCCCAGACGGTGGTCGTTGCCGGGATAGGACACGCAGCAGCGCAGCATTTCCTGGTACTCGTCAACGCCCTTGATAAAAGCGGCTAGAAACAGCAGAAACTGGGCATTCTGGCTGGGGGTGCTGCCGGGCTTCAGCAGGTTCTCGCCGGTGTCGGTGGCCAATGACCAATTATCGTGTTTGCCGGAGCCGTTGACGCCCGCAAAGGGCTTTTCGTGCAGTAGGCACACCAGACCGTGGCGGGCGGCGACCTTTTTCAGCAGCTCCATGGTCAGCTGGTTTTTGTCACAGGCGCTGTTGGCATCGGAGTAGATGGGCGCGATCTCGTGCTGGGCAGGCGCAACCTCGTTGTGCTCCGTCTTGGCCAGCACGCCCAGCTTCCACAGCTCATGATCCAGCTCCCGCATGAACGCGGCTACCCGGGGTTTGATGGCGCCGTAATAGTGGTCGTCCAGCTCCTGCCCCTTGGAGGGACGGGCACCGAACAGCGTGCGGCCGCACAGCTTCAGATCCTCGCGCTGGCGGTATACCTTCTCGTCGATCAGGAAGTACTCCTGCTCAGGGCCTACCTGCGGCGTGACATGCTGCACCTCGGTGTTGCCGAACAGCCGCAGAATACGGATGCACTCCCTGTCCAGCACACGCATGGAGCGCAGGAGAGGGGTCTTCTTATCCAGGGTCTGGCCACTGTACGAGCAGAAAATGGTAGGGATATACAGCGTCTCGTCCTTGACGAAAGCGTAGGAGGTGGGGTCCCAGGCGGTGTAGCCGCGGGCTTCGAATGTAGCGCGCAGACCGCCGGAGGGGAAGGAGGAGGCGTCCGCCTCGCCCTTGCTCAGTTCTTTGGCGCTGAGCTCCATGACCACGCCGTCTTTGCCGTCGCGGGTGATGAAGCTGTCGTGTTTTTCAGCGGTAACGCCGGTCATAGGCTGGAACCAGTGGGTGTAATGGGTAGCGCCCTTTTCGATGGCCCAATCCTTCATGGCGTTGGCGATCTCGCCGGCGGTGGTACGATCCAGCGGCGTTCCCTGGGCCAGGCATTGCTGCCATTTCTGGTAGGCGGCGGCAGGGAGACGCTGCTGCATCTGCTGCTCACCAAACACCATTTTGCCAAACAGAGCGGGAACGTTCGTGGTCTTTTCACACATTGCGGGATCAATCCTTTCAAAATCAAGTACGCGGCGGTGCCGCGGGAAAAACAAACCGTATGGGAAACGGGGCTTACATGAACAGCTGCATAGCCAGCGGAGTGACATAGGCCTCCATCACAGCGGCCAGGGCCAGCAGTGGTACCACCAGCAATCCAACCACGCGAAGCAGGTCCAGAAGCAGGGGCTTCATCATACCTTTTTCGTTGCAGCGGATGTATCGATTGATATTTCTGCACAGGCAGAGTCCGGCGGCCAGACTGAGCAGCAGGGCGGGGACCTCAAAGATGCCGTGGGGCACAAGACCGGCCAACAACAGAAGCCACTGGCCATCCATCAGTGCGGCAAGCATACCGATGATCGCAGCGTTGAGTCCCAGAGACAGTGCCGGCAGATACAGGAATGGTATAAAACCATAAAGCACGGTCATCACCATAGCCCGAAGGTTGTTGCCGAACAGGGCCAGCGCGCTGAAGCTGCCATCATCGCGGATAATACCGGCGTCTGCAATGCTCTCGTTGAAGGTGCGTATAATGGTTACGGGAACATTGGGGACAAGCCTTCCGACAATGTAAGCCAGCACGGTCAGTGCCAAAAAAGCAAGGGCAGTTATGCCGACAAATCGGCCATATTCCCTGTGCCAGAACGCAGCGATGGCACAAAGCTGTTTTTTCATGCCAGCTTCTCCAGGCCGGCGCGGAGACGGCGGAGCGTTTCATCACGGCCCAGGATGCGGCAGATCTCCACTGCGCCGCCGGGGGTGACCAGCTTGCCGGCAGCAGCGATACGTACCGGCCACATAAGGGTGGCGTTCTTGACGCCCAGCTGCTCGGCCAAGGCGATCAATCCGTCGTGGATGGCCTCATCCGTCCACTGGGGCAGCGCCTCCAGCATGGGAATAGCCGCCTCCAGCATGGCCTTGCAGACCTCCGGGTTCGTCTTAGATTTCTTGTTGGTGAAGAATTCCACGTCGTACTCCGGGCACGCATCGAAGAAGTCCACCTTCTCCGGGATATCTGTAAGACGCTCGCAGCGCGCCTGCAGCAGCGCGGCGATGGACGCCACGTCAAAGTCGCCCTTGACGCTCTGGCGGATGTAGGGCTCGGCTGCCTTGGCGAAGTCCTCCGGGGACATGGCACGCAGGTAGACGGCGTTGAAATGATCCAGCTTGGCCTTGTCGAAGATGGCGGGAGATTTGGAAATACCGGTCAGATCAAACGCCTTGACAAGCGCATCAAGAGAGAAGATCTCCTGCTCCGCCAGCTCACCCTTGGGACTCCAGCCCAGCAGAGCAACGTAGTTGAGAATGGCATCGGTCAGATAACCCTCTGCCTTCAGGTCCTCATAGCTGGGGTCGCCGTGGCGCTTGGACATCTTGTTCTGCGCGTCCCGCATGACGGGGGAGCAGTGGACATAGGTGGGTACCTTCCAGCCGAAAGCGTGGTAAAGAAGGTCGTACTTGGGCGCGGAGGACAGATACTCGCTGCCGCGTACCACATGGGTGATGCCCATCAGGTGGTCGTCGATCACATTGGCAAAGTTGTAAGTGGGCAGACCGTCCCGTTTCAGCAGTACCTGGTCATCCAGGGTGCTGTTTTCCACGGTGATATCGCCGAACACGGCATCGTGAAACGTGGTGGTGCCCTCCCTGGGGATGCGCTGGCGGATGACGTAAGGCTCGCCCGCCTCCACGCGGCGCAGCGTGTCCTCCAGCAGCAGGTCGCGGCAGGGATCATCGGCGCGGTCGAAATCGCCGGTGTCCTCCTCGGAGGCACACTTCTCGCAGAAACAGTAATAGGCGCCGCCCTTTTCCGCCAGCAAGCGGGCGTATTTGCCGTAGGTATCCCGACGTTGGGACTGGATATAGGGAGCCACGGGGCCGCCGATGTCGGGGCCCTCGTCATGGTTCAGGTGGCACTCGGCCATGGTGCGGTAGATGACATCGGTAGCACCTTCCACCAGCCGCCCTTGGTCGGTATCCTCGATACGGAGGATAAACGTGCCGCCATGACTGCGGGCAATGAGCCAGGTATACAGGGCGGTACGCAGATTGCCGATGTGCATATAACCGGTAGGGGAGGGCGCAAAGCGGGTGCGGACCTTGCCCGTGGGGATCTTGGCTTCCATCTCGGTAAAATAAGCGGCGTCAGACATAGGGGTGGACCTCCGTTACTTGATAAAAATACTATAATAGTATACTGGTTTTACGGGAAAAGTCAATGCTTACAGAGGATTTCGCAGAATGTCCAAATGTTTGGAATGTTTCTTGCAATTTGTGGGGAGATTTGGTATAATGACTGCGAAGCGGCCATGATACATGGATCGCCATTTCGTTTTACCCGCCGCAAGGCACGACTATAACACAGAAAGGAACATCGTCACTATGATCTACACGACGGAAGTACAGCATATGTGTCCTGTCGCCAAGGGCGCTTATCACGGTCCGGCTCCCATTCCCGAGGAGGGCAAGTGGGTACAGGCCAAGCAGATCGGGGATATTTCCGGCTTTACCCACGGTATCGGCTGGTGTGCACCCCAGCAGGGTGCCTGCAAGCTGACGCTGAATGTGAAGAACGGCGTTATCGAGGAGGCGCTGGTGGAGACCATCGGCTGCTCTGGTATGACTCACTCCGCCGCCATGGCTTCCGAGATTCTGATCGGCAAGACTATTCTGGAGGCGCTGAACACCGACCTGGTGTGCGATGCCATCAAC
>OMFM01000242.1_pt1 | contig 26673 bp, 19 predicted proteins | sample 1645661 | NCBI WGS metagenome assembly OMFM01 (sample SAMEA103958128, study PRJEB25191) | human gut metagenome | reverse complement strand
GGGCAAAAGCTTTGTATATTGTCCGGTATTTTAAAGCTTTTGCCCTTACAGGGCGCCAAGTTTGCGAACATGATTACCCAGGGCGATGCCCTGGGCTAAGGGCTTCTGCCCTTTCAGGGCGTGCTGCTTGCGTCCATTGCCTTGGGCTAAGGGCTTCTGCCCCTTCAGGGCGTTCTGCTTGCGTCCATTGCCCTGGGCTAAGGGCTTCTGCCCCTTCAGGGCGTGCTGCTTGCGTCCATTGCCTTGGGCTAAGAGCTTCTGCCCCTTCAGGGCGTGTGGGGAAAAACTTGCGACACTTGATCATAAAACGACATAGACAATGAATGTACGAGTAGAAGGGGCTACTGCCAGTTTGGCAGCGCCTATTGCCTCACTCATTATGGAGGCGATGAATCATGAGTGTTGCCAGAATCTGGCAGGTAAAGATCATACGATAGAGGATTTCCGACGGGTGATGACGGAACTGGTGGCTCTCGATGACAGTCAGTACAGCTATCGCAATACGCTTTGTGCTTTTACTGATGATGGTCGGTTGGCTGGCATCTGTGTATCTTATGATGGAGATGAGCTGCATCGTTTGCGCCGTCGTTTCATAGAGGCTGCTCAACGGGAGTTTGGCATCGACTATTCGGATATGGACGATGAGACACAGGCTGGTGAGCTTTACATCGACAGCATCGCTGTGTCGGAAGAGTTCCGGGGGCATGGCATTGCCAAACATTTGCTGAAAGCAGTCATCGAACGTGCACGTGAGATGGGATTGCCTGCTGTAGGACTGCTTGTCGATAAGGGAAACCCTCGCGCGGAGTCCTTATATAATAAGGTGGGATTTCTGTACGCCAATGATTCTGCATGGGGAGGCCATGAGATGCGGCATCTGCAATATCAGATAGACTGATTGCCCTGACAAGAAGCAAAGAGCTTTGTTCTTTTACTGAGCCCACTTGAAAAAGTCATTTTTACGAAAACCAGCTATTGATTATCAATAAGTTACAAAGACAAAAATGTGATTTTCGACTTTTTCAAGTGGATTCAGTAATAAAACTTTTACAAGTTCAGCAATCGCTCACCCATGGCCTTGCCCAATGCCTCGCATTGCGCCTTCACCTCGGGAGTAATGGCCTGTTTCATATCTACAGGCTCGCCTACAGCCTCGAAATGCAAGCGTGTGTCGTTCCACTCCTGTATCTTCGCCACAGCCTTGCTGGCCCAGCAATGCGAGCCATACCAGCCGAGCAGATGTTTTTTGATGTCCTTGTTGGCCAACTCAGAGAGAAGAACCTCCATCTCATGATACAAGCCTGCATTATAAGTAGGAGCACCTACTATCAGACCTCTGTAGCGGAACACATCACGCAGGATGTAGCTATGGTGGGTCTTAGAGATGTTATACATTACGATGTTCTTCACACCAGCCTGGCTCGCAGCACGCGCGATAATCTCTGCCATACGCTCTGTGTTGCCGTACATCGTACCATAGCAGATTACCAGTCCTGGCTCTGTCTCGTATTTCGACATCTTGTCGTACATATCCATCACCTTCGCAATATGCTCGTGCCAGACAGGGCCATGGGTCGAACAGATAAAGTCTAATTCCACACCAGCCAACTTCTTCAGCGCATTCTGTACAGGCACACCATACTTGCCCACAATGTTAGAGTAGTAGCGCACCATCTCCAACCAGAATCCCTCACAGTTGATCTCCTCGTCTATCACACCGCCATTCAGCGCTCCGAAGCAGCCGAAAGCATCGCCCGAGAAGAGCACCTTGTTGGCAGCATCCAATGTCACCATTGTCTCTGGCCAGTGCACCATCGGAATAAGCACGAAACTCAACTCATGGTTGCCTGTGCTCAACGTCTCACCATTCTTTACTTCCACCACATCATCAGTCACGCCATAGAATCCCTTCAGCATACCTAAGGTCTTCTTGTTGCCTACTATCTTGATGTTGGGATAATACTTCTTGATGAGAGCTATCGAACCGCTGTGGTCTGGCTCCATGTGATTGATGACCAGATAGTCAATCTCCCTCTCACCAATCACTTCCTTGATATTCTCCAGAAACTGAGTGAAGAAATCCACCTCCACTGTGTCGACAAGCGTCACTTTCTCGTCTACAATCACATACGAGTTATAGCTCACACCATTGGGCAGAGGCCACAGCCCCTCAAAACGATGCTTGTTTCTATCGTTTACACCCACGTAATAAATCCCGTTCTTAATTTCTGTTACCATAACTGTTAATTTTGATTTTTAGGTACAAAGATAAAGAATAACCCTAAGAAAGCAAAACGAATTCGCTATTATTAAACAATTTTTCACTACCTTTGCAGCCATGAATTACAATACACATACTCTCTCCAACGGGCTTCGCATCATTCATCTGCCCTCTACGAGCCCCGTCGTCTACTGTGGCTATCAGATCCAGGCAGGCTCACGTGACGAGCTGTCAGGCGAGGAAGGCCTTGCCCATTTCTGCGAGCACACCACCTTCAAAGGTACCAGCCGTCGCCGGGCATGGCACATTCTCAACAGCCTCGAAAGCGTAGGAGGCGACCTGCAGGCTTACACCACCAAGGAGTCTACCGTCTACTATGCCGCCATCCTTCACGACCATACAGCACGGGCCGTTGACCTCCTTACCGACATCGTCTTCCACTCCACCTATCCCCAAGCAGAGCTTGACAAGGAGGTAGAAGTCATTTGCGACGAGATAGAGAGCTACAACGACACCCCCTCCGAACTCATCTACGATGAATTCGAGAACCACCTCTTCAAGGGTCATCCTTTAGGTCATAGCATCCTCGGAACAGCAGAGGGCGTACGAAGTTTCACACAAGCTGATGCTCAGCGCTTCGCCCATCGTCATTATCGTCCAGACAATGCTATCTTCTTCGCCTATGGTGACATTTCCTTTTCCCGCCTTGTACGCCTCTTGGAAAAGGCCCAAGTGGGACTGTCCGCAGCCTCTGCTATCCAACGCCCCCAGTCAGCAGAACTGCCTCATCACGACTTTCTGCAGGAGCCACATACTGTCATCATCCCCAAACACACCCATCAGGCACACGTCATGACGGGCACTCAGGCTTGCAATGTCCATGACGCACGCCGTATGCCTCTCTATCTTCTCAACAACATCCTTGGAGGTCCTGGCATGAATGCCAAACTCAACCTCGCCCTTCGCGAGCATCACGGCCTCGTCTATACCGTAGAGAGCAACCTGACCACCTACAGCGACCTGGGCTACTGGAGCATCTATTACGGCTGCGACGTCCACGACATCGAACGTTGCCGCAGCCTCGTACACCGCGAGTTGCAGCATTTCATCGACCGTCCTCTCAGTCCTTCGCAGCTAAGAGCTGCCAAAAAGCAGATTAAGGGACAGATAGGAGTGGCTTGCGACAACCGTGAGAACTTCGCCCTCGACTTCGGCAAGAGCTACCTCCATTATGGCTGGCTCAAGAACATCCAGCATCTCTACGAGCAGATAGACGAAATCACCTCGCAGCAGATACAGGAAGTCGCCCAGGAATATTTCGCCGACGAACGTCTCTTCACCCTCATCTATCAATAATGCCGTGAAGTAGAGCCCCCTTCCTCTCTGTGTGAGTCTGGAACTTATCATCGTTAAAAGCCAAAATCAAGCAAGATCTTTCTTCCAATCTTTCCTGTCATAGCTAATCTACTTAAATGGTTGGTTTAAAACCATATTCTTTACAGCTTATATTGTTGGCATTTAATCTCTCAAGCATCCTATAGGAACAACGTAAACACCATCTTTACGTCGATAAGCGAAATCACCTGTACCCGTAAGTACCATCATAAAAGAAGGGTCGTTCATCTTCTCTGTATTGATTTTACCAGCTAAATTCAATAGATTCTCCGCACCTTCGTTGATAAGCTTATCACCTCCTAACTTGATTTCAACCAAGCCATACTTACCATTCCGTAAATGTATCACTGCATCACACTCCAAGCCATTCTTATCACGATAATGATAAACCTCACCATCTAAAACCTCAGCAAATACTCGCAAGTCTCTAACACAAAGTGTCTCAAAGAAGAGTCCCATGGTATTGAGATCGTTAATCAAATCTTTTGGACCAAGTCCAAGCACCGCAGTGCCTATTGATGGATCTATGAAATAACGAGTGTTTGCTGTTCTAATAGCTGTTTTAGAGCGCAAGTTAGGATTCCAAGCCACAGAATCTTCGATGACAAAAATCTTACGCAAAGCCTCCAGGTAATTTCCTGCTGTCTTCACACTAATTTCATTTTCATCATTTGTCATCATATCAGCCACTATGGTTCCTATTGTCGCTTGTGAAGCTTGGTTACGAGCGTAAGAGCGCAACAGCAACCTTATTGTGGTGATATTGCGATTTACCCCATCTACCCTTGCGACATCTTTTTTAATGACTGCATCCACATAGTCAAAAGCCTGACTCAACGCAGCATCTCCTTGCAAATTACAAGCAAAAGGCCACCCTCCACGACATATCAAATAGGCTAAATCTTCTATTTTCAACTGATTAATCGCAACTATCTTGCTTGGCGTTTCAAACAAAGAAGCCAAACTCACCTTTCCATTCGATTCTCCAGATTCATATAAGCTCATTGGGCGCATCGTGAGCCAACTAAACCTTCCCGTGCCAGAATGATGCATATCTTTCTCATCTGCAGGAACAGCAGACCCCGTTAATATAAATTGCCCCACTTCACAGCGATGGTCAACCTCAAATCGGATTGCATCCCAAAGCTTTGGAGCCAATTGCCACTCATCCACAAGTCGCGGAGCCTTTCCTTCGAGGAGTACAGAAGGGTCTATCTCCGCCATCTGTAGGTTCGTTTCCAGTGAAGCAGGATTATCCATATACAAGATACTGGCAGCTTGTTGCTCAGCTGTAGTTGTCTTACCACACCATTTTGGACCTTCTATAAGGATGGCGCCTTTACTTTCTATTTTTTTTGCAAGCAGTTTGTCTGCTATTCTATGTTTATATTCCATATCCTAAATAAACTGATTTACAGGTGCAAAGATACAATATTATTTTTAAATTTCCTTAGTTGGCGCATTTTTATTTCCTTAGTTGGCGCATTTTTGCTTCCTCAGTTGGCGCATTTTTGCTTCCTTAGTTGGCGAAACAACATAGAATTAAATTACAGAACTTTCGCAAGTAAGCACCACACGCCCTGAAGGGCAGAAGCTCTTAGCCCCTTCAGGGCGTGCTGAACCACTTGTGAAAATTGAGAAAATAAAAGAATAATTATACCGTATATTTATTCCATAATCACCAAAAAAACACGAACCAACTGGGAAAAGGAATCTGCCCAACTGAAAAAAAAAAATTTCCCAACTGGGAAATTATTTTTTCACAGTTAAGTCCTGTTAGGCTATGAATATTTATACAGAAGGATTATGACTGCAATTTTAGCCCTTTCCAATATAGAAAAAGGCTAAAATTCAGTACTTTTACATGCGAGTTCTGTCGCTAAGGCGACTACTTCTTCTTAGGACGGCGGCGTGCCCAGCCTTCTTCCTCGAAGTTGGGTTCCTCGCCCTTGAACTTAACGTTGTCGTTGTGCTGGAAGAACTGACGCCAGTCGCCCGTCTCCTCTTCTCTGCGAGGCTTACGGCTACGACTTTCTGCACGACTGCCTTTCCCCTTGCCTCTGCTCTCGCTGCCCTTGCCGCCCTTGCGGCTCTCACGGCTCTCGCTACGACTGCCACGGGCACTACGTCCATGACCCTCTTCGTCGGCATCGTTGCAACGAACGGTGCGGCCCTTGTACTCTGTACCGTTGAGAGCTTTCATCACACGCTTGGCATCCTCCTCGGGAACCTCAATGTAGGCAAACTTAGAGAGCAAGTCGATATGTCCTACCTCCTGGCGACCCTTCACATGCTTGTTCAGATACTGCATGATCTCGCCAGGATAGAAGCCGTCCGCCTTACCTAAGTTGATGAAGAGACGCTTGTATCCAGCCTCTGCCTCGTGCTTGCGGCGACCGTTAGACACCTTTCCACGACCCTCTGAGCCTCTACCCTCAACACGAGAGCCACGAGAGCCCTTGCCGGTTTCGGGCTTGACTATCTCAGGAGCGTTCTTATAATAGTCGAGGAACTTACCAAAGGTGATGGTAACCATCTTCTTGATGATGTCTTCCTTGTCGATGTAGTCGAACTGGCGGTTGATCTCTGCCATATAAGGCTCTATCTGATCCTCGTCAACATCGGTCTTCATGATGTCGTCCATAGTCTTGAAGAGCTGTTTCTTACAAATCTCCTCGGGAGTAGGAAGGGTGCCGTCAATAAAATCTTTGCCTATCTGTTTCTCAATCTGTCTCACCTTAAACTTCTCGCGGGTGTGGATGATAGAGATCGAGGTACCCTTCTTTCCGGCACGACCTGTTCGTCCACTACGATGGGTGTAGCTGGCAATATCGTCGGGGAGTCCATAGTTGATGACGTGAGTAAGGTCGTCGACATCAAGTCCTCGGGCAGCAACATCGGTGGCCACAAGGAACTGCACATTGTGATTACGGAACTTCTGCATGGTGAGGTCGCGCTGCTGCTGACTCAAGTCACCATGAAGAGCCTCTGCATTATAACCATCGCGGATGAGTTTGTCGGCAATTTCCTGTGTCTCCAACTTGGTGCGACAGAAGATAATGGCGAAGATGCGGGGATAAAAGTCTACGACACGCTTCAGGGCAAGATACTTGTCCTTGGCGTTCACCAGATAGTAGATGTGATTGACGTGCTCGGCACCCTCGTTGCGTGAGCCTACAACGATCTCCTTATGGTCGTGGAGATAGTGGAGCGCTATTTTCTCTATCTCCTTGCTCATAGTAGCAGAGAAGAGAAGTGTATTTCTATCCGCTGGCACATTCTCGAAGATGGCATTGATGCTCTCGGAGAAACCCATATTGAGCATCTCGTCAGCCTCATCCAATACAACATTGTTCACATGCTCCAACTGAGCCACGCCACGATTGATGAGGTCGAGAAGACGACCAGGTGTGGCTACGATAATCTGTACACCATGCTTGAGGGTGCGTATCTGACTGCCTATATCGGTTCCGCCATAGACTGCAGCAATGTGGAGTCCGTCGATGTACTTGGCGAAACTGTTGAGGTCATCGGCTATCTGGAGACAAAGCTCACGGGTAGGACTCAGAATAATGGCCTGTGTCTGCTTGTTCTGAGCATCGGTCTTCTGAATGACAGGAATGCCATAGGATGCAGTCTTACCAGTTCCTGTCTGCGCCAGGGCGATGACATCGTTTTTGTTACCTAAAAGATAGGGGATTACTTCCTCTTGTACGGGCATTGGATTCTCGAACCCAAGCTCCTCAATAGCGCGGCGAATGTCCTCGCTGACGCCTAATTCTAAAAATGTTTTCAAATCTTTTTTACCTTATTAAAGTTTCGCATGTACGGAAGTTATAGTAGTTAAAGAAGTTATCACTCCCTTCGGTCGTTAGAAGTTATAGCCAATAGCCTTTTTATTGTTTTTTTAGCGATAAAGCATATGGCTTTAACTTCTCTAACTTCTTTAAATTCTTTAACTTCCACATTTGCGAAAGTTGATTATAGAGTTTCCGGTTCTTTGAAAACCCTAAAACTTGAAATGCCGTTTCAGCCAGCGGCTCATCATCTCGTAGGCACTCTCTTCCTCCTGATGCTGAGGCTCGGCAAAGGTGAGATGCTCGCCAGAGGCATCACCATGCTGGTCGGGGAAGATGATCATCAGATTGGTGCCGGAGAAGAAACGGGTCAACTCTTCGGGCAGACGCTCAAGGGCTGCCTTGTGAGAGACGGTTCCCTTGCGGGCTGTTACCACCACAAACATGTGGTCGGGAGCTATCTGCGAGGCTATCTGGGGCATCTCGTTCCAATGGGTCATGAGCGTATAGTCGGAACGGACCTCGGGATAGCGGTTCTTGATAAACTCGTTGATGAGCGAAAGAGCCTCCATACGGCCATGGAACTGTATGCGGCAGTCGAGGTTGCGTGCCATGCGCGACAGACGTTCTACCCAGCGGTAGAAGCCTGGCTCAAACTCTGCTCTCGAAGGAACAGCCACCTGTATGCGGCGTATGGTGTTGAGCGGCTGGCGGATGCGTGCCATGATGATCTGGCGGCTGAGTCCATTGAACAGACTCTGATGGAACTCGCCCCAGAACTTAGGTGAGCGCTCCGGATGCATGTGCATGCCGATGATGATCTCGGAACACTGAAACTCGTTGAAGGCGTGCTTGATGCCATTGGCGATGTTGGCAGCTATTCTGACCTGGGTCTGCGTGAGCACATCGGTGGCTGCTGCTATCTGGCTGCAATGTTCGAGCAGTCGCTTGCCCTGCTCCTGGTTGTAGCGCATGTCTTTGTCCTCATACACCACATTGAGACAAACCAAACCGCGGTTCAGCTTCTGGTTTCTCACCAAGAAGGCGAGGCTCATCAGGTTGTCGGCATATTCGGGATAGCGCACGGGGATGAGTATCTTCTCGTCGTTGGCGCTCTTCTCGTCCTCAGCCTCCGGCAGTTCCTTGTCTCTTAGTACTATCATGCGCGAAGACCAGTCGGTAAGCAGCGAGGAGATGATACAGGTGCAAAGTATCATGATCACCACACCGTTGAGCATGTCGTCGTCGACAAGATAGGTGTTTTTGCCTACAAGAATGTTCATTCCCACCATCACCATGGCGATACTGCCGGCAGCATGGGCTGAGGTAAGACCGAACATCATGTGACCCGAAGACAGGGGCTGGCGGAAGCCAAAGCAGGCTGCATAGGCGGCAATGGCCTTGCCCAGGGTGCCAAAGAACACGATGCACAGCACCACCCAGAGAATATGACCGCCCTGGAAGAGCAGTCCCACATTGATCAGCATGCCCACTCCTATCAGGAAGTAGGGAATGAAGAGGGCGTTGCCGATAAACTCGAGCCGGTTCATCAGTGGTGACACATGAGGTATATACCTATTTAATATAAGACCCGCAAAGAAGGCACCAAAGACTCCCTCGATGCCTACCATCTGCGAGAGGGCGGCACTCATGAAGAGCATGGCCATGACGAAGATAAACTGCATCACGGCATCGCTGTATCGGCGAAGAAACCATCGGGTGAGACGGGGTATGAGGAATATCATCACGCCACAATAGGCTGCAAACTTGGCTGCAAAGAGTACCCAGAAGAGTACGCCGTCGTGCTCGGTGAACGAAGCCACCAGACCCGCCAGCATCACTAAGGCGATGAGCAGGGAGATCATGCTCGACCCCACACTCAGCGTGACGCTCGGCTTCTGCTGCAGTCCGTAACGTGACACGATGGGGTAGGCGATGAGCGTATTCGAGGCCATGATACAGCTCAGCAGGAATGAGGCTTTGGTGGAATAGTCCAAGAGTGTGACGCTCATCCAATAGGTGAGTCCGAAAGGAATAAAGCACGTCAGCAGACCATAAGTGAGCAGTCTCGACTTCGTCTTCTTCATACCCTCCATGTCCATCTCGAGGGCAGCCAGAAACATGATGTAGTACAGACCAACCTTGCCAAACAACTCAAAGGAAGAGTCGCGCTCCAGGATGTTGAGCCCGTATTTGCCTATGAGTACTCCTGCCAATACCATACCGATGATGTGTGGAATGCGGAGCTTACCCATGATGATAGGCGCAAAGAGGATGATGATCATCACGACGAAGAAGATCAGCGTAGGGTCGGTTATCGGGAAATATTGTGCAATGTTCAGCATAGGCATTCAGTTTTTCGGGAGAGTTCTCGAGCATCAGCTGCATCACTCTTCCTATAATATGGGTGCAAAAATAATAATAAATCTTGAAAAAGCAAAGTCTTTTGCCTCCTTATCAATTATATGTGCAAAGATTTTTGTAAATTTGCACCCGGAAAGTAAACTTAAGATAGAAAGATAAGGATAAGCCCTCTGTCTGCTGATGTTTCATCGTAAATATGGGTAGCGGCGATGGATGAATGTTATTTTATGCAAAATAATGCAGAAATGTTAGCAAAAGTAATAAAAATGCAACAAAAAGCAATAATTTATGGGATTTTTTGCTTGATATTGTAGAAAAAGTCTTACCTTTGCAGCGGATTTGAGAGGATAAGCGTTAGAAGACAACCAAAGATGAGAAATCATCATGCTGGAAAGGAGCATTCTTTTCTTTTCCAAAAGATTCACTTTAAACAACTTTTAAAAAAAATCGATTATGAAAGTAGCAATTGTTGGTGCAAGCGGTGCAGTAGGTCAGGAATTCCTGCGTATCCTTGCTGAGAGAAATTTCCCAATGGATGAGTTGGTGTTGTTTGGTTCTGAGCGTTCGGCTGGACGAAAATACAACTATAAGGGAAAGGACTATGAGGTGAAACTCTTGCAGCATAACGATGATTTTAAAGATGTCGATATCGCATTCACATCTGCTGGCGGTGGAACTTCAGAGGAGTTTGCCGATACTATCACCAAGTATGGTGCTGTGATGATTGACAACTCAAGCGCTTTCCGTATGTGCGACGATGTGCCATTGGTAGTACCAGAGGTAAACGCCGAGGATGCGCTCAACCGTCCACGCAACATCATCGCCAATCCAAACTGCACCACCATCATGATGGTAGTGGTATTGAAGCCTATCGACGACCTGAGCCATATCAAGAAGATTCATATTTCTTCTTACCAGAGTGCTTCGGGTGCTGGTGCTGCAGCCATGGCTGAGCTTGAGCAGCAGTATAAGGACATCATCGAGACTGGCAAGACAGACCATATCAACAAGTTCCCACATCAGTTGGCATACAATGTCATTCCTCAGATAGACAAGATGACTCCTAACGACTATACCAAGGAGGAGATGAAGATGTACAACGAGACTCGTAAAATCATGCACTCTGATGTTCGCACCAGTGCCACTTGTGTACGTGTTTCCTCACTTCGTTCTCACTCAGAGAGCGTATGGTTCGAGACCGAGAAGCCATTGGCAGTAGAGGACATCCGCAAGGCTTTGGAGGCTGCTCCTGGCGTAACCGTAAAGGACGACGCACAGAACTACGTATATCCAATGCCTTTGGAGAGTGCGGGTAAGGACGATGTCTATGTAGGCCGTATCCGTAAGGATCTCGCCGATGACAACGGCAATACATTGTGGCTCACTGGCGACCAGATTCGCAAGGGCGCAGCGCTCAATGCCGTTCAGATCGCTGAGTATTTGATCAAAGTTGGTAATGTGAAATAAGATACATGCTTGAAAGATTCAAACTCTTGCTTCGGGATATGAACCGGGGCATTTATGAGAAAGAAACAGAAATATCGCTCTCGCTCCTTGCCGCTCTGGCAGGCGAGAGCGTTATTCTTTTAGGTCCACCGGGTGTGGCCAAGAGTATGGTGGCACGACAGCTGAAGTGTGCCTTCCGTGGAGCACGCAATTTCGAGTATCTCATGTCGCGCTTCTCTACGCCCGATGAGATCTTCGGTCCTGTGAGCATACAGAAGCTGAAGACCTCCGACACCTATGAGCGTGCTGTGGATGGTTATCTTCCTACAGCCGATGTCGTGTTCCTCGATGAGATATGGAAGGCGGGTCCTGCCATACAGAATACCCTGCTCACGGTCATCAACGAGAAACTGTTCCGCAACGGCATACGCGAAATAGAGTTGCCACTGAAACTCCTCGTGGCTGCCAGCAACGAGTTGCCAGCCAAGGGCGAGGGACTGGAGGCGCTGTGGGACCGCTTCGTCATCCGCATAGAAAGCCGCCCCATCCGGCAGGAGAAGAACTTCCGTGAGATGCTGTTGGAGGTGAAGAGTGAAGAACGAAGCGTGAAGAAACAAAGTTCGGCGGCCGAAGGGAAAGCCAATTCGAATGCGATTACTGCCGAGGAGTATGCGGAATGGTCGAAGGCTATCGATCGTATAGGAGTGAAGGAGGAGGTACTCGATGCCATTTCTGCTATCCGCAAATCCCTGAGAGCCGTGAATGTGGATGAGGCTGCCGAGCGCCGTCACGTGTATGTGAGCGACCGTCGCTGGAAGAACATCATGCGCCTGCTTCGTACCTCAGCCTTTATGCAGGATCGGGCGGAAGTGGCAGTATGCGATCTTCTTCCCATCTACCATTGCCTGTGGCAGGAGCCGGAGGAGAGGGATGCCATCCGTGCGCTCGTCATCAAAGCACTCTTTGCTTCTCATGCCGACAAGTTGGTAGAGATGAAGAATGCCCTTGCCGAGGACATCAAATATCATCGCATCCGCCGCAGTCCTGATGAGGGCAGGGATTACGAGGGCGAGATAGAGAGTCTCTCTGATGCCCTGACTTCCCTGGAACGCCAGTTAGGTGACAATCTCTTCGTTTCTTCCGACGACAAGACCGAACTCTCTGCCTATCTTCGCGACTTCTACAGAGAACTGGCCTTTACCCGTCAGGACACGATGAAACTGTATGCGGAGTAGCGCATCCACGTGATACTTATTTCTCCACCAGTACGTCCTTTTCTTCATAACTGTCGAAGCCGATGCTCATGTCAGCACCGTGCTCCCGGAAGATGGAGAGAAGGTGTTGCTGCATGTCGGGGTCAATGGCTATCTCGCCATTCTTCGCCTTATAAAACCTACGCCGGGCATAAGGCGTACGGGAATAGAAATAATGGGTTCTTCCCGCCGGGATGGTACTGTAGATGCGCTGGAATCCCCTTGCCCATACTTGCTTTTCTGACACAAGATGATAGGGGCACTTCTCGCCCTCACACTGCAGGTGCTTCACATTGAGCACCTCAAAGGTATCGGCACTGGTAAGTGCCTTGACATACTGCGCATAACGGGCGCAAGTGTTGCTGCGTGTGCAGGATGCCATGGGGCAAACTACACTCAATGAAATTTTCTTCATACTTTCTTTTATTTTTAAGTTACAGAAGTTTTGCAAGTTCAGAAGTTAAAGGAGTTAAGGAGTTAAAGGAGTTATCGCTCCCTACGGTCGCTGAGGAGTTAAGACAACAGTCTTTTTGGCGTAGTTTTTTAAGCAGCAAGACATACGTCTTAACTCCTTAACTTCCTTCACTCCTTTAACTTCCTGATATGCGAAAGTTCAGTAATTCGTAGAATGGTAAGGCTTATACAGGGATGCTGGAACTCGGAGATAGGATGCTGGAACTCGGAAATAGCTTTTTATCTTACCAGAGCACATTTGTGCCCTTAGTCAGGGCACAAAAGTGCTTTAGGCAGACAAAATATTAAGTCTAAGTTCCAGTGATCAGGAAAGCAGTCATACCAACTTCTCAGATAGCAGGAATACCAGAATTTTGAAATCCGATACGATGTTTTGCCTTCATCCTTCATGTATTCGCCCGGAATGCCGATAAACACTGGGATTTCGAGGGAGAAGGGTAAAGTTTAACCCTTCATAACCCTTCATAACCCTTCATCCTGTCAGGCTACCGCGGCAGAAACGAGCAGATAAGCCTGCCCCCTCATGGTATGTTTATTGGTGCATCCCATCAGTCTGAGTGTCTGACCTATTTTCACTTTCAACCCCATGCTTGGAAGCAGCATAGGATACTGCTCATGGAGCACATCAAACACCTCAGAGCAATTCATCCACCTTGCCTTTTCGTCATCCCGCGGCACTCGGAAACAAGTCTTGAGCATCGTCTCCAAATCATCGGTCTTGAAGAAGGCCAGATTGCGTTCCTGCAGGCGAATCACCTCTTCGTTGGAGAACCAATAAGGTATCTTCTTATCCCTCAGTTCATACACTACTTGTGCATAGAGTTGGTCATAATAGATGACCGAGGCGTTGTCTATATGATGACCCGAAGGGATGCGAATACAGATGAATCGGCGACTTCCTGTAGGGTCGCATAGCGGATGCTCGTCATTGGTGGTGGCTAAGAAGGAAGCATAGCGGGGACGGTCGGCCTGAGCCTTGCCGAATATAGGACGGCCGTTCACCTTCACCTTGGAGAGAGTTTGTTTCAACTTGCCTTGCTGGTTGGGTCCCATGTTGGCAAACTCGTCTATGTTGACATAGAGGTTGTGGGTGAGAGCCATCTCTGCATCAAACTTATTGCCGAAGTTGATGTGGTCGAGGAAATACTGGCGCAGGTGCTCTGGCAAGAGACGATAGGCAAAGGTACTCTTTCCGCATCCCTGTGGACCGATGAGCACGGGAACCACCTCGTTGCCATGCAGCGTATCCATCTGCAGCCAGTGAGCCACCGCCGAACGGAGCCAGATGGAACACCATGACAGTTGCTCGCTTGTCAGCCCTGGTATTCTGCCGAACAGTTCGGCAACATGATTTTTTCCGTCCCACTTGGGCAGTTCCATGAGATAAGCTCGGATGGGGTCGAAGTCAGGAATGACGTCTGAGCCGATGTATTCCTCGATGTCCGGTCGGGGCGACTTCTTGCCTCCCACACCCAGCTTTTTGGCAGCTCTGACAATGGAGTTGACCTTCTCCTTGGTCATCACTTCCCATTTCAGATCGCAATTCTGAAGAGCGGTCTTTTCTTTCTCCTCTTCAGAAGAAGCTTCATGATCAGGAGATTTCTCATTTTCTGGAGAAGCGTCATCTTCGTCCTTCAGGACAGCTATTTCCGTCTTGCCACTGAGCATATTGCGGCGAAAGGCATAGTGCTCTTCCATAAAACTCTCTACCATATAGATAGAAGATTCTTTACCTGTCATCAATGATGACTTTTCATTTTTTTTGTTTTTCATAAGCGTTTAATTTTAATATGAATAATAATTAATCATTTTTTGAAATGACAGGCGATGAAGGGTAATGAAGGGTGAATTTGAGTAATTTGCCTCGTAATATCCTGTCCTATAGTCACTTATGTGTAAGCAATGAAGGATGAAGGGTTTTTACCACATCGCAGTACTATTTTTTTTATACAATGCAAAGATACAAAGCGGAAGCCCTCTTTTGCAAGTTTTCCCTGCCATATAGAAACACATCAGGGAAAAACAGGGAAAAAATAATGGGCAGCAGGGAAAACAGCAGGGAAAAATAAAAATTCCTGATACATTCATTGGTATTCTCATTCTTTTTCTTTAACTTTGCGTCACTTTCATTTTCATTCAAATTCTGCAAGTAAATACCTGCACAAAACAGGTAACGGCAGACGACTCATATAACAATGACAGAAAAAGAAGAACAACAATCTCAGTTCAGCTATGAAGTTTTCGACCGACAACTGAACACCTTTTATATGATGTGTCAGGTTTTCATTCAAGGCTGGGAAGACTACAGCACCCAGGAGATGATCTGTGACATACGCTCTCTGTGCACCAAGGCTTCAAGGCTCTGCTATATGGCAGACCAGGATCTCGCCTTGCAGCACAACGACCTGACACACCAGCGCAAGTTCATCAATCAGTCCCATCTCGGTACTATCAGCCAGATAGTCATCAATGAGATGAGCCCTTTCTTAAAAAAAGTAATAGACAGATATAAGACCACCAAAAATCTGGAAGGTCATAAGAGCGGCATGTTTTCAGCTCAGATGAGCATGCTGTTCCCAAAACTGCACGAACTGCTCATAGAGGATGGCATGGTGGAAGACTCCATTGCCAATTTAGGAGCCGACATCAATATTGTGGAAAGAGCTTTCCTCAAGAAGATCAAGTGTGCTAAATATCCTGGAGTGAGATCCGAAGAAAGATTCTGGAACATCTTCCAGCTATATGGCTACTCATGCTATCTGGTGTATCATTTCCGACAGGTAAACGATGTCTGCGGAAGATATATTACAGACGAGGAGGCTGGGCGACTCACCGAAATGGCAGTACAGAAATATTCTACAGACCCGGGAGGCAAGAAAGACATCGACCTGTATTTCTCTACTCTGGAATACAATAACGACCATAAGACGCTCAATATTGATCAGATGCGCAGCGAACAGCGAAAACTGCAAAATGAAGTTCCGGAAAGTCTGCTCCTGCCGTTCCTGCACCATGTAAACGATGCCTACGAGATGGGAAAGGAAGTAAACCAGCAGACATTTACTGCAGAAGAATACATCAGTCTGATCTCTGCTACTGCAAAATGGCAACTTCTGGAACAGCAGATTTTCGAATGTCAGCATCCGAATGAAATAAAGCCGCAGTACGACAATGAGGTTTTCGTAACGGTACACAACGGCAGACCGGTGAAAATGGACGAATTGCGCAAAACGATTTCCCTGATGGTGAAGCTGGTAAACAAGAAGAACCAGTGGTTTTGCGTGTGGAGTGTGCTGAGGCATCACAATCTTTTGGCCAACTATTCGCATGAGGCTTTTGCCCGCCAGATGATGAGCAGCTACTGGTTTGGCGACATCGAAGGCTACAAGCGTTTCTCAGGCGACACCTTGCGAGAATACAAACGTTACTTCTCCGACTACGACTACATGCAATGGGACAATGATGCTTTCCTGGAGCAGAAGCAGCTGTTCGGTATGACCAAATGGTCGAACTCGCTATGCCAGAAGTTTCAGTCGCTATGTCAGAAAATGGAGCAAGCCATCGTCGGTTGGAGCTACCTCTGATCTCTTATTGACAGACTTTCGCATGTACGGAAGTTGAGTGAAAATATAAAAACATTATCATATAATGAACAACGAACATCAAACGTATCCTGCGGACAATGAGCAGAACGACATCATCATTTATCGCTCTAAAGACGGTAAGGTAAATGTCGCTCTGATGACCCGTGAAGGCAAGGTTTGGCTTAACCAAATGCAAATCGCCAAACTTTTTGGGACCTCTAAGCAAAGTATCGGTCAGCATATAGCAAAAATATTGAAAGATAGAGAGTTAGATGCAGATTCGACTGTAAAGTATTACTTTACAGTTGCTACAAATGGGCGCCAATATAAAATGATTTATTATTCTTTGGAGATGATTCTCGCTATAGGCTATCGTGTTCGTGGTGTTCGTGGCGTTCAGTTCCGTCAATGGGCAACGCAGCATCTCTCAGAGTATCTTGTAAAAGGATTTACAATGGATGACGAGCGGTTGAAAAATCCTGATGGTCGCCCAGACTATTTTGATGAGTTGCTGCAACGTATCCGTGATATCAGAGCGTCGGAAAAGCGATTTTATCAAAAGTTGCGTGACTTGTTTAAGTTGAGCAGTGACTATGAGGCAAGAGAAAAAGCTACCCAGATGTTCTTTGCCGAGGCACAGAACAAGTTGCTCTATGCGGTAACTGGCAATACTGCGGCAGAGATTGTGATGCAACGTGCTGACGAGACTTTGCCTAATATGGGACTTATGACATGGAAGGGAAGTGTTGTAAGAAAAGGTGATGTCATTATTGCCAAGAATTACTTGGTGAAAGATGAGATAGACAAACTCAATCGTCTTGTCATGCTCTTCTTAGAGTCTGCAGAACTTCGTGTGAAAGAGCGCAAAGACCTTACTCTAGATTATTGGAGAAGCAATGTGGATGCTTTGCTTACTTTCCAGGGACAAGCTGTATTAAAAGGCAATGGTCAAGTGTCCAATGGTGAAATGGAGGCGTACGCCAAGGAGGTTTATTGCCGTTTTGATGAAAGGCGTAAAAAAATGGATGCCCAGAATGCTGATGAGGAGGACTTGCGCTTCTTGGAGAATCTGGAGAATGAGATAAAAAATAAAAAATAGGAGTCAATGGATTTATCTCGCCATCTCATTCTTTTGAATGGTCAGCCGAAGACAATGCAAATCGACATAATTAAGAAAAAAATGTCGAATGGCTATCTTGTGCGCTTTAAGAATAACCCCAAAAGTTATAATTATAGTTGTAATAATGTGGTATGGCTTAGTAATCCAAGGTGGATAGACCCTTTGTTTGCCAAGGTTTTTGTGTCGGGTAAGGAGGAAAAAGAAGTAAGGGAAATATGGGAGTTTATGTCTGGCAGTCTTATTTATTGGCGGATTGTTTTCAAGAATGGATATGTTATAGAAGGCTGTCAAGAAAAAATATCTATTGTAACATCATGTTTGACAGAGGAAAAAGCCATAGATGTTTTTGGTTCATCCGACATTTCGAGTGATGCGACAGTCATGCAAGGCATAGAGCCTTAGCTCAAAATAACGTTCGTCTCTAAATCCGTATGCCGTCCTTTTCATCACCTTTATCTTGTTGTTGATACCTTCGACTTTTCCAGTTGAGATATGGCAGTCATACCATGCAAGAATGCCGGTTCTGTGTGCCATCATTGTTGCAGCCATCTTCATCAGTTGTGGCACTTTACTCTCCTGCGCCTGCTTTACCCAGTCAAGCATTACCTTTTCAGCCTCTTCCTTATTAACCTGTGTCCAAATTTCCCTAAGTTGCTCTTTAAGGTAATATGCCTGTGAGAGGGGCTTGTTCATGTCCAGTGCGTTGTCAAGCCTTGTCCTATACTCCTTGTCAAAGATGTCCGCTCCATTGCTCAGCAGCAGGTACCGTGTGCCTTTCAGCACTTTGCGTTTGTTGATGTCCTTTTCCATGTTGTATTGTACCCTGCGTATTTCATCCAACTTCTCGTTCATAAGCTTTACCACATGGAAATGGTCGAACACATGTACCGCATTCGGGCAGTTTTCATACACGGATGATATGAAAGCCGATGACAGGTCTGTTGCGATATACTTGATATTAACGCCTTTCCGTTTTACCCGTTTCCAAAAACCATTCAAGGCGTCTGCTCTCTTTCCCTCACCGACATATAGGATATGGCCGTTCTTCAGGTCGACAACGATTGTCTTGTACACATGCCTTTTCCTGACGGCAAACTCGTCTATGCCGATACTGTCCACTCCTTCAAGGGAAGGCGGCGCATAATGGTATTCAAGATGGCGCGCATGGATTTCCTTGACGGTATCCCATGATATGCCCAAAAGGTTGGACGTGTCTTTCAAGGTCATTCCTCTTAACAGACCAACCACATATTTGGCAAAGCGATGGGTATAACTGCAACTGCCCGTGGCAAAGGGTATCTTCTCCTGCCTGTCATAATCACAATCTTTATTCTTACACTTGTAACGTTGGACTTTCATGCGGATTATCACTTTCTTGCCCCCTATCGGAAGCCCTATAAAGTCACGGATACGAAAACCGTTCTTGACCAATTGGCGATGACCGCACTTCGGACACACTTTTTCACGCTCTTTTGATTCAATATGTAAGATTATTGTATTACCTTTGTATTCTTCACGAGTGCATTTGTGGGTGTATAGCCCCCAGGCATGATATAGAAAACTGCTGTTCATGATTGTACATTTGTTGGTCGTTATTCAAATATACAATTTGTTCAGCGGTTTTCTTCTTTTTAATTCATACTATCACTCGAAATGTCGGATGAACCATTTTTGTTCCTTTTATTCTTTTCTTTAACCTTTTATCAGAAATAAGAAATAAAGCAAAAGGTCAGACATTACGCTTTATATTTGTGACAGATGACAGATTGACACTTGTTTACATAACATTTATGAAATAAATAAAAAATACCATTCCTTTTAAGGAACACTATTTTTTTATTTTTCGCGAAAGTATATAAGAACATCTGTCACATCTGTCACCACCCACTATAAGCTACTGTGTTTCAGCGACTTAACCACATTTACCGATCTGTCATCATCTGTCACCACACGTCATCCTTTGCCAAAGATTATGTTCCAAGTGCGCATTAAAAGCATTGAGATAGCCACTGAAGGCTGTTAAGGTAGCCACTGAACACCGTTGAGATAGCCACTGAAGGCCGTTGAGGTAGCCACTGAACACCGTTAAGGTAGCCACTGAAGCGCATTCGGAGAATCTTAACTGTTTCGGGTCGCCGGATGAAGCCCCCTTTCAGAGCCCTCCAATATACATACTACGTATATGGAGGTTAAGACAGGCTTCATCCGAGCGTTCATTCCCGCCAAATAACGCCAATTCCCGCCAACGCCCCTTTGCATATCGTACCTTTGTATCGTCGGATGGAGGCGGGAGTGTCTTCGACATAGCTTTTGAACGGAGATATTGTATTGCGGTCTTTGACATTATGCTAAGAAATGGCCAAACAAAAAACAAGGGGCTGTGCCGTAAGCGATAATTACGACACACCCCCATAGTTTGTTTTATGAATGGGATACCTTATTTGAGATATACCTTAGTCATCTTGTTGCCTCTCTTGACAATGTAAACGCCGTGTACAGGTTTCTTCACTTCCATGCCCATAAGGTTGTAGTAAGTCACCCCCCCTTTGCTTGGCGCAGCAACAGAACTGATGCCCGTTGCCGGATTCTCGCCGAGGTCTTCCCATCCACGGTTTCCCGTACCTTTATATACGTGGTTGTTCACTATCTTTGTGCCTGTGATGTCGTTTGTCTGGTCGCTGCCGGCATTGTTACAGAATATGATTCCCGTTGCATCGGCTGGAACAGAGAACGTCCAGATATTATCATTCACCTTCGTCATCGGTACGCCCGGCCAACTTGTCGGCTCGCTGCAACCCCAATAGTGGATGTTCACCGAACTCCAATTCGTAACAGAGTTGTCATAGAAGACAGTGATGTTTGTCGGCTTAGCCACCTTTTTGAATGTTGCAGAGCCTGTGTTTGTGCCATTCGCGCCGGTAGCTGTCCAAGTGATTGTAACCGACTCGCCATCGTTCATGCCCTCTCCTATTGTTACGGTTGTGCTTCCGCTGAGATTTGTCTCCGCACCATTACCTATCTTATATGATGCAGATGTGCAGTTGGCATTAGCCTTCAGCGTTACCTCCTGAGTTCCGATGAAGTCGCCACCGTTAGGCGAAATGCTCACGCGTGCCTCATCGCTGACTGCCTCGATGGTCTTCACATATCCGTCCAAATTGTAGTAACCGCCGTTCACAAACTTGAAGCCGCCCTGTTTGTTGCCCGGCACTTGGTCATTGCCTTTGTTACTGAATATTATCAATGCGTCTGCAGGAATCTCACCCTCGCCGGTGTAGGTCCACTTATATACGTTATTGCCGAGATATGTCATGCTCTGTCCGGGCCACTTGCCACCGGTGAAGTTCTTTGTTTCGTTCCATACCCACACAGATGCAGGATTCCAAGACTCATGCTCAAGGAAGATGGCCTGCTCGCCCTCCTCCATCATCGGCTCTGTTACTTCTGCCGGCTCTTCGCGCTCGCTACCGCCACCACCGCTCGATGCGGGTTTCTCGGTCCAAGTCTCCTCCGGCATTGTCTCGTCTGCCCATGTTTCCCACGGCTGACTTACAGATGCGGCATTGTAAAGGTACTTGCCATCCTCGCCTACCTTGCCCGGTGCCGGGGTCTTAGCAGTGCTGAGAACATACACGCGCATATTTCCCTTGCCCGAGCAAGTAGCAGTGAGCGTGTTGTTTGTAACATTAACCTCCTCGCCAGTGATAGCGTCTACATATTTGCCGTTAAGGATATTAGTGAATGTTGAGCTTCCGCTGATGGTTACGAGCACGTATGAGTCGGTGTTAGCATCCACGTAACGACGCTTGAAAGACATCTTGCCCGAGCATCCGTCTGTGCTATACTGACCCTTGCGCAATGCCGGAACGGCTGCGCGAATCTTGTTCAGACGCTGTATGTGGCGTGCCAACGGATAGGTAAGAGTAGACTTCATGTTGCCTGTCGCATCGGTCCAGTCAGCGAAATCGTTCACCGTAACGTCGCCCTCAATATATCCTCCGAAGTATGCGCGACCTGTATTCTTCAGTGCCTCAACCGCACCCTTGTCGATAGGACATCCCTTTTGGAACTCAACCTCAGAGCCGTAATATATACAAGGTATGCCGCGGAAGGTGAACATCAGTGAAAGGTTCTCTGCCCATGTTTCCTGACTTCCTTCGAATCGGTAGTTGCTGTCCGGAGCGTAGTCGTGTGAATCTACGTATACTACATTATATGTGGCATCGTTGTACAGGTTGTCCTGATGGTGGACTCCGAATGCGCCTGCTGCGGAGTTGAAGTTCCAGTGCATGGCGAAGTCTATCACGTTCAACCCGGAAAAGTCTTTGTAGTCAGGTGTGTGGTAATCGTTTCCGTTGAGCAGCGCATTGTTACTCTTGCGTAATATAGACTCATCGTGCCCCAGGTCGTCTTTTCCTGACTGCAATACAGATTCCCAGTTTGTGTGTCCCTGTACTGTGAAGTAATCATGCGAGCCTTCCTTCTCTTTCGGTATTGCTACAACATTGTCCCATGAGCTTGCGTCCATGTCCCAAGCGTAGTCCTTAGACTCTTTCCATGTGTAGTAGCATGGTGAGCAGTTGTAGTTCTCGCCACGGTATATCACCTGCATTGAGCGTGCGCACACCTCTCCGTACATGAAGAACGGGGTATTGCCACGTTTGGCTTTAGCCTCCGGGCTCTCGGAAGCCTCGATGAACTGTGGCAGGAACATCTTGTTGAACGACAAACGCGGAATATGTCCTGCGGTGTCTATACGGAAACCATCGATACCCATCTTGATAAAGCGGGAATAGCATTTCACGAGGTACTCCGTAACCGCAGGGTTCTCTGTGTTCAAATCGACGCAGTCGCCTGCAATCTGTCCCCACCAGCGCGACGGGTCGTCCCAGTCGAACCAAGCTTTGTGGTGCCAGTAGTTATGCGTGTCGCGGTTTGTGAAGTCAGAGTTCTTCATCATTGCCAGGCGTGTGCCGTACTGATTGGCGGGCTGCATATCGGGATAGTCTGCCGGAAGCATTCCTCCCTTTTCGGCAGGTACGGGTATCATCGATGCATTGATATCGCCCAAATCCTTCGTGTAGTCCTTATTGAACATCTTGCACAAGTAGTTCTCGCCGAAGTTGCCGGTGTGCTGAAGCACAATGTCAAGTATGAGTTTCATCCCACGTTTGTGTACCTCGTCTATAAGTTTCTGAAAAGCAACGTCTGCATCTGCATCGGTGCTTTCCTTGGACACATATCGGTGGTCTATCTTCGAGAAGTCCATGGCATGGTAGCCGTGATAGTCGAGTCCCGATCCGTTTTCGACAATCGGAGTAATCCACACTGCCGTGAATCCGAGAGCCTTGATGTAGTCGAGCTTGTCGATAAGTCCCTGGAAATCTCCACGCCATTCCGGGTCATTGATGTTCTTTACTCCGTCCCAACAATAGACGTTGTTGTTCCGGTCTCCGTCATAAAAGCGGGTTGTCATCGCGAAATAGATTGTCTCATCGCGGAAGTCGGTACGGTCACCGACGAATGTCCCATCCGCCATTGTTTGCTGTGTGGCACCGAATAACAATGCCATCACCATAAAAAGTAGAAGTCTGAATTTCTTCATAAGAAGGTTGTAATTTAATTTTTAATTAGGTTATAATTGATGATATATTAGTTACTAATGTTGCAGGAGAGCATTGCTCTTGTAAAAATCGTGTACAAAATTAATGTTTTTTACAATCCTTGCCGCTTGTTTTAAATCAAAAAGTAGTGTATTTGTTGTGCAATCGTTTACACTTAGGGGCGAGGTAAATAAAACAGGGCGACCCGTATTGACAGGTTTTTATTATTTCCTTATAATACCTAATATAAATGCACTAATTAACGTGAGTTCGACGAATTTTCAAATCTTCTTCTCAACCAGTGTAAAGACTCGGTTCTTTGAGACGGTTTGGTTACTGTTGCCTGGTAATGTCATTACCCAGCATCGGTAACAGCATTACCAGGGCTCGGTAATTGCATTACAAAGCCTCGGTAATCTCGTTACCAGGGCTCGGTAACAAAAACAGATAGGGCAAAACAGGGTATGGCAGCTATTGGGAATTCGTCGAACTCACGTTATATTATTGTTTGGCTGGCGCATTTTTTATGATGTTTTTTCGCCAGTTCCGTGGATTTTCCGTAATTTTGCACCAGCGTAGTGGACACAGGCGGCAGACGTTGCCTGCCATATATATAATTTGTATGATGAAGAGACTTGGTAACATAATATTGTCCGTATTCCTCTCAACGATGATTGTCTATCTCGTGGGAGGCGTGGCGATAGTGCGTTGTTGCCATACCGAAATGTCGGGCTGGGATGTCTCTTTGGAGACTGACGGCTGTGAGGACGGTTGCCCGGAGAATCCAAACTGCATCAGCGTCACTGTTGTCAAGCTCACGCCATACACTAAGTCTTTCGTCCATGATTTCTCCGTAGTGCCTAATATCGTGTGCGCCGTCATAGAGTGGCGTCTCGCAGATTGTCTTGGCATAATAGGCTTGGCGGGCTTCCAGCATGGGAGGATAACGGAGAAAGCCTCTTTGCCGCCCAGGGCATATCTGCGGTTAATCAAGGTTTTGCTTATTTGATTTCAGGCTTGTTTTTTTCTTACGGCGGGAATACAGCCCCCGCTTTTGGAGTGTAGTTTTTATTTAACAACAAGTTCGCAACCGTATTGCAATAATATGCGATACATTTGCGCATGAAATCAATTATAAAAGGACAATGAAATTAGAACTATTGGCTTCAGCTCTTATGGTGCTGTTGCCTGAAATAGCTGTGGCACAGAGCGACAGTGTGCCGGAAATGAAAGACCAGCAACTGAAAGAAGTTACCGTGACAACCCGACGCGCGGGGACAGTGAAAAGCCGTGGAGTGGCAAACGCTGACCTAATAAACAGTCTGGAGCTGCTCAAGGCAGCGTGCTGCAACCTCGGCGAGAGCTTCACCACTAATCCCTCTGTAGACGTCAACTACTCCGACGCGGCTACGGGAGCAAAGCAGATAAAGCTCCTCGGATTGTCGGGGACATACGTGCAGATGCTTGCGGAGAATATACCAGCCTACCGTGGCGCGGCGTCGCCCTATTCGCTCGGGTATATCCCGGGGGCATGGATGAAGGGGATACAGGTGTCCAAGGGCAGCTCTTCAGTGAAGAACGGCTATGAGTCGATGACCGGCCAGATAAACATCGGCTTCAAGGAACCGCAGGACGCGGAGATGGTGAACTTCAATATGTATATGAACACCATGGCGAAGGTGGACATCAACGCCGATGCCAACATACATATCAACAACCGGTTGAGCACGGGGCTGATGCTACACTACGAGGACAATCTTAGCAGCCATGATGACAACGGCGACGGTTTCCTCGATGAACCTAAGGTGAGACAGTATAACATCCAGAACAAATGGGGATATTTCAGCGACAGGTACATACTCCACGCATACATAAGGGCTCTGAGGGAGAAGCGCGAGGGAGGGCAGTCGTCCGGTCACGCTACGCCGGACGAGGAGCATGGATTGTTTAAGATTGGAATGGAGACCAACCGTATAGAGCTTGCCACGAAGAACGCCTTAATCCTTGATAAGGAACACAACACCAGCATCGCGCTTATAACGTCGGGGACGTTCCACAGCCTTGACTCATATTTCGGCATGAAGGTTTATGACGTGAGGGAAAAGAATGCATACGCCTCGATGGTTTTTGAGACGGAACTCGGCCATGACCACAGCCTTTCCGCAGGTGTCAGCTTCAACCATGACTATTACAGCCAGTGGCTGGCGGACGGCATAGTCGGGAGGACTAAGAGCGTAGAGAAGGAGACAACGCCAGGGGCGTATGTGCAGTATACGTATGACTTGCACGGCAAGCTCGTGGCGATGGGAGGGCTGCGGATAGACCACAGCAGCCTTTATGGTACGTTTGTAACTCCAAGAGCACACGTGAAATGGTCGCCTAACGACATCGTGTCGCTGCGCGCGTCGGTGGGAAAGGGCTACCGCACCGTCCATGCGCTGGCGGAAAACCACTATCTGCTGGCGAGCGGTCGGCAGCTTGTCATCGATGACCTGAAGCAGGAGAGGGCGTGGAACTATGGTGTCAGCACGGCTCTGTATATTCCTTTGGCTGGCAAGACGCTGAACCTGAACGCGGAATACTTCTATACCGACTTCGGGCAGCAGGCGGTGATTGACTATGACAGCGAGCCGGGAGTGATACATATCGCCAACTTGAACGGGAGGTCGTATTCGCACACGTTTCAGGTGGACGCCTCTTACCCCGTGTTCAAGGGCATGACGCTGACTGCCGCCTATCGTTACAACGATGTGAAGAGCACGTATGGTGGGGAACTGAGGCAGCGTCCGCTGACGAGCCGCTACAAGGGACTGCTTACAGCGTCGTACAAAACGCCACTCGGACTGTGGCAGTTTGACGCTACCCTACAACTGAATGGTGGCGGAAGGATGCCTGAGCCATACGGTATGCCGGACGGAACGAAGTCGTGGGCTGGCAGTTTCGGATCATACGAGCAGGTGAGTGCGCAGGTGTCACGCTGGTTCAGACATTTCTCCGTGTATGTGGGCGCGGAAAACCTTACCGGCTTCAAGCAGAAGAACCCTGTCATGAACGCGGAGACCCCGTGGAGCAGTGCGTTCGATCCGACAATGGTTTGGGGACCTGTGCAGGGGCGTATGTTCTATGCCGGAATAAGAATCAACTTAGAGAAGATGTGACGTGCACCGTAGTTGTATAGGGCAAGTTTTAAAGAATGGTCAAATTCATTGCCGTTGTACAGTTGTACACTGTCCGTGGAGTTCGTCACGCTGCCGGTAAGAAGACCGGCAGCACCACTCGTGGGCGAGAGGCACATCTGTCTCAGATAACCATTATTATATATGTGGAAAAGTGGGGGCTCAGGTGCGGAAGTCCGTGGATGGCCCACCAGGCATGTTAACCAAAAGATTATCATCGCACGGTACATGTTTTCCAAT
>OMFM01000198.1_pt1 | contig 30326 bp, 24 predicted proteins | sample 1645661 | NCBI WGS metagenome assembly OMFM01 (sample SAMEA103958128, study PRJEB25191) | human gut metagenome | reverse complement strand
GTCCGGCAAATCAACAAATCAAATTTTAGGTCTGAATGTTTAGCGGACAGTAATAAAAAACAATTATCTTGGCAGGTTGAAAGCCTTAGTCATTTCGGCCATTTCCTCCTGGCTCATACCATCAGGTTCAAAACCCATACATTTGGCATCGATATATATCTTTGCACTCTTGGAGAGTACGTCTATCTGGTCGAAGGCGTCCATCACGTCAAGACCCTTGGCGAATACGCCATGCTTCTCCCACATCACTACGTCGTAGTCTTCCAACTCCTTCAGAGTTCCCTCGGCAAGTTCCAGACTGCCTGGCAACTTATATGGCACTATACCCAGTCCGAGCGGACAGAATGCCTTGGTCTCAGGAATCATGCTCCAGAGCAGATTGCTCAGCACGTCCTTGCCCATAAACTTCTTGTTGTGGCTCATGGCAATGAGCTCGATGGGATGAGTATGAACTGTGGCCTTATAGTTGGAACCTTTCTCGATAAGACGGGCATGAACCGACAGATGGCTTGGCAACTCGGATGTAGGCATCACGGCATTGTCGGCAATGATTTCGTAGCTGGCACAATCGTCCAGAATACGAATGACAGAACCATTGTCCATAGGCCAACGAGCCAAGTCGCGCATTCGCTTGCCTGTTCCCTTGCAGAAGAAGTAACAGCCCTTCAGCGCAGGCAGGACAGTACCTATCTGCTTCACTTCGCTGATGGCAGGCAGCGCCTTCATCTCGTCATCAACAAGGTCGGTCACATTAACCGTAATATTGCCACCATTACGCTCAGCCCAACCATTCTGCCAAAGATAGCCAGCTACCTCGGCAATCTTATCCACTTCCTTCTTTAAGGCAGGACGACCCACTAAAACACTTTTCATTTCTTGATTGTTTGTATTACTGGTTGCAAAATTAACACGAAAATATGACTATCGACCTAAAGTTTTGATATTTTAGCCAAGACTTTTGACAAGTTACAAAAATAATTTGTATCTTTGCACGTATGAATTCATTGAACACCAACAACATCAAATGGAGCGAGAATGTAATCATCGCTGATGCAGACTATATCGACAAGGTGGCATTCGACCTTATCGTAAACTTTGAGCGTATGATCAACCGCCGCATCCAGCCTGCCGACATGGCTCAGTGGGCTGTATGTATTGCCCTCGACGGTGGACTAAGAGAAGGTGAGCACGAGACGCAACTGGTGCTCATACACAGCCAGCAATCGAAGGCGATGCAGAACTTCCGCCCTTCCGACTACGAGAAGGACCTGAATGCCCAGGCCTTCAAGGATCCACGTCTGGGCGAGTTCGTCATCTCTTCATATCCTACGGAAGAAAAGATGGTGGGCAAAGACGATTTCCTCGTAGACGTAGCCCGCACGGTTTGCAATGCCAAGGAGGTGAAACGAGTGATGATCATTCCCAACTCGGAGGAAGGCGATGCCTACGACCAGTTGCGCGACATGCTTCGCAAGGTAGACGACGAGAAACGCGTCACTCTCTTTGCCATGCAGCCTCTTCCCGGCGGCAACTTCCGACAAGAAATACTGGGTTATTCGCTGATGAATGCCTTAGGCATATCAGCAAATGAAATAAAATAAACTGATGAATGCCTTAGGAATATCAGCAAATGAAATAAAATAAACTGATGAATATCAGCAAATGAAATAAAATAAGCTGATGAACGTCAGCAAATGAAATAAAATGAGCTGATGAATATCAGCAAATGAAATGAGCTGATGAACGTCAGCAAATGAAATGATCTAAAACAAGAAATAATAACATTAAACATTTATACTTAAATGAGTAGAGTACTTATGATTGGCGCAGGTGGCGTCGCTACCGTGGCAGCCTTTAAAATTGTCCAGAACCAGGACGTTTTTACAGAGTTCATGATTGCCAGCCGCCGCAAGGAGAAATGCGACAAGTTGGTGAAGTCTATCCACGATAAAGGCTACAAGATGGACATCCAGACAGCCGAGGTGGATGCCGACGATGTGGAGCAGTTGAAAGCCCTCTTCAACAGCTACAAACCTGAGTTGGTCATCAATCTCGCTCTGCCCTATCAGGACCTCACCATCATGGACGCCTGCTTAGCCTGCGGTTGCAACTATATGGACACGGCCAACTACGAGCCCAAGGACGAGGCTCACTTTGAGTATTCATGGCAATGGGCTTACAAGGACAAGTTTGAAAAAGCTGGTCTTTGCGCTATCCTTGGCTGCGGCTTCGACCCTGGTGTTTCGGGCATTTTTACTGCATACGCTGCCAAGCATCACTTCGACGAGATTGAGGTTCTCGACATTGTAGACTGCAATGCCGGCAATCACCACAAGGCTTTCGCAACCAACTTTAACCCAGAAATCAACATCCGTGAGATTACCCAGAAAGGTCTGTGGTATAAGAATGGTGAATGGATTGAGACCGCCCCTCTGTCTATCCACAAGCCTCTCACCTATCCTAACATCGGTCCTCGCGAGAGCTATCTGATGCACCACGAGGAGCTGGAGAGCCTGGTAAAGAACTATCCTACCATCAAGGAGGCTCGCTTCTGGATGACATTCGGTCAGCAGTATCTCACCTATCTCGACTGTATAGAGAACCTCGGCATGAGCCGCATCGACGAGATAGAATACGAGGCTCCATTGGCCGACGGCTCCGGCAAGACTGCCAAGGTGAAGATCGTACCACTGCAATTCCTCAAGGCCGTATTGCCTAACCCTCAGGACCTCGGCGAGAACTACGATGGAGAGACCTCTATCGGTTGCCGCATCCGCGGAAAGAAGGACGGCAAGGAGCACACTTATTATGTTTACAACAACTGCAAGCATCAGGAAGCATACAACGAGACCGGCATGCAGGGCGTAAGCTATACCACGGGTGTGCCAGCCATGATCGGCGCCATGATGTTCCTCAAGGGCATCTGGAAGAAACCAGGTGTATGGAACGTTGAGGAGTTCGACCCAGATCCATTCATGGAGCAGCTCAACAAGCAGGGATTGCCTTGGCACGAGGTGTTCGACGGCGACTTGGAGATTGACTAATCATTATCAAAATAACCCCCTTAGTGACGGCGAAGACAGAAAGGTACTATTCATACCAAGCCGTTTTTATCGTCACTAAGTCATAAAACATTAGAAAGATATGGCAAAGAAAGACGAAATAAAGGAAGGAACCCTGAACCCCAACGAGGGTAAGCTGAAGGCCCTTCAGGCTGCCATGGCCAAGATAGAGAAAGACTTCGGTAAGGGATCTATCATGAAGCTTGGCGACGAGCACATTGAGAATATAGAGGTGATTCCTACTGGAAGTATCGCCCTCGATATGGCCTTGGGCGTAGGCGGCTACCCCAAGGGACGAATCATTGAAATCTATGGTCCGGAATCTTCTGGTAAGACCACACTTGCCATCCATGCCATCGCAGAGGCTCAGAAAGCTGGAGGTATTGCCGCATTCATCGATGCCGAGCATGCCTTCGACCGTTTCTATGCTGCCAAGTTGGGCGTAGATGTTGACAACCTATGGATTTCGCAGCCCGACAATGGTGAGCAGGCGCTTCAGATAGCCGACCAGCTGATCAGTTCGGCTGCGGTCGACATCGTCGTCATCGACTCTGTGGCTGCCCTGACTCCTAAGAAGGAAATTGAGGGCGACATGGGTGACAATGTTGTAGGACTCCAGGCCCGACTGATGAGCCAGGCTCTGCGCAAGCTCACTTCTACCATCAGCAAGACCAATACCACCTGTATCTTCATCAACCAGTTGCGCGAAAAGATAGGTATCATGTTCGGAAATCCTGAGACAACAACGGGTGGCAACGCCCTGAAGTTCTACGCTTCTGTACGCCTCGACATCCGTAAGGCTACAGCCATCAAGGATGGCGATAATGTTATCGGAAACCTGGTGCGCGTAAAGGTGGTCAAGAACAAGGTGGCTCCTCCTTTCCGCAAGGCTGAGTTCGACATCATGTTTGGCGAAGGCATCAGCCACGCAGGCGAAGTTTTCAATCTGGGCGTGGAGCATGGCATCATCAAGAAGAGCGGAAGCTGGTACAGCTATAATGGCTCCAACCTGGGACAGGGTGCCGACCCAACCAAGCTGATACTGAAGGACAACCCTGAGCTTCTCGAAGAAATAGAAGCCAAGGTACGCGAGGCGCTTGCCAATGCAGAATAAGTAAGATGTTGTTTGTCCTCATGACTAATACTACGCATGATGGCAGCTCTATAAAGCAATAAGAAATCCCCGACAGTAGGAAGCAATATCCTAACTGTCGGGGATTTCTTATTTCATTCTTCTTATTTCATACATCTCTTATAGAAGACGATAGGTAAAACATTGCCTACCAGCATCTATGCGCAACACAGAGATGCCTGATGCTGCTCCTTGTAGGGTAAGGACGGCATGTTTTCCGTCGGCAGACGTGGTCTGCTGAAGCAGTCGACCAGCCACATCATATAGTCGCAACGACTTTAGTTCTGTCCCCGAAACGATGATTCTACCACCCTCTCGCTTGATGGTGAAAGAGGGTGATATACTTCTTGGCTATCTCTACAGCTTGTTTCGGATAGACATCTTTGCTATAAGCAGCTTGGCAGACGGCTACTAACATCCACACGACCAGTGAGCATATCACTGTCAAGGAGCAGCCATCAGCCAAGGAGTGGTGTTTATTCAACATATTTCTATTACGTATTCTTCGAATTATAGGAAAGCAATGGTCAGACCAGCCATCACGATGCTGACCATTGACATGAGTTTGATAAGAATGTTGAGCGACGGACCGGAAGTGTCCTTGAATGGGTCGCCTACGGTATCGCCCACAATAGTCGCCTTGTGGTTCTCGCTGCCCTTTCCTTCAAAACTTCCCTCTTCTATCATCTTCTTGGCATTGTCCCATGCGCCTCCCGAATTGGACATGAACACAGCAAGGGTAAAGCCTGCTGCCAGACCGCCGGTGAGAAGTCCGAGAACTCCAGCCACACCCAACACAAGACCCACAACGATAGGAATAATGATGGCGAGCAAAGAAGGGATGATCATCTCGCGTTGTGCGCTACGGGTACTTATCTCCACACATCGACCATAGTCAGGCGTAGCTTTGCCTTCGAGTATTCCCTTGATCTCACGGAACTGCCGACGAACCTCCTGAACCATCGATTCTGCAGCACGGCCTACTGCTCCCATGGTCAAGCCACAGAACAGGAATGCTGCCATGGCTCCGAGGAATGCTCCAACTAAAACCTTAGGGTTGATGAGGTTTACCTGGAAGAAGTTGATGAAATCTATTGTTGTTGCATTCGAAGGATCGAAGACATTGCCTGCTGCGTCTACATACTGTTTTCCGTTCTCTACGGCACGTATCATGGCTATCTTGATCTCCTCGATGTAGGATGCAAGAAGGGCAAGAGCCGTCAGAGCTGCCGAACCGATGGCAAAGCCCTTGCCTGTGGCAGCTGTCGTATTGCCCAGGGCATCGAGCGCATCAGTACGCTCACGAACCTCCTTGCCCAATCCGCTCATCTCAGCATTTCCGCCAGCATTGTCGGCTATAGGTCCATAGGCATCTGTGGCAAGTGTAATGCCGAGAGTCGACAGCATGCCCACTGCCGCGATGCCGATACCATAAAGACCGGTGCTGATAGATTTGGCCGACAGCGACATATCGAAGCCATTGGCACAAAGATAACTCAGCATGATGGCTACAGAGATGGTGACAACGGGAATCATGGTGGAAATCATTCCCGTGCCTATACCTTTTATAATAACTGTGGCAGGACCTGTCTGCGATGCCTCGGCTATCTTCTGTGTAGGCTTATAACTCTGAGAGGTGTAATATTCTGTTGCCTGTCCGATGATGACTCCAGCCACAAGACCGCTGATGACAGAGAAAGAAAGGCCGAGCCAGTTCTCTATGCCCAACAGATAGAGAATGGCGAATGTGGCAACGGCTATAAGTGCCGCGCTGACATTGGTGCCAAGTCCCAACGAGTGGAGAAGCTCTTTCATGGAAGCGCCTTCCTTGGTACGAACCAAGAAGATGCCGATGAGAGACAGGAAGATGCCGATGGCTGCGATAATCATAGGTGCGATGACGGCACGCAGCTGCATATCGCCATTCATGACAAAAGCCGTGGCTCCCAAGGCGGCTGTCGACAATATCGAACCGCAATAGCTCTCGTAGAGGTCGGCTCCCATTCCTGCCACATCGCCCACATTGTCGCCCACATTGTCGGCTATGGTAGCTGGATTGCGAGGATCGTCTTCAGGAATATTCGCCTCTACCTTGCCCACGAGGTCGGCTCCCACATCGGCAGCCTTGGTATAAATTCCTCCTCCCACACGGGCAAAGAGTGCCTGGGTGGAGGCACCCATGCCAAAGGTCAGCATGGTGGTGGTAATGGTGACAAGGGCTGTGGCCTCTCCTTCGTACACCGCATTAAGAACAATAAACCAGATGGCAATATCGAGCAAACCGAGTCCCACCACCACGAGTCCCATCACGGCACCGCTCCGGAAGGCTATCTTCAGACCTTTGTCCAGTCCGGTGCGTGCACCATGGGCTGTACGGGCAGAAGCATAAGTAGCGGTCTTCATGCCAAAGAATCCTGCCAAACCAGAGAAGAGTCCACCAGTGAGGAAGGCAAAGGGCACCCATGGATTCTGCACCTTCAGCACATAAGCCATGAAGGCGAAAACAATGGCGAGAACGACGAAGACGGCCGTCACCACCTTGTACTGCTGCTTGAGGTAAGCCATAGCACCCTTTCTTACATGCTCTGCAATTTCTTTCATTCTGTCTGTACCTTCATCCTCTTTCATCATGGTGCGGAAGAAGAACCATGCCATTCCCAATGCCACAACGCTGGCTATTGGAATGAGCCAAAATACTAATGGAATGCTGTTCATAATGCTATATTTGTTGGTTAGTAATAATTCCATTTATTCGTTAGTGTATAACGACTGTGCAAATATAATAAATTTATTAATACGAAAGAGGAAAAACTGAATATTTATTTAGGGATTGTCGTTTAATTCTGAGAAATTGATATTGGTTGACAAGGGCAACCTCTGATGGCATACCCTCATCAACCAATATCAATTTCTCAGAATTAAACGACAATCCCTAACTTAATAGCACATAACGATAACGACAACACAAATTTAGACGCAAAGGTACAACAAAAGTGTAATACTGCCAAATCTGATGTAAATAAATTAAATGTGTTTTAGACTTCCAACGGAGAAATTTGGGGATTTACCACAAATGGCAAGATTATATCGACCCAAGCGTGGTAAATGCAGATACTCCAATCCACGAGTACACTCATATTTGGGCAGAGGTCTTGCGTGAAAACAATCCAAAGGAATGGAACAACATTGTTGGATTGATGGATGGTACAACTCTTTGTAATCAAGTGAAGAGAGACTACACCGAACTGATGACAGAAAGCGAGTTGCAGACGAAGTCTTAGCAACCTTTATTCGGCATGAGCCTTCAACCATTCCAATCTGCGCTGATCGGGCAAATGCTTTACTTGGAAATTCTCAAACTTTGCCTTGAAGCCTTCGCCATCAGGACAAGCTGTAGCCAAACCAACCATGACAGGAGTGTTGTCCTGCATCCAGCAGTTGCGCATCATGGTATAGGTCTTGTCATCGAAAGAATAGAAAATCTCAATGGCGTCCAAACGGCGTACTGCCTTTATCCATACGAAATCTACAGGCTTGTCGAGTGAGATAACGCTCCAGTCGCTAGTGTGATGAGTGACAACACAACTCAAGTTGTATTTGCCGCCAACATACTCAATACCAGCCTTCAACCAGTTTTCCTTATCTATTCTGATCATAAGGCCAGCCTGATCGAAGCGCACCTTGTAATCGCCAGAAACCTTAACCTTAGCTTCAAACTCACCACCATAAGTGTTGTAATAGAAAGGAGCGTCGTCCACCGTAAAGCCATAGTGCGAGATGCGCCAATAATCGCAATGGCCAGGAACATCCATAGTCAAGGTGTTGTTCTTGATTTCATAACTTGACGGCTCATTAAACCATGTCATTTTCTCTAATTTCTGTGCATGCATTGGCAGGGCTAATGCCGCAGCCATCACACAATTCATAATCTTCTTCATTATTATTTCTTTTAATTAGTCTTATACCAATAACAGTTGTTTTGCTTTGTTGCAGGCTTCTGTCATATTGGATACCTGCATCTTGTTGATGATGTTCTGACGATGGCGGTCTACGGTATTCTTGCTGATGTCAAGTTTGGAGGCAATCATTTTGCTTGACATTCCTTGACTTACCAATTTAATGACGGTTATTTCGCGCTCACTCAATAGCTGCTTTTCGTCAATGTCGATCTGACGTTCCTCGCCCGTGAGCGTGTTCTTCATGACAGCCACTTTGCTTGTTTTGACAGCAAGGTTGAAAAGACAAATGGCATAGCTTACACCTCGTTGCCCCTTGCCTTGGAAATAGAAAATACGATGGAGCGTGTTCAAATAATTTCCGCTCTTGTCTGCCATACGCATGGTGTTCTCCATATACCAGTCGAATGCGTTGTCAGTATGTGATGTAATGACAAAATGGTTGTATGCCAATTCCTGCAGATTGCGGCGACGCCGGTCGTCAGGGTGGATGCGACACAGTATCTTCTCTTCCCAAATAGAATCTATTTTTTCATAGCTTCCAGCGGGTTCAAAACCTAAGACGTTGCTCGTCCTACCATAATATATATAACTTTTGTCTGTACGCAGATTGCTAAGCACGGCAATGGAATTCTCGCACATAGCATAAGATTTTGCTATAAGCCGAAGTCTATGTTCCTCGTCCTCATCAAACATGCCATCCATCGCTGGCGTAATTTCTCATTCAGTTTATCATTAATCTCACTCATAACTAATATGATTATGAGTGCAAAATTAGACTAAAAAAATTATAATCACAAATAACTAATAGAAAAAATCAGTCCTAATGGTCATTTATCAGTATGGCAATTTTCTTAATGGCCCGACAGACGATTTACCATGGCGATTGCGGATGGAAACAGGAATAAAGAACATTATTCTACTCGAAATTGAACATTTCTCCTTAAACTTTCAGGTATAATCTGCGTCTAATTCTTAGATGGTGTAAAAAAATCCATCACAACTTAGGTATTATATTTTTAAAATTTGTGACTTATGAAAAGATTTTTTCAAATATTGATGTTGACAGACAAGCTAAATACGTTCTTGAGATAGAATATGAACAGAATAAAGGAAGAGAAGCAAGTAGTGGAGCAGATGATACGTCTGTACTGCAGGAAGATGGAGGGCAACAAGGAATTGTGCCCTTCTTGCAAAGAGTTGCTACAATACGCTGTTGCAAGACTGGAACGTTGCAAGTTCGGCGAGAACAAGCCAACTTGCAAGAAATGTCCCATCCACTGCTATCGCCCTCAGATGAAAGAACAAATGTGCAAAGTGATGCGCTGGGCAGGTCCGAGAATGATTTTGTATCACCCGGTTGCTGCCATCAAGCACATCATAAGAGAATTGTAACAAGCGGGAATAACAATACAGATTGCAATAATGGCCTATTTACCTCTATGAATGGGGATAAACTAAAGTGGTGTGTGTAATCGCAAGAAATAATGTGAAAGTATGTAAAATGATACCTTGCTTTTGGCGATCACTATAGATTAGCATTGAAATATGTTGCCAAAATGTTGCAAAAAATAGAAAAGAAAAAATCCTAACCGCTTATTATCAAGCAGTCAGGATTTTACATGTGCGCCTGATAGGACTCGAACCTACACGGCCTGAACCACTAGATCCTAAGTCTAGCGCGTCTACCAATTTCGCCACAAGCGCATTTTCGAGTGCAAAGATACAACTTATATTTCAATTAGAAGAAGAAAAACACAAAAAACTTGGAAGTTGCTTGCTTTTTCGCAATTTTATTACTATTTTTGCAAACTGAAATAATGGCGGGAACCTATACCTCAAAGAACTTTAGCAAGTTCTGTTACAATTACTTCCCAACTTGAGAAGCCAGAATTACGAACCCCAAAAGATGATGTCACAGATGAATATACCAACTATTTTTACCCAGGTAGAGTTTTTCTACTCATTGGCATGCTATACTGTCATCCTGTCTTGCACATTCTGTGCCATAGTGAGATGGTGTCACATGTGCCATCCTTTCGACAAGCAGGGCGATTACTTTTACCCTGCTCGCCGGCAGATGACTTTCTTCTATGCTGCCACCGCCTTGCAGTTGCCATACGTGCTGTGCCCGGCAGATCCTGGAACATGGTTTTTCGCACGAAGCTTTGGCATTCTTTACTATCCCGTATGCTTTGCCATGCTCTACCACCGCTATTTCCAAATGGGAAAGATGTGGCGAAAGGTGTCGTCCATCTTCTATTTCCTCACCCCTTTCCTGCTGCTCGGCGGTTTGTTCACCATTGTGGTTTTCCATGCGGAGGAGATTCTTCTGCCCTACAAACTACAATGGGAATGTGTCGTAGGAGGCATGAGCATCCTGCTGTCCATACCTATGATAAGAGTAGGCAGATGGCTCATCAGGAAGGTTGACGAATACCACACACAGAACTTCTCGAGTGATTCCGACTTTCCTTTCGCCTTCGCCAAGAAGATACTTTACCTGCCCGTGATGTGGCTCTTGGTGATGTGGACCCAATTCCTCGTTGACAGCCAACTGCTGAAAGCCTTCATCGACCTGTTCCTTGCAGCATGGCAAATACGATTTCTCTGCAGAATTCTGCATCCCAACAAACTGATTCATTCTGCACAGGGACAGGAAGACATGGACACGATAGCGCAGGACAACATGGAACGAGTGCTTAAAGAAACAGAATTCTTCGAGCAAATAGTGCTGTCGGCAGACAACCAAACAATGGAGGAAACAAATATCAAAGATATAGAAAATGCCGACGACGAACCGGAACTACAGGAGCGCAACAGGGAAAACAGCAGGTTGCAGATAAAACAGGAAAACTGGGAGTCGGTAAAAAACGAGGTGCTGACCATCGTAAGCCGCAGATATCTGGAACCCAGCCTGAAGCGAATAGAAGTGGTGCGCGATGTCAGTTCGATGAACCACACTCTGGCAGGCACCTTCATCACTCAAGTGGGATTCTACAGACTGGTCAACGCTTTCCGCATCCGTCATTACGAAAGGCTGATGGCGTCCGACTCTTCTGCCAACATAGGACAGGAAGCCGCTGCCGAGCTGTGCGGTTTCAAGAACAGATGGGGACTCACCAATGCCAGAAAGCGACTCAAAGACTTCGACTACGACCTGATAGAGAAGTATGTGAGTTGAACTTTTTAGCTTTTTACTCAACTTTCGCTTTACTCAATTGTCTTCACGGAAGTTCTGTAATTGTTTTCAGTTCGTTATGAATTTGTTATGACTCTTGTATAAAAATCTCCGTTCCGTGATACGGAATGGCCGTTCCGTATCACGGAATGGCGGTTCCAAACTACGGAATGTACGTTCCGTATCACGGAACGGAGATTTTTATAGCTAAAACAAAACATTTATGCAGTAAAAGAATAAGATTTCTGTGGTTTAACGATTTAAGTTGCCCACTCTAAGCATTTGTGCAGAATCGTTTCCTTAAACGTATGGAGGGAAAAATAATATAAAAGCACAATATAGGTATAAAAACTGTTTGAAAGGAACAAAATCAACGTGAACGTGCGGTGGATTTAGTTAAAAAATACTGAATCCACCGCACGTTCACGTTAAAAAACTGAGGTTCACAACAAAAAACTGAGGTTCACTCCCGTTGATTATTTTTTACTTATTTTTGCAGTCAAAAAAGTAATAACCTATTTTATTAACTGCTTCCCTTTTTTATATATATATTGTAATAAGATATATGAAAGTAAATATATTTAAAAGGTATATAAGGAAAAGTGGAGCTTAAAAACTAAATTAATTATGAAAAAGAAGTTTTATCCTATGTTGCTCATAGCAGCCTTGAGCTTGTCGGCATGTACGGACGTAACTGAACCTACTGTCGATTATGGTGGAAACACATTTATCAATGACTACTCAGCACTGGTAGATGCAGTCAATAACTTAAACAAGACGCTGAAAGAGCGATTTGATGCTCTCAATCAACTGCTGAAGAGCAATATGGTAGATATCAAACTTGCCATTGACTCCAACACGGGTGCCATCAAAGTTCTCAGCGAGAAGACAGAGCAAGGATTGAAGGACGTGAACACCTCCATATTCAATGGATTCACTACTCTTTCTGGCAAAATTGACGAACAGGGCAAGAGCATTGTCGTTGCCATGAACAACAACGGCGAGTTGCTGCGTCTCCAGATTGACGAGACTGGCAAGTTGCTCTCTACCTCTTTGTTGAACTCAACGGATGCCATCGTGAAGGCCATCAACGACCAGACGAAGTCGTTGGAGGAGCGCTTCGCCATCTTGGACGCTTCCTTGAAGGCTGGCTTTACCGATGTGAAGGTCAGCGTAGATAAGAATACAGGCGCCATCACCTTGTTGGATAAGAATACAAATGCAAGCCTTGAAAAGATTAACGGTTCGTTAACAAATGGCTTTAAGTTGCTCAAAGAGCAGATTTCTACGACAGGCAATGATGTCATCTACGCATTGGACAACAACGGCAACTTGCTCCGTGTTGAATTGGGCAAGCAGCAGGAGGCTCTCAGTGCCACTATCGTAGGTCAGACAACCAAGCTCATCGCTGCCATCAATGACCAAACCAGCACTTTGGACAAGCGCATTGAAGCCTTGAGTACCGTAGTGGAGACTGGTCTGAAGAATGTAGTGGTCAGCGTAGATAAGAACACAGGTGCCATCACGTTGCTCGACAAGAATACACAGGTAAGCCTCAATGGTATCAACGTGTCCTTGGATAAGATTGACGGAACTTTGATTTCTGGATTCCAGACTATCAAGACAGAGATTTCTGACACAGGTGGTAAAATCATCACAGCATTGGACAGCAACGGCAACTTGCTCCGTCTGGAACTTGACAAGCAGCAGAAACTTCTCAGTGCAACAATTGTGGCTCAAACTGACAAGCTCGCCAAGGCTATCAACGATCAGACAGCATCTTTGAGTAGCCGATTTGAAGCACTCACCACTGCTCTTTCTACAGGTTTGGCAAATATCAAGGTGGAGATTGACAAGAACACAGGTGCCATCAAGACCTTAGATACAAATACACAAGCAAGTTTGGGTACTCTCAATACGACAATTTTGAATGGCTTCAACAAATTGAACGAGACCGTGGACGACAAGGGCAACAAGATTGTCACAGCCATCGGTACACAAACTGATGCCATCGGTACACAAACAGAAGCTATCAAGAAGCAAGGTAAGTTGCTGCGCACGACTATCACGAAGTCTGGTAAACTGATAGCAGCAGAGATTGTAGGTAGCATCAATACATTGAATTTTATTCTTGCGAGTCAGAATGCCTTGTTGAGTTCCAAGTTGGATGCTATCAACACCACCATCTTTAGTGGTTTGGCAATGGTGACAGCACTGGAATCGAAGATCAACAGGACGCTCGACTTGCGCTTAACTGCCATCGACACCCAGTTGCAAGGTACCAACACTGAGTTGCAAAACGCAAACGCTCAGTTGACGACACTGAACACTACCTTAAAGACGCTCAACGGGAACTTAGTATCTGGCTTCAAGACTGTGGAGAACAGCATCAATAAGATGTCTGGTGAATTGTCTGTCAAACTTGCCGACAACACGACTGCTATCGTCAACATGGAAGGCAGCATGAAGGACAATCTCAAGAGCCTGAAGGATGCTGTAGATGAGCAGGGAGGCAAAATCGTTACCGCTATCGACAAAAACGGAGTGGTAGTTGCTGCTGCTATCAACAAGAACGGCAAGGTTATCAGCAAGGCCATTACTACCCAAGGTGGTGAAATCAAGGGTGCCATTAACAACAATACCGAGCAAATCGGCTTGAAGATAGTAGGTGTCGTAAATGCTATCAAAAAGCAAACCGCAGAACTCAACAAGGCTATAAAAGATGGTACTGCTTCCGTAGTTACTTCCAATGGTGAATTGAAGACTGCTGTCGAAAATGCCATCAAGTCACTGGAGAATAAGCAGGACGCAAACGCCAAGACGCAGATTGACCTCTTGAAAAAGATGCTGGCTGACAATGGTATCTATAAGAATCCAGGCGACAACTCTTCCATCTATGTAGATCCACGTTTGTGGGATGTAATCAATTCTACTGATCTCCGTAGAGTCATTGCCAATATGCTGACTGTAGCAGAAGAACCATCTCTTACCTATTCTGCCGCATACGCTATACGTAATAATGAATTGGAGAATGTATCCACCATGGTTTGGGCAGAAAAAATAGGAAAAGGCTCTGCTACATTAGCTGCAGGAACTCTCCAACCAATGGATTTGGCAAATGGCAAGCAGGTAATACGAGTGACTAAGGTTATTTCTGAAATTTCATATCGTTTTACTTCCTCTGACAGAAAGATAGAGAAGATATATTACATTGATTCTGAAGGAAAATCTATCAAGTCGTTTTTTGCTAAGGAGGTAGAAATGGCATTCAAAACATACAATAATGGCATCATCACCTCTCTTGTGAAGTGCAACATTTATCTTGAGCCAAATGGGACAGTAACCAGCATACCAGAATATACTTGGCCGGAGTAGAAACTTAAAGCTTGGAGATTATGAAAATGAAACGTTTAACTATAGTGGCGGCCGTCATAGCGACGGCTACCACACTTCAAGCCCAGACTTACAATGATACGGTCCGTACTCACACTTGGTCGGTTTACATCCAGGGAGGAGGAACTCTGTATCATGGCATGAGGGGTATGGACGAGATAGCTAAAAGAAAGCACATCATGCCCTTCGGAGGTGTCGGAGTGAAATACAATATCAAGCCCTGGGTAAGACTGGGTTTGAACTTAGAGTACGACATGCTCAGGTCGACAGACAAGGGCATGCTCTCTACCACAACGAACAAGGATTATGAGATAAAAGATCCTTCTACAGGAAAGACCTATCCTACGACCTTGGAGACCAAGATGGACAGATTCCAGAACCGCTATACCATGCAGTACGCCATGGCCGACCTGAATGTAGACTTCAACATCATGGAGTTCTGGCACAACCGCAAGGCTCAGCAGCTCAACCTCTGGTTGGGAGTCGGTGTCGGTTATCTGCGTGGATGGAGCCGCAACTCCACTACCTTCTCTTTCAGAGAGATGGCTGTTGCCAAGGGTGAAGGATACTACAACGTCTACACCCACAACTACATGAAGAGTCATGCTTTCAACGAACATGTAGATGCGATGTATATCCCGGCAACCCTGTCGTTGGAATACGACCTTTCCTCTCGCTGGACAGCAGGTGTATTCGGCAGATACAGCTATCTGCCTCTCAACAAGGACTTGACTCCTAAGGGAATGTACAGTGCAGGAGTGGTTCTTCGCTTCAACTTCGTCAGCAAGGTGATGCCAAGCAACAAGGCCCGCTACTACAAGGCTCTGAGAGATCAGGCCGAAATGAAGGAAGCCTACGAAAAGCAATTGGCTGAAAAGCAGCGTGCATACGACGGATTGTCTGAGAGTCTGAAGGCTTGCCGCAAGGACAATGCCGAACTGCAGTCATTGCTCGACGACTGCGAGAAGTCGAAGAAGGTGAAGTCTTACGAGGTATTCTTCAACGTAGACAAGACCAACATCACGACTCAGGAAAGACTTCGCTTGAAGAAGTTTATCAACACCCTGAAGGAACAGGGCGACTACAAGCTTACCATCATCGGTGAGGCTTCGTCGGACGGAGTTTCTTCAAAGAACTACAAACTCAGCGAGGGTCGTCTGAACAATGTTGTCAACTTCCTGAAGAAACAAGGCATCAAGGACTTCGACATCAAGTTGGAGAAGGCCATTGGCGACAGCAACGGCTGTCCAAAGGAGGAATGCCGCAGAGTTTTGATTACTATTGAGTAATAATACAGGGTAAATCTTTTCTTTTAAGCCGCCACAGATAGCTTTAAGCTTCTGGGGCGGCTTTCTTTATGGGGAAGGAAGTTTCTTCTTTAACTTCTGAAGTAACTCCCCTATTGATCCTTCAGCCAGTCGCGGTCTTTTTCGTCTTCCGCAGTAAAGTTCTTATCGTCGAAGAGGCTTGTCTGTCCTGTCAGCTCATCGATAATCTGTTGCTGGCTCTTGCCGGCATCAGGGTCGAGGTTCTCGTCGGATGATTTTGCCTTTATCCGGGACGACACAGTGCCGTCGGCAGCATCGCCCTCGGCTGCGTCGGCAGCATCGGCTGTATCTGCAGGCTCTGGGAAACGGGTCGGCTCTATTTCCTCTATAGAACCTATGTTCCAGGTAGAGAGTCGTTTTCCCTTAGCCTTGAAACTCTTCTGTGCGATAAACTGCTCGGCGTCGATTTCCTCGGCAGGACGCACAGCATCCACACCTCCATAAGTCACCTTGATACGAGGATAAACTGTATCGGTAAGGAGAATCAGCTTGCTGTTGACATTCTCGCCAAGGAAGCTCTGATGGCGCTTGGCAGCGTCCATGGTGAATCGCTTGATGTAAGGATAGCCTTCGTTGTCGGCATCATAGAGGACGGCAGTCCATATCTTATGCTCGTCCCACTTTTCCAGTCGCAGGATATTGTCCTCATAGTGGTTGTTGGGGTCGAAGTTGGTGATATAGAACTCGCCATTGTCGAGAACCACCAAGATATATTCATCGTCATTAAACTCGCCGAGGAAACGTCCGTTCTCGTCGTAATTGATACGGTTGACATCAGGATCGAACCACACCTTTCTTCCTCCCAAGGTACTGTGTCCATGACTCTTCAGACCAATGCGACGGATGGTTCGCCTGGTGAGCAGATTGCCCTTGGCGGCACGTCCCTTGATGATAATATCCGAGAAGTCTTTCTCGATAAAGATGCTCTGTCGCTTCTTCGAGAGGTCTGGATCCAGTGTTATCTTGATGATTTCAGCCTCACCGTTGGGATTGGCCGTGAAGTAGATGACACGGCTTCCGGGCGTTCCCTGCGTGATGTCGTACATCTTGTCGCGTGTCATCGACGTCACGTTGAATCGCTTGATGAAGTATTCGCCCTGCTTGCCATCGCGATACACACAGTTGTAGATGGTTCGCTTATCGTTCTTCTTGAACACCTGCACATGAAGGATGTTCTTTCCCACGAAGATCTTGTCGGCCACCTTGGTCACCTTGAACTTTCCGTCCTTATAGAAGATGATGATATCGTCGAGGTCGGAGCAGTTGCACACCAGCTCATCCTTCTTCAGTCCTGTACCCACGAATCCTTCCTGTCGGTTGATGTAGAGTTTCTGATTGGCCTCCACCACCTTGGTCACCTCGATAGTGTCGAAGTTTCTTATCTCGGTGCGTCGTGGATGCGCCTTGCCATACTTGGTCTTGAGATATTCAAACCAGTTGATAGTGACATCAGTCATGTGGGCGAGGTCGTTCTCTATCTCCGACAGTTCGGCTTTGATTTTCAGCAAGAGGTCGTCGGCCTTGTCCTTATTATATTTTAGGATGCGCTGCATTTTGATTTCAAGGAGTTTCAGAATGTCCTCGCGCGTTATCTCTCTGTGGAATGCATACTCCACCTTGCCTTTTCCGTCAACTACGGCTGTGAAGAGTTTGTCCTTGAAAGGCTCCAGCTTCGAGGCGATAAAGGCCACAACCTCGTCCTGACTCTTGCTCTGCTCGAACTTGCGCTCCTTGTAGATGCGCTCCTCGATGAAGATACGCTCGAGCGAGGAGAAGAAGAGCTGTTCCTCCAGTTCACCCTTGCGCAGCATCAGCTCCTTGCGCAGCAGTCCCATGGTGCGGTCTACGCTGTGGCGCAGCACATCGCTCACGGTGAGGAAGCAAGGCTTATTGTCCTCGATGACACAGCAGTTGGGCGAGATGTTGATCTCGCAGTCGCTGAAGGCATAGAGTGCGTCCATGGTCTTGTCGGAAGAGGTTCCGGGAGCCAGATGGACGAGGATTTCCACGTTGGCAGAGGTAACGTCCTCTATCTTTCTGGCCTTTATCTTTCCCTTCTCCACCGCCTTGGTGATGGAGTCGATGAGGCTTCCGGTGGTCTTGCTGAAAGGAATCTCGGTGATGACAAGCGTCTTGTTGTCGAGTTTGTCTATCTTGGCGCGCACCTTCAGCACGCCTCCACGCTGTCCGTCGTTATACTTGCCCACATCGATGGCTCCACCCGTAGGGAAGTCGGGATAGATGGTGAAAGGCTCGCCCTTGAGATAGTGTACGGCGGCATCGCAAAGCTCATTGAAGTTGTGTGGCAGCACCTTGCTGCTCAGACCTACGGCGATGCCCTCTGCTCCCTGTGCCAGCAGCAAGGGGAACTTGGCGGGGAGCGTAATAGGCTCCTTGTTGCGGCCGTCATAGGAGAGCTGCCAGTCGGTTGTTTTGGGATTAAACACCACGTCGAGCGCGAACTTGGACAGACGCGCCTCTATGTATCGTGAAGCCGCCGCACGGTCGCCGGTGAGGATATTTCCCCAGTTTCCCTGTGTGTCGATGAGCAGGTCTTTCTGTCCCATCTGTACGAGTGCGTCGCCGATAGAGGCGTCACCATGCGGGTGAAACTGCATGGTGTGTCCCACGATATTCGCCACCTTGTTGTATCTTCCGTCGTCCATTCTCTTCATCGAGTGCAGTATGCGTCGCTGCACGGGCTTCAGTCCGTCCTCGATATGAGGCACGGCACGCTCGAGAATTACATAGGAGGCATAGTCGAGGAACCAGTTCTGGTACATTCCGCTAAGATGGCGCACCGCCGAAGCATCAAACCTGTTGACAGGCTTGTAGTCGGAATGCTGTTCAGCCGCATCCAATTCTTGTGGCTCACCACCCTTCTGAAGTTCGTCTTTGTCTTTAATTTCGTCGCTCATAGATAGCTTTTAATACTTATTTTATATATTTTAGGCAAAAATACAAAGAAAATTCGAGAAAAAGGCGTATCTTTGCCGAAAATTTGAAAAATATAAGATTTCATCATGGCACAAGAAGATGTTTTTAAGAAGATTGTAAGCCATTGCAAAGAGTATGGCTTCGTGTTTCCAAGTAGCGAAATTTATGATGGTTTGGCAGCCGTTTACGACTATGGTCAGAACGGTGTCGAGCTGAAAAACAATATCAAGCAGTACTGGTGGCAGAGCATGGTATTGCTGCACGAGAACATTGTGGGTCTCGACGCAGCCATCTTTATGCACCCTACTGTTTGGAAGGCTTCAGGTCACGTGGATGCGTTCAATGATCCATTAATCGACAACCGCGACTCGAAGAAGCGTTATCGCGCCGATGTGCTCATCGAGGACCACATGGCCAAATACGAGGAGAAGATCGCCAAGGAGATCGCCAAGGCTAAGAAGCGCTTCGGCGACAGCTTCGACGAGGCTCAGTTCCGTGCCACCAATCCTCGCGTCTTGGAGAATCAGAAGAAGTTCGACGACCTTCATGCCCGCTACACCAAGGCCATGCAGGGTCCTAACCTCGAGATGCTGAAGCAGATCATCGAGGACGAGGGCATCGTATGCCCTATCAGCGGCACCAAGAACTGGACAGACGTTCGTCAGTTCAACCTGATGTTCTCTACCCAGATGGGTGCAGCGAGCGATGCTACCAGCAAGGTTTATCTGCGTCCTGAGACAGCCCAGGGTATCTTTGTCGACTACCTGAGCGTTCAGAAGACAGGCCGCATGAAGCTTCCTTTCGGTATCTGCCAGATAGGTAAGGCTTTCCGCAACGAGGTTGTGGCTCGCCAGTTCGTATTCCGTATGCGCGAGTTCGAGCAGATGGAGATGCAGTTCTTCTGCCAGCCTGGCACCGAGATGAAGTGGTTTGAGTACTGGAAGAAGGTTCGTCTGGCATGGCACGAGGCACTCGGCATGGGCAACGAGAACTATCGCTACCACGACCACGAGAAGCTGGCCCACTATGCCAACGCTGCTACCGACATCGAGTTCAAGATGCCATTTGGCTTCAAGGAGGTAGAGGGCATTCACAGCCGTACCAACTTCGACCTTTCTCAGCACGAGAAGTTCAGCGGCCGTTCTATCAAGTACTTCGATCCTGAGAAGAACGAGAGCTACGTGCCTTACGATGTAGAGACTTCTATCGGTGTAGACCGTATGTTCCTCAGCGTGATGTGCCACTCTTACTGCGAGGAGAAGCTCGAGAACGGCGAGAGCCGCGTGGTTCTGAAGTTGCCTGAGGCATTGGCTCCTGTAAAGTGTGCCGTATTCCCACTCGACAAGAAGGACGGCCTGCCCGAGTTGGCTCACGAGATCGTTGACGAGTTGAAGTTCCACTTCAACACCCACTATGGCGATCCTAAGGACTCTATCGGCAAGCGCTACCGTCGTCAGGATGCCATCGGTACTCCGTTCTGTATCACCGTAGACCACGAAACTCCTAACGACCACAAGGTTACTCTGCGTTATCGTGACACGATGAAGCAGGAGCGTGTTGCCATCAGCGAGCTTCGCGGCATCATCGAGGACCGCGTGAGCATCACGAGCGTACTGAAGAAGCTTGGCGCGGAGATCAAGAACTTCTAAACGAACCACGGAAAAAATCAAATACACATAGATGAATTTGAAGAATTTGAAATATCTGTTTCTGCTCATGATGTCGGCTCTTGTGCTGGCATCATGCAGCGAGACTGACGAAAACACCGAATCCGAGTACGACGACTGGCAGGCAAAGAACGAGACGGCTTTTGCCGAGATTCTCGTCAAGGCCAAGCAGGAGGGAGAAGCCAACGGATGGCACGTCTACCGCAATTGGAGTATGGAGAACCAGACGGGAAATACGGATCTCAACAACCAGCCTGTCACTCCTACCTTCAATGAGCAGGAAGACAATATCGTGGTGCAGGTGATGCAGCAGGGCGAAGGTTCTGCCGTGCGCCCTCTCTACACCGACTCGGTGATGGTCAGCTACAAGGGCATGCTGAAGAACGACTATGTCTTCGACAGCAATTTCACTGGCGACTATGATGTCGACAAGGCTCAGACCAGCAATTTCATTGTGAAGGGCGTTGTCGACGGATTTGCCACTGCCCTGATGAAAATGACTCATATCGGCGACCACTGGATGGTTTACATGCCTTACACTCTCGGCTATGGTTCCAGCCAGAGCAGCAGTTCCACCATACCTGCTTACTCAATGCTCAAATTCGAGATTGTGCTCAAGGGTTGGTACACCGATGGCAAATGGATTAAGAAATAATTCTATTCCTCCATACAGAAAGTCCTGTGCTTCTTCGGCACAGGACTTTTTTATTTTCCCCATCAACTCGGAGGAGTTTCTTCGGGAGTTTCTTCAGGAGTTTCTTCGGGAGTTAAAAGGAGTTAAGGAGTTAAAGGAGTTAAGACAATAGCCTTGAGGGAATGTTTAATGTTAAAATTCACAAGCCCACAAAGCTGTTGTCTTAACTCCTTAACTCCTTTAACTCCTTAACTCCTGAAAAAACTCCTTTAACTCCTTAACTCCTGAAAAAACTCCTTAACTCCTTTAACTCCTTAACTCCTGAAAAAACTCCTTAACTCCTTTAACTCCTTTAACTCCTTAAGAAACTCCTGAAATCCAAATTCTAAAAATATGTTTCAAAGAATAAACAAGTGTATGTGTTCGCACACATTTGGGGCTTATAAGCAAAAAAAATGTTATTTTCATGCAAAAATATACGCAAAAGTATTGCAGATTTCAAGAATAGTAGTACCTTTGCACCAGAATTATAAGCTTTAGGTTTTTAGTTAGGTAATTGATTGTGATAGGTTATTAGTTTTAGGTAAACAAGAGATTGTTATTCAAGGACGACAGGTATTAGAATCTAAAGGTAAATAAGAGATTGTTATTCAAGGACGACGAAAAGTGAATGAAGTCAGGATATAGAAAAGAGTTTTCAAGATTCTCTTTTTCTTATCCGCTGAATTCAACCCAATAGATAGAGATTTTGTTTAAATCTTGTATTTTGGGATAAATAGAAATTTAACATTCAAATCATAAAAATGGCGATTCCTTTTAGGAGGAATCGCCATTTTCTCGCTTTGACTGTTCCTACATACTATCGGGCAGTTCAACAGAAAACAATAAATGGCAGTACAAACATTATGTTATATAGCAAAAAGACAGAATATCTGATGGAATCGATACGGGCAGGACGCTCCATGCACCGCGGTGAGAAACTGAACCTCATCGTAGGCTTGAGTATTCCCTCCATGCTGGCACAAATTTCCACCGTCATGATGTTCTTTATCGATGCCTCTATGGTGGGACATTTGGGTGCAGATGCTTCAGCGAGCATCGGACTCATCGAGTCCACCACCTGGCTTATCGGCAGCCTGCTGAGTGCCTTTGCCACTGGTTTCTCAGTGCAGGTAGCCCACTTCATCGGAGCCAACGACTTCGGCAAAGCCCGCCAGGTGTTTCGCCACTCGCTGCTCTGCGGCATCATCTTCAGCACCCTGATAGCCCTCATCGGCGTGGGCATTCATTCTCCCCTGCCCCACTGGTTGGGCGGAGGCGATGACATTGTCGACAAGTCATCGGCCTATTTCCTGGTCTACAGCCTCGTGCTGCCCTTTGTCTACCTGTACCACATGTCGGGCATGATGCTCAAGGCCGCAGGCAACATGCACACACCCAGCGTCATGGCAATTCTGATCTGCCTGTGCGACGTCGTGTTCAACTACATCTTCATCTATGTGCTGCACATGGGCGTGGTGGGCGCAGCCTTCGGAACCGCCCTGGCTTATGTCTGCATCTCGCTGCCCAACCTTTGGCAGGCAGCCTGCCACAACAAGATTCTCAACCTGCGTCAGGACAAGATTCGCTTCTGCTGGGTACGAGAATACGTGCGCAATGCCTTCAAGATAAGCATTCCCTTGGCCATACAGAACATCCTGATGAGCGGTGCACAGATTGTCAGCACCATGATAGTGGCGCCATTGGGCAACATCGCCATTTCCGCCCACTCATTTGCCATCACCGCCGAGAGCCTGTGCTATATGCCTGGCTACGGAATAGGCGATGCCGCCACCACGCTCGTCGGTCAGACCCATGGCGCTGGCCGCATCGACTTGTGCCGCAATTTTGCCTACATGACGGTGGGTCTCGGCATGGGCGTAATGGCTGTGATGGGTGTTGTCATGTATCTCTTTGCACCGGGCATGATGGCAGTACTCTCTCCCGTCGACGCCATCTGCGACTTAGGCACACGCTGTCTTCGCATAGAGGCTTTTGCCGAACCGTTCTTTGCTGCCAGCATCGTGACCTATTGTGTCTGCGTGGGAGCCGGCGACACCTTCAAGCCTGCCGCCATCAACCTGGGAACAATGTGGTTGGTGCGCCTCACCCTGGCCTATGCCCTCTCGCAGCGCTTCGGCCTGGAAGGTGTATGGATAGCCATGGCCACCGAACTGACTTTCCGCGGCATCCTGTTCCTCATCCGCCTCTATCGTGGCAGCTGGATGAACAGTTTTCTGAAAGCGAAGGGCTGAAAAACAGAACCTAATGTTAGGTTATGTTAGTGGAATGTTAGTTTAATGTTAAGAATGCAGGAATTTTGGGAAAAAACTTCCCAAATGCTTGCTTTGTCGTTAGAAATGTGCTACTTTTGCAGCATCAAGTTTATGAAAGAAGAATAAATACACATTATTATATATATAAACCAACATCAGCTATTATGAAACTTAAAAAGTTTTTTGCTGCAGCCATCGTGCTGCTTACTGCCGGACAGACCATGGCTCAGATGATGCCACCTATCCCGGTAGACAAAGATGTGAGAATAGGCCATTTGGACAATGGTCTGACTTATTACATCCGACACAACAGTTTCCCTGAGCATGTAGCCAGCTTCTACATCGCACAGAAAGTAGGCTCTATCAACGAAAACGACGACCAGCGCGGTCTGGCTCACCTCTTGGAGCACCTCGCCTTCAATGGCTCTGAGCACTTCCAGGGCAACAGCCTTCAGGAATACCTGCAGAGCATCGGTGTGGAATATGGCCGCAACCTCAATGCCTACACCTCTATTGAGAAAACCGTGTACTACTTCACCGACGTGCCCACCACACGCGTGTCGGCAGTAGACTCATGTATGCTCATCCTGAAAGACTGGAGCAACGGCATCTCTCTCACCAAGGAAGCCATCAACGACGAGCGCGACGTGGTGCACAACGAGTACCGTATGCGCATGGTGGGACAGCAGCGCATACTGGAGCGTGCCCTTCCTAAGCTCTACCCTGGCTGTAAGTATGGCTACCGCATGCCTATCGGACTGATGAGCGTCGTCGACGGCTGCGACCCAGAGACCCTGCGCGCCTATTACCGCAAGTGGTATCGCCCAGACAACCAGGCTATCATCATCGTCGGCGACGTGGACGTAGACCATATCGAGGCACAAATCAAGAAACTCTTCGGAGGCATCAAGGTGCCAGCCAACGCTGCCAAGGTAGTGCCCGTGGAAGTGCCCGACAACAACCAGGGCATCTACGTGGTAGACAAGGACAAGGAGCAGCAGATGGGCATCTTCCAGATCTTCATGAAGCACGAAGCCACACCCGACTCGCTGAAAAACGGTGTCGACTATCTGCTCAAAGGCTATATGGACAACATCTTTGCCAGCATGATGAATGCCCGCTTCAGCGAGAAATCGCAGGAGCCCGACTGCCCTTATCTGCAGGCAGGAACCAGCATTGGCGACTATCTGCTCTCAAGCACCAAGGAGGCGCTCACTTCCTTCGGCGCTGCCAAGGACGGACAGATGAAGGAGGCTTATGCCGCCGTAATGCGCGAACTGAAGCGTGCACACGACTTCGGCTTCACTGCCACTGAGTATCAGCGTGCCAAGGATGAGTTTATGAGCCAGATGGAGAAGGTTTACACCAATCGCGACAAGATGAAGAACGAACAGTTCACCACTCAATATGTGGACAACTTCACCAGCAACGAGCCTATCCCTTCGGTAGAGGACGAATATCAGATCTATCAGATGCTGGTGCCTCACATCCCTGTAGAGGCCGTCAACCAGTACGCCAAGCAGTTGATTTGCGAAACCGACACCAACCTGGTGTCACTCGTCATGATGCGCGAGGCCGACGGTGCTGTTTATCCCACCGAGCAGGAGCTTGCCGACATCGTGAAGCAGGTGCGCGGCGAGAAGCTCGAGGCCTATGTGGACAATGTGAAGCAGGAACCTCTCATCGCCCAGAAGCCTAAGGCTGGCAAGATCAAGAGCACAGCAGAAGACAAGAAGCTGGGATTCAAGACCCTCACCCTCTCCAACGGTGCCAAGGTGGTGCTGAAGAAGACCGACTACAAGGACAACGAGATACAGTTTGCTGCCACAGCCAACGTAGGTTACGCAGCACTCGACAAGGCCGACTACACCTTCGCCTTCATGGGCGGCATGCTGCTCAACGCCAGCGGTCTGGGCCAGTTCTCAAGCAACGACCTCGAGAAAGCCCTCGCAGGCAAGCAGGCAAGCGTGGCTTACACCATCACTCCTTTCAAGCATGGACTCTCAGGCAACTCTACTCCTAAGGACATCGAAACCCTCATGCAGCTCATCTACCTCAAGATGACAGCGCTGAGCAAGGACGAGAAATCGGCTGCCAACCTCCTGAGCACCATCAAGACCGCTCTTGCCAACCAGAGCAAGAACCCAGAGATGGTTTACCAGGATTCGCTGCAGAGCACTATCTACATGGGCAACAAGATGGCACGCATCCCTAAGACCGAAGACCTCGATGCTGTCAACTACGACCGCGTGCTCGAACTGGGCAAGCAGATGTTCACCAATGCCAAGGACTTTACCTTCTTCTTCGTGGGCAACTTCGACGAGGCCACTCTCCTGCCACTCATCGAGCAGTACATCGCCTCTATTCCAAGCAAGGGCGCCAAGCTGAAGAACAAGGCCATCCCTGTAGCTACAGGCGAGGTGAAAAACATCTTCACCAAGAGCATGGAGAACCCAATGTCGCAGGTGACCGAGATATGGTATGCCAAGACTCCTTACACCCTGCAGACAAGCGTGCTCGCCGACATCTCTGCACGATTGCTCCAAATGGACTATCTGCGCAACATACGCGAGAAGCTGAGTGCAGCCTACCATGCAGGAGCCGAGGCAAGCATGGAGCTCGACTGGGACGGACAGCTGGCACTCAGCCTGACCGGCAGCGCACAGCTCAACCCCGAGAAGCTCGACGAGGCTCTGCCTTACTTCTTCTCTGGCCTGAAGACTACCACAGAACAGCCTAACGCCAGCGATCTGCAGAAGATCAAGGAGATTCTGACCAAGCAGGCTTCGGTAGACGCCAAGACCAATGGCTACTGGACTGGCATCCTGCGCAACTATGTCATCAACGGCATCGACCTGCACACCGATTACGTGAAGACAGTAAGCAGCGTCGACGGCAAGGCTATAGGCGACTTCCTTAAGAATATCGTCCTCAAGCCAGGCAACCACCTGGAAGTCATCATGAAGGCTACCAAGGAAGAGGCAGGAAAATAAAAGCTCAACGAACTTTTCAGAAATGGGAAGTTAAAGAAGCTAAAGCCATATGCTTTACAGCTAAATATTCTGCAAAAAGCTGTTGGCTTTAACTTCTAACGACCGAAGGGAGTGATAACTTCTTTAACTTCTATAACTTCTCATCCCCAGAGAAAACAATAAAACCATAAAAGGTCCCGTCGAAGAACTAAGTTCTGTCAACGGGACCTTTTACGTTACACGGGAAACGACGTTCCCGGAATGTCAATTCTTTTTGTGTCTTTTTGAGAAAACAATCTCTCTTGTTTTTTAAGCTCTTCTTCTAACCTTGTTAGCGAGGGCTTCACGTCGGTCATGAAGAATCTGCTGGCATTTGTCCTGTGCAAGATTCTCAACCTCTGCATTGACCTTAATTAAACTATAATCCATAACCTATTGCGATTTGTAATGTTGCAAAGGTAAGATATTCTGACTACAAGCACCACGAAAAAAGTGAGAAAAGAACACTAAAAACCTCATTTTTTGACATAAATCAAGGAAAAATAGGGAAAAACCTACAAAAAATATCCATTCCCCTTTCTCCATCTGCGCTTTTTTTGCGATATTTGCACCCGAAAAAGCATAAACTCCACACTGGGCTTCCGAACACAAGAGATTCTGAGGTCCAAAGAGAGAGAAAAAAGAGTTTTTCAACTTGAAAACATCAAAAAAGTATCAACAAAAATGAAGAAAGTATTCATGATGGTTGCCCTTGTGCTGACATGCACCACAGGCTGCCTTGCCAACGAGACATGCGCCGAGAGCGTCACAACATCCGAAATGAGCAGCCTTCCTGCCAAGAAATCAACCAAGAAAAAGAAGGCTACTACTAAGAAGTCTATCACCACTGCCAAGAAGACTGCCTCCAAATCTTCAACATCGACCACCACAACAGCTTCCACCGCCACGACAGACTCTTCCAAGACACATTCTGCCGACACTGTCAATACCAAGGCTTCTGCCGTAGGAGTATTAGCAGAACTCTTGGGCTATGCTGGCGGAAACAGCAGCAACACCACAGGCTCCACCACAAGCAAGGTGGGAAGCATCGTGGGAAGCATACTCGACAACGTGATTGGCTCAACCACATTCAAGAAAGCCGACCTCTGCGCCCACACATGGAAATATAAATCGCCTGGCTGCGCCTTCACCTCAGAGAACCTGTTGGCGAAAGCCGGTGGCGAAATCGCTGCCAAGAAGGTGGAGGAAAAGTTAAGCACCTATTATCAGAAAGCTGGATTCAGCAGTTCGAACACATACTTCAAGTTCAACGAGGACGGCACCTTCAATGCCAAGATAGACGGAAAGTCATGGAGCGGCACTTACACCTTCGACGAGAAGACTCACGCCATCGACCTGAAAGGCCGTCTGCTGCTTAGCCTCAATGGTTTCGCCACCAAGAACACATCTGGCATCAGCATTCTCTTCGAGACGAAGAAACTGCTTACCATCATCCAGACGCTGACTGCCCTGAGCGGCAACACCACTCTCGGTACTATCGGCGAAATCTCCAAAAACTATGATGGCATCCGCGTTGGTTTCGATCTCAGTAAATAAATAAACAAATACAAATTTGAGAATTAATTGTTTTTTATCAAGAATTTGAGAATTGGAGATTTATTTATCAACAGAACTTTCTCGTGTCAGGAAGTTATTGAAATTAAAGAAGTTATAGCCCATAGCCTTTTGCCGTATACTTAGCAATAAAGCTTATGGCTCTAACTTCCCCATTTGCGAAAGTAGAATAAAAAATCCATTTATCAAAGATTTCTCTAATTCTAAAATTCTTGATTAAAATGATTTCATTTATTCATTGACCACTTCGACCTGCATCGCGACATCCTCTTTGGGACGGTCATCGCGAAGAGTCTCGCAATTCTGAATCTTCTCCACAACATCGAGCCCCTCTACCACTTCACCGAACACGGTGTACTGTCCGTCGAGGAAAGGCGTGCCGCCCAACTCGGTGTAAACCTTGGTCTGCTCATCGGTAAACTTGGGATAGCCCTGCTCCCTGCAGCGCTTGCGCGTCTCGTCGGCAAGCTCGTCCTGGAGTTTCATCAGTCCCTCACGGTCACGGCTGCGGCGCAGGTTCATGATTTCATCGTGATGCTCGCGAGCCAACTCGTTGAAGACATTCTGCTCGGCCTGCATCGCCATCTGTTTCTCCATCTGGCGCAGCTCGTTCTGTCGATAAGTCTTACCCCACACGATGTAGAACTGGCTTCCGCTGCTCTCGCGCTGTGGGTTCACCTCGTCGCCCAAGCGGGCAGCACTCAAGGCTCCACGCTTATGAAACAGGCGTGGACAGTCTATCTCGGCAGGAATCGTATAGTCGGGTCCGCCCGTTCCCAACATCTTTCCCTTGGGAGCATTCTTGCTGTCGGGGTCGCCGCCCTGAATCATAAAGTCCTTGATGACACGATGAAAAAGTGTGCCGTCGAAGTATCCTTCCTTAGCCAATTTTATGAAGTTGTCACGATGACGAGGAGTCTCGTCGTAGAGGCGCACGATGATGTCGCCCTCTGTAGTCTTGATTTTTACTGTTGACATATTTGAATTCGATGATAATTAAATCAACTTTTGATAATGAAGAAGTAAAAGAACTAAAAAATTTCAATTACTTATAATATTCCTCCCACTGCTTCATCGCCTCTTTCCAGTCGGTCTGCTCTCCCTCAGCGATGGCCTGCTGCTCGCGTTCAGCCTCATCGCGGGCCTTGTCGCGCGCACGTTTTGCCTTCATTGCCTCGATAGTGGCATCGTCGAGGATCACGATAGCTCCTCGCTTGATGGCGTCTTGCAACTCCTGCTCACCGAAGGCTTTGCCCGGCTCATTGAAGTCGGAGATATTAAACTCGTAGTCGACACGCAGGTCGTGACGTATCTGTTTCTGCTGCAGTCGGTTTCCCGCATTCTTGAGGCGCAGCAACTTTCCTATCTGGCTGATTTCAGCCTGTGAGTATTTATTTCTTCCCATAAATCTTACTTTTCTTTTGCAAAGATAATGCAAATGAGCGCAATGAAAACTTGTTTTCAAATTGCCGAGTGCAGCTTTTCTTCTGCAAAGATAATGCAAATGAGCGCAATGAAAACTTGTTTTCAAATTGCCGAATGCAGCTTTTCTTCTGCAAAGATAATGGAAAACGAGCGCAAAACATCAAGTTTGCTTGATTTTTTTGCCGAAATGCAGCTAATTTTCTGCAAAGATTCACCATTTTTTGCCTAACTGCATCCTTATCAAATCTGAAGACAGCAGACTTTTGTCACGATTGCCATTTCCCCGTCATCCTGCTTTTGTAAAGTTTTTAGACATTCCCAACAAGAAATCCGCCCCACCCAACTGCACCCACTGATAAGCAACAGCTCTGTCACGACAAAGCTCCAAGACGAAAAACAGCTCCACCGCCTCGGAAGTTTGACCGATGAAACCGCTAAAAATAGATTTTCAGCCATTTTCTCGCACTCTTTCCCTACCATTCCAAGAACAAAAAAATGATATTCACAAAACTTCACAACAAGTATTCTCCATCCACACACATCAACAAGAAATGTTGTTATATTTTACCAGAAGTCCTAATCTTGTCATTTTTGTCAAAGTCATTTTTGTCATTTTCGATTTTGAAAATGAAAAAAGTTCTATAAAGAATATATATAAATAGGGTCTGCTGAATTAATTTCGAGTCACAGACAGAGGGTAGCAAACGTAG
>OMFM01000183.1_pt1 | contig 32169 bp, 26 predicted proteins | sample 1645661 | NCBI WGS metagenome assembly OMFM01 (sample SAMEA103958128, study PRJEB25191) | human gut metagenome | reverse complement strand
GGGTCGGCCCTCCGGCAGTGTGTCCAACAAGACGCTTTACATCGCCATGAACTTCCAGAGCGCGGCGGATGAGGCAAATGCCGCTTTGACACACGATCTGGTCAGCCGCCTTGTACCGCTGGAGCAGGAGATCAACCGTCTGGAGCACTATGTGGCACTTCTGGAACCGCGGCAGACCGAGGTTATTCGGAGGATCTTCTTTGATAGTCAATCTCTGCCGGAGATCTGCAAGGAAATGGGGTATAGCACAAAAACCGTTCGTGCTATTCGGAACCATGCGATTGAAGAACTTGCTGCCATGTATGAGTTTGCCGCAGGAGTAATCTAATCGATTTTCCCCCTTTTTCCCACAAAGTTCCCTCGGTTTTCCCCGTATAAGGCTCTTGTAACTTCCCTCATAGTCATGGTATGATTGAAGCTGTCAAGAAAGAGCAGACACCCCCGACAGGGGGTGTTTGCTTTTTCCACCTTATAATACTGAACATTTGCAGGAGGGAGTACCATGATCCGAACCAGGACGATTCGTGAGGCGGCAGCCTATTTCAAGGAGACAGACCCCGATACCTGCCTTACCGAAACAGCTATCAGGACGCTGCTCCGTACAGGTGCGGTTCCCAGTGCTCGCATTGGGAAAAAATATCTCGTGGCAATTGAAGCTTTAGAAGAATACCTGTCAGGGGCAATTCAAAAAACAAAGGCATACGCCCCTGCCAGCAAGCCGGAAAGGTGTTGGAAGATTCAGTAATATACGGCATCGCTAAGCATGACCCCTTGTTTTTTGCCATACGCATTTAAAATAATTTCTTGTGTTACTCCGTGTTCAGCGATATAATGCGGTTATGTATCACAAGGCGTTATTGAAAGGAGAACGCCACATGGCAACAAAAGCAAAGAAAAAATATACTTACCTGACAAAAGCAATTCAACTTCCAGATGGAACACGAAAATACATCCGTGGGAAAGACCAGAAGGAACTGGAAGAAAAGGTATTAAAGGCGCAGATCATGGTCAACGCCGGAGTGGATATTTGCAGCGAGGAGACCTTCGGACATTTTGCCCAGATGTGGTATGACATCTATAAAAAGCCGTACCTCCGGGAAAACAGCCAAAATGCCATCAAGTATGTTATGAACCAGCACATACTTCCGTATATCGGTGGCTATCGTCTGCGGGACATCTCTCCCATACAGATTCAATCCATCATGGCAGCCCTTTCTGACAAAAGCAACTCTCTCCAGTCAAAGGTGCTGATTGCGCTGAGAAGTATTTTTAAGGCGGCACAGGAAAATGGCTTGGTTGCAAAATCTCCAGTCAGCAGCATGCTGAAGCCAAGTGGAAAAAGGACCGCCGAAAAAGTCGCATTGACTCCGCAGGAAAGTGACTTGCTCCTCCAGCGGGTCAAAAATGAGCGGGCCTATACATTTCTCCTGATTGCACTCCAAACCGGAATGCGTCGAGGCGAGATCGTCGGTCTGCAATGGAGCGATATTGATTTTGAGAGCAGAATGATCCGTGTTCGCCATAACGCCGTATTGGGCCGCTACGAAACGACCGTCAGTGAACTTATGAAAACCAAAGCTGGCAGACGGGATATTCCTATGTCAAATGAGGTCGAAGCATGGCTACGCAAGCAAAGAGACCGCAGTTCCTCAAAATTTGTTTTGTCTCTGAAAAGCAAAAAAGTGATGACGCTGTCCGCCTTCCGTAGTATGTGGAAGCTCATTGAGCGCGAGCTGCCGGAAACCCATATAACTGCCCATATTCTCCGCCACACTTACATCACCCGTCTTTTTGAAGCTGGATTGGACGTAAAGGAGATCCAGTATTTGGCTGGACACAGCACGATGGACATGACGCTGAGTGTTTATACCCACTATGATCGTAAAAATCGGGAGCAGCAAACTGCTGAGAAAGTCCGTCGGGCATTCTGCAAGGAAGCCGTCTAAAAAAATTTGCAACAAACGGCCCTGCCTAAAAAGCCGCAAACCCTTGTGGTACAACGGATAGAGGGCCGAAAAAATTTGCAACACTTTTGCAACAAGAAGCCCCGAAATTACCCGAAAATACCCAAAAATACCGCAAGCAGAGAGTCTCTTTTCTTCCAGAAAAAGGCAAAGAAAAAACCTCGGAACCATTGTGATTCCAAGGTTTTCTCTTGGTGGAGACTGCTGGACTCGAACCAGTGACCTCCTGCGTGTGAAGCAGGCGCTCTAACCAGCTGAGCTAAGCCTCCGAATTGTCGGCGACCCTCGGGGTGCCGACATGGTGACCCGTACGGGAATCGAACCCATGTTACAGCCGTGAAAGGGCCGTGTCTTAACCTCTTGACCAACGGGCCGTCTTTCGAGGGGTATACCGGAGAGATGCTGACGCATCTCTCCGGTGTGGTAGCGGCGACTGGATTTGAACCGGTGACACTGCGGGTATGAACCGCATGCTCTAGCCAACTGAGCTACGCCGCCATGTCATCCTCGACAGGCACGAGTTACTATACCATATTTCAGCTCCCTTTGTCAACAGCTTTTTTGCAAAACCGGGAGAAAATACGGGGGACGCGGCTGGCGCCGTGTCCCCCGTGCGTCAATTTATTAATACATCCCCATGCCGCCCATGTCGGGTGCGGGGGCTGCCGGTGCGGGGGGCTGGGGCTTGTCGGCCACCAGGGATTCGGTGGTCAGCACCATGCCGGACACACTGGCGGCATTCTCCAGGGCGCTGCGGGTGACCTTGGCGGGATCCACGATGCCGCTGGCGATCATATCGCAGTACTCCTCCTTATAGGCGTCGAAGCCGTAGCCGTTCTTGCCGGCGGAGCGCACCTTCTCCAGCACCACGGAGCCGTCGATGCCGGCATTGGCCGCGATCTGGCGGATGGGGGCCTCCAGGGCCTTGGCTACCAGAGACACGCCCACGCGCTCGTCGCCCTCGGTGCTGTTCAGCAGCGCGGTAACAGCGGGGATCACGTTCACATAGATGGTGCCGCCGCCGGCCACGATACCCTCTTCCACAGCGGCCTTGGTGGCGTTCAGGGCGTCCTCGATACGCAGCTTCTTCTCCTTCATCTCGGTCTCGGTGGCCGCGCCGACCTTGATGACCGCCACGCCGCCGGCCAGCTTGGCCAGACGCTCCTGCAGCTTCTCCTTGTCGTACTCGCTGGTGGTCACACCGATCTGCGCGCGAATCTGGGCCACACGGTCCTTGATGGCCTGCTGGTCGCCCATACCGTCCACGATGATGGTGTTCTCTTTGGTCACCTTGATCTGACGGGCACGGCCCAGCATATCAATGGTGGCATCCTTCAGCGTCAGGCCCAGCTCCTCGCTGATGACCTGGCCGCCGGTCAGGATGGCGATATCCTGCAGCATCTCCTTGCGGCGGTCGCCAAAGCCGGGGGCCTTGACGCACACCACGTTCAGCACGCCCTTCAGCCGGTTCACCAGCAGGGTGGACAGGGCCTCACCCTCCACGTCCTCGGCGATGATAAACAGCTTCTTGCCGCTCTGCAGCATCTGCTCCAGCAGGGGCAGGATGTCGGAGATCACGGAGATCTTCTTATCGGTGATGAGGATGTAGGGATCGTCCACGACGGCCTCCATCTTCTCCATATCGGTGGCCATATAGGGGGTGATGTAGCCGCGGTCGAACATCATGCCCTCCACGACCTCGCTGTACGTCTCGGCGGTCTTGGACTCCTCGATGGTGATCACGCCGTCGGCGCTGACCTTCTCCATAGCCTCGGCGATCAGCTTGCCGATGGTCTCGTCGCCGGAGGACACCGTGCCCACGCGGGCGATATCGGCGGTGCCATTGACCTTCTGGCTCTGCTCCTTGATGGCGCCCACAGCGGCCTCCACGGCCTTGGCCATGCCCTTCTTCATCACGATGGGGTTGGCGCCGGCGGCCAGGTTACGCAGGCCCTCGCGGATCATGGCCTGTGCCAGCAGCGTAGCGGTCGTCGTGCCGTCGCCGGCCACGTCATTGGTCTTGGTGGACACCTCGCGCACCAGCTGCGCGCCCATGTTCTCGAACGGATCGTCCAACTCGATCTCCTTGGCGATGGAAACACCATCGTTGGTGATGAGGGGTGTGCCGAACTTCTTATCCAACACCACGTTGCGGCCCTTGGGGCCCAGGGTGACCTTTACGGTATCCGCCAGCTGGTTGACGCCGGCTTCCAGCGCCTTGCGGGCTTCGTCGCCGCGCTTGATGATCTTTGCCATATCTAATGCCTCCAAAATTGAGAATGATTTACAAGAGAACACGCAAACTTAAAGCATTTGCCGCGGCGTGTACGCGGCAAAGCACATCACTCCACGATAGCCAGGATGTCGCTCTGCTTGACGATGATATACTCCACGTCCTCCAGCGTCACCTTGGTGCCGGCATACTTGTCGGTGATGACCTTGTCGCCGGCCTTCACGGACATGACCACGGTCTTCCCGTCCACGGTGCCGCCGGGACCCACGGAAATGACCTCAGCCACAGAGGGCTTCTCCTTGGCGGAGCCGGTCAGGATAATGCCGCCCTTGGTGGTCTCCTCCGGCTCGGTCATCTTCAGCACCACACGGTCAGCAAGCGGTGTCAGCTTCATAGTTGGTTCCTCCTTGTATTTCTATTTTTTGATAAAACAGTTTCAGCGTTAGCACTCAAAACTCCTGAGTGCTAACGCTGATTATCATACCACACTATGCGGGATTTGCAAGGGGGAAACGGAGAAATTTTGAAAAATTCACAAAATGTTCAAGCGCTGTCCTCAGCCGCGGGCCGTCCGGTTGCAGGAGCAGCCCTCCGGGCCGAAGAAGTTCAGCTTTTTGTCGTGCAGCTTAATGGTCACATCGCTGTTGACCACGCTCTCGCCGTCCAGGCAGGTGACGATGTCCGGCTTCTCCGAGTGGATATGTACCACCTTGGGACAGGAGCAGTGCGCGTATTCCGGAAACTTGGCGTACTCGCCCCTGGAGTACGGCCCCACAAATTTCAGGAACGTGCGGCGGTTGACCTCTCTGACCACCAGGGTGTTCAGCACGCCGTCATCCATCCGGGCCTCGGCCACGGGCATAAAGCCGCCGCCGTAGTACCGGCCGTTGCAAACAGATACCAGCGACCAGTCGCCCTCCGTGGTCACATCGTCCAGGGTGATGGTCCAGTGGGTGCCGATGCCCTTGAACAGGAAATTCACCGCCAGAGAGTAGATATAGCTGCCCTTGCCGTCCAGCAGCGGGCTCTCGCTGTATTTATGTACGTCCCGGGCCACCCGCGCGTCGATACCGGAGCAGGCGATGGTCAGCGCCACGCGGCCGTTGACGTCGATGGCGTCCATAGGAAACTGCGGGCCGTCCCACAGGTTTTCGGCGTCCCGGAACTTCTCCATATCATCGCCGAAGTTCTTTAGGAAATCGTTGCCGGTTCCCACGGGGATCACAGTCATGGCGGCGTTGTCATAGCCGATAATGCCGTTGGCCACTTCGTTGACGGTCCCGTCGCCGCCGCAGGCGTAGAACCGCAGTGCCTCGCCCGTCTCGCAAAGCTTTTTCGCCAGCTCCGTGGCGTGGCCCTGCTTTTTCGTCAGGATGCACTGCACGTCCAGCCCGTGCTTCTGCCGCAGCGACTCCGCCATGTCGTAGATCTTCTGCCGGCTGTCGGTCTTGCCCGCCGTGGGATTGATGATAAAAATATGCTTCATCGAGGCTCTCCTCCTCATCAACATATTAGAATTTCGTTGAATTTATTTCGAAAGCATACGGGTAATTGTATCATGTTTCTGCAAAAGAAAGTGAACAAATTGAAAATAAAGTCATATGCCGGGGATTTATTAAGGCAGGGCGGAAAAGATGTCCCCCCTAACGGCTCAGATTTTTCGCTGAGGCGCGGCGCGGCAGCGTAGGCATACTTTGTGTACGGCAAGCCGCCGCAACAAAGCATCGGCGGAAAAGATGGCCGTCAGACATTGCCGTACATAAACACATCACACTTGATCATGCCGTTGTACAGCTTGCGCTTTTTGTCCGCCGGCTTGCCGAAGCAGCGCTCGAACTCCGTGTGGCTCGAAAGCACCAGTGTGCGCCAGCCTGCGGGCAGCGTGCGCCACGCCTTGCCGAAGGCGCGGTACAGCTGCTCGGCCTCCTGCCTCTCCAGCAGACGCTCGCCGTAGGGCGGGTTGGTCACCAGCTGGCCATAGGGGCTGTCCCGGTGGAATTGGGCCGCGTCGGCTACCTCGAAGCGGACGCAGTCGTCCACGCCGGCCTTGCGGGCGTTGTCCCGGGCAATGGCCACGGCGCGGGGGTCGATGTCGCCGCCCCAGATGTCGTACTGCCCGTGGAACTCCCTGTCCTGGGCCTCATCTGCCGCGTCCATCCACGCTTCGGCTGGCAGAAATGCCCACTTCTGGGCGTCAAAGCGCCGGTCCAGACCGGGGGCGCGGTTTTTGGCGATGAGCGCCGCCTCGATGGGGATGGTGCCGCTGCCGCAGAAGGGATCGCAGAAGGGGTCGCGGCCCCGGTAGCGGCTGAGGGTCACCAGTGCCGCCGCCAGCGTCTCCCGCAGGGGCGCCTCCACGCCTACGGCGCGGTAGCCCCGCTTGTACAGCCCTTCGCCGCTGGCATCCAGGCCGATGGACACCTGATCCTTGAACACGGAAAAGCGTATCTGGTATTTCGTCCCTGTCTCCGGGAACTGCTCCATGCCGTAGTGGGCCTTCAGGCGCTCCACCACGGCCTTTTTGATGATGCTCTGACAGGCGGGCACGGAGTGCAGCTGGGAGGAGATGGAGTAGCCCTTTACCGGGAAGGCCGCCTCCCGGGGCAGAAACTCCTCCCAGGGGATGGCGCGCACGCCCTGGAACAGCTCCTCGAAGCTCCGCGCCGGGAACTGCCCCAGCAGGGCGATGACCCGGGCGCCGCAGCGCAGATTGATATTCAGCCGGGCACAGTCCGCCCAGCTGCCCTGACAGAGCACACGGCCATTCTCGGCCCGCACGTCGGCCAGGCCAAGGCGCTTGATCTCGTCGGCCACCAGCTTTTCCAACCCCAGCAGGCAGGGGATCTCGTAAGTTATCATGGGATACACCTCGGTTTCTTGACTACCAAAGAGTATACCGAAAAATACCAGGGCGCGCAACCTAAATTTCCGGTGGCTTTTCGGGGCCACTTACGCTATAATGGGGAATGTAAACCTGAGGTTGCACCATGCGCGGTACATTGGCAGACAATTTTACGGAAATGCAACCTGAACGTGATAGACTTTTCCGTCGGTGTCCCGTATACTGACGGCACTGAAAGCAAAGGAGGGCACATATGGCATTTGGTGATCGGCTGGCAGCGGTACGGCGCGGCAATGGACTGACACAGGAGCAATTCGCCGAGCAGTTGCAGGTCTCCCGCCAGGCGGTGAGCAAATGGGAAAGCGGACGGGGCTACCCGGAGATGGAGAAGATCCTTTATATCTGCAACCGCTATCAGGTATCCATCGCCGACCTGTTCGCCGAGGAGGCCCCGGTACCCGCCGCGGCGGCGGAGGCACGCCCCGCGCCGGAGCAGGAGGCCGCCCCCCTGCCCCGCGCCACGCTGGGCAGCGCCGTGGGCGCCTTCCTGACCAACCTGTCCCCCAAAAACAAATGGCTGGCTGGAGCTGTGCTGGTAGGCATCGGCGCGCTGGCCGGCATCATCGGACTCATTTTGAGAGGAGGCGACGCAGACATGGCGACAACGATATGGATCGCCGCCATCATTATTTTCGGCGTGGCGGAGGCCGCCACCGCCGGCCTGACATCCATCTGGTTCGTGCTTGGCGGCGTGGCCGGATTGATCGCCGCGGTATGCGGCGGGCCTGTGTGGCTGCAGGTGGGGCTGTTCTTCGCGGTGTCCATCGCGGCGCTGGCCTTCACCCGGCCGCTGGTGGTCAAGCTGATGAAAAAGGATATCAAGCCCACCAATGCCGACCGGGTACTGAACAATGTGGGCCGCGTGACAGAGCGCATCGACAACGCGCTGCCCTCCGGCGCCGTCTATATAGACGGTAAGACCTGGACGGCGCGCAGCGCCGACGGGGAGGTCATAGAGCCGGACGCCGCCGTGCGTATCCTGCGGATGGAGGGCGTGAAGCTCATCGTACAGAAGGAGCCTTGATATGCCGTATGTTCTGGGCGGATTGGCCGCCATACTGCTGGGCGTGGTCGCCCGCATCATTCACCTCATCCATAAGCATACTACGACTATGAAACAAACAGGAGAATAAGGAGGAACTACTATGCCGACACCGGGAACCATCGCCATCATCATTCTGGTCATTCTCATTCTGGCCGTCATCGTCAGCTGCATCCAGATCGTCCAGCAGTCCAAGGCCTATGTCATCGAGCGCCTGGGCGCGTTCCACAGCGTTTGGGGCGTGGGTATGCACTTCAAGCTGCCGTTCATCGAGCGCGTGGTGAAGAAGGTCAGCCTGAAGGAGCAGGTGGCCGATTTCGATCCCCAGCCGGTCATCACAAAGGATAACGTGACCATGCAGATCGACACCGTCATCTATTTTCAGATCACGGACCCCAAGCTGTACACCTACGGCGTGGAGTACCCCATGAGCGCCATTGAGAACCTGACGGCCACCACGCTGCGCAACATCATCGGCGAGCTGGAGCTGGACCAGTCCCTGACCAGCCGCGACACCATCAATGCCAAAATGCGCTCCATTCTGGACGAAGCCACCGACCCCTGGGGCATCAAGGTCAACCGCGTGGAGCTGAAAAACATTCTGCCGCCCCGGGAGATCCAGAACGCCATGGAGAAGCAGATGAAGGCCGAGCGCGAACGCCGGGAATCCATCCTGCAGGCCGAGGGTGAAAAGGCCAGCAAGGTGCTGATCGCCGAGGGCGAGAAGCAGTCCACCCTGCTGCGGGCTGACGCCGCCAAGCAGGCCAAGATCATGGCCGCCGAGGCCGAGGCGGAGTCCATCCTGAAGGTGCAGCAGGCCATGGCCGACTCCATGCGGATGCTGAACGAGAACGCCCCCAACGACCAGGTCATCAAGCTGAAGGCGCTGGAGGCGCTGGAGAAGGTGGCTGACGGCAAGGCCACGAAGCTCATTATCCCCAGTGAAATACAGGGTCTGGCGGGTCTGGCCGCCAGCGCCAAAATGCTGGTGGAGAACGACGCGCCCGCCGCGGAGTAAAGCTATGGCGAAGAAGGAACAGCGCTTTATCAAGGTCATGGAGGAGAGCGCCTTTATCAGCAGCAACGAGGTGCTGGTGGACACGCAGACCGGCGTGCAGTATCTCTACCACGCCGTGGGCAACTCCGGCGGGCTGACGCTGCTGGTGGACGCCGAGGGCAAGCCCCTGCTGTACCGCAAGACACCGGACGCACCGGAATTCTGAGCAAAAAAGGAAGCACCCCGCGGGGTGCTTCCTTTTTTGCTTCGCTTTATGACTCCTCCTGGGCGGGCTTGAACACCAGGGCGGCCATATCGGAGAGCGCATCCTCCGACGCGCCGGTGTCGGCCGTCAGGCTGTACGCCAGGCCGGGAGCGAGGTCACGCCAGATGATGCAGCCGGCGCCGCCCGCGTCCCAACGGAGGACGGTGGGGCACCAGCGGAGCTTGCCCTCCGCCGTCAGACTGCCGCCGGTGAAGGCGGAGATGTCCGGTATTGTTTCTGAAACGTCCAAAGTGGGGGCCATGCGGTAGTGCCAGGTAACGCTGTTCAGGGTAAAGGAGACTTCGGTGACGGTCTCACCGTTCAGGTCAAAGAGGTCATAGCCCAGCACGTCCGCGCCTTCCGGGGCGGTGGGAACGGTGTAATACTGGGCATCCATCAGGGTAAAGGCGGTGACCAGCGGCTCTCCGCCGTCCCAGGCCACGCAGTACCACTGGATACCGGCGGACGTGTCGTACCAGCCCACGGCGCCGTCATCGTAGACCAGCAGCGTCAGGCCGTTCACCTGATAGGTGTCTGTCGGGAGGGTACCGTCCGGGGCAGGCAGGGGCTGGCTGGCATATGCCGCGCTGTAGTCGTAGTCATAGCCGTCCAGCAGCACGGTACAGGACACACCGGTGACGGCGCCCTCGCCGTCCTGACGCCACTGGTAGCCGGAGGTCAGAGACGCGCCCTCCGGCAGGGCCAGAGAGGCAGAGAGCAACTCGGCATCCGACACAGGCGGCATGGCGACGGAAAAGCTCTTGTCCATGGCGCCGAAGTCGGCGTCCGCGCCGGCGGTATTGTCACCGATACCGGCGGACCAGGGCTGCCACAGAGCCAGGGCCAAGGCTGCGGCGCAGAAGCACGCGGCCAGAGCACCCCAGCGGCGCGCCGCACCGCTGCGGGGCAGGGGACGCTGGGCCTCCTCCAGCAGATCGTCGTCGATGGCGTCCATCCAGCGCTTCATTCTGTTGTCGTTCACAGCATCCCCTCCTTTTCCAGCACGGTACGCAGACGCTGACGGGTGCGGAAGAGGGAGGATTTGACCTTCTCCTCGCCCGCGCCGCAGCTGTCGGCGATCTCGCGGATGCTCTCGCCATACCAGTAACGGCGGATGAAATACGTCCGGCTCTGCCGGGTCAGCTTACGCAGGAAGCCGTTGAGCACCCGGCGGAACTCCTGCTGCTCCAAGGCGCGGACTGCGCCGTCCTCGGCGGGCAGGCAGCCCTCCAGCTCCTCGAAGGCCACAGTCAGGTCGCTGCGGCGCTGGGCGGCACGGTTATAGTCGCACTTGTCCAGGGCCAGGCGGCGGGTGACGGTGGTGATATACGCCGCCAGCGAACGGGGGCGCTCCGGCGGAATAGCGTTCCACAGACGGAGCCACACGTCGCTGACGCACTCCTCCGCGTCGCGGGCGTCCGGCAGGATGTGCCGGGCGGCGGCAAGGCAGCGCTTTTCGTATTTCTCCTGCGCGGCGCGGATGGCCTCCGGGTCGCGGCGGAAAAAATGATCTATGATCTGAGCGTCCTCCATCGGGCACTCCCCTTTCTGTGTGTATCGGTCAGACCATCATAGCACACAGAAAGGGGAAACGCCATAGGAAATCAGAATTTTGCCAGGAATGCGTCGGGCACGGTACAGCCGTCGGGCAGCACCTCCAGCACCACATAGTTGCCGTTGACGGTAACGGTGGCGTTGTTCTTCCACATACCGGCCTCCTCGGGGTAGGTGGTGTCGTCGGCCATGGCGTCCACGCGAGCCTGGAAGCTCTGGCGGACGATCTCGGCGTCGGCGGCGCTCTCCGCCTCCACCATGGACACCTCGCAGGAGGTGGCGGTGGGCGAGATGAAGAACACGGACTGCTTCAGCTTGGCGTTCTCCAGACCGGGGTAGTAGCTGTTCAGGATCTCCACAGCCGTCTCCTCCAGCAGCACGGGCGCGTTGTCGCCCAGCTCCTCCTGCACCTGCTTGATACCGGCCTCATACGCCGCCCGCAGGTCAACGGTCTGGCCGTCGGTCTGCGTCTGGTCGTCCTTCGTCTCGCCGCCGCTGTTGTCCTCCTTCTGGCCGCAGGCCACCAAAGCCAGCGCCATCACCAGCGCCAGCAGCAATGCAAATGTCTTTTTCATGATGTAAACACTCCTTTCGGGCGGTCAAACGCCGCTCTCTGCCTATACTGACGGCGGAGAGCGGCGTTTCGTTGCGTATTCCGTTATCTCTCGTAGGGCTTGGGGGCGTTCCAGCCCTCGGGAAAGTTTTGCAGCACCCAATGGCGGGTGTGGTCGATGAAGGCGCGGGTGGAGTGGGATAGGGCGTTCTTGTCCTTGACACAGATGCCGATGTCCCGGTGGAACACCTTGGGCAGGGTGCTGGCAGCCAGCGGATAGGCGCACTTGTAGAGCATCAGCTCCTCCATGACGCTGATACCCAGGCCGCCGGAGACCATGGCCAGGATCGTCTGGTCCTGCTGGACGGTGTATTGGATCCGGGGCCGGACCTTGTAGTGATCGAAAATGGCCTGGATCTCATAATCGTCGCCCTCATCCAGCAGGATAAGAGGGTACTGCTCCAGGGCCTCCGGCGGGAAGGGCTGGCGGCCCGCCAGCGGGTGGTCGCAGGGCAGGATGACCTTCCACTGGTCCCGCTGGAGCAACCAGTAATCCAGATACTTCTCCGCCGGGGTGGGCAGGGAGATAAAGCCGCAGTCCGCCTGACCGTGGAGGACCCAGTCGGAGATCTCGTTGTTGAAGTTGGAGGGCAGAAGCTCGAACTCAATGCGGGGGTACTTTTCCTGAAAGGTCTTGAGCATACCGGGCAGCCACTTTTCCGATACACTGGTGAAGGTTGCCACGCGGATAAGACCGGTATCCAGCCCCCGCAGGTCCTCGGCGTGCTGCTCCAGACGGTGGGACAGGGCGCACATCTCCTGAAAATATGGTGCCAGGGCGCGGCCATCCGCCGTGGGGGTGACACCGCCGTGGCTGCGGACCAGCAGCGTAACGCCCAGCTCCTCCTCCAGCGAGCCGATGGCGTGGCTGACGCCGGACTGGGTGAAATTCAGGGCGCGGGCGGCGGCGGTAAAGCTGCCCAGCTCCACGGTCTTGAGGTATATCTGGTATTTGGTGACGGACATAGGGACACCTCCTTCAGGGCAAGTATAGCATATCTCGCCATGTGCTGCAAAGTATTTTTCATGGTTTTGATGATAATCATGCGTTTTACAAATCACTTGTCCTGTGCTATGCTAAAGATACGTTAAGAAGCCCAAACGAAAGGAGGCGCTGAGCATGGTGCTGAACCTCATTCTGGCCAGCCTGGTGGCGGTCCTGGTGGTTACGGGTATCGTGTCCAAGGCAACGGACAAGTAACCCAACACCCTTTGTTTTCTATCCTTAATTTTTCTCCCTATCCCCCCTTCAAATTGGTGAATGCCGGCGCGCCCTCCCAACGTGCCGGTGAAAGGACGCCGCCCCCTTCGGGCGGCGCCCTTTTTGCTCCGGACGCAGCGCGGGAGGTGATCGCTTTTCCTTGCTATTTCATGCGGCGTATGGTATGATACCGGCGTTAAAGAGAAAGAGGTATTGCCTATGGACCAGAAAAAACTGCATATCCTGTCGCTGCTGGCGGCGCTGACCGCGGCCACCATCTTCGGCATGAGCTTTATGTTCTCAAAAATGGCGCTGGTCACGGCGGCGCCCACAGTGCTGCTGGCCTTCCGGTTCACGGTGGCGGTGGCGGCCATGTCGCTGGTCATCGCGCTGAACGCTTTGGTGGGCAAGGTACGCGGAAAGCCGCTGTTCGCCTTCTCCCTGAAGGGAAAGCCGGTGGGCAAGCTGCTGCTGCTGGGCATCGTGCAGCCGGTGGCATACTTCATCTTCGAAAACTACGGCATTCTGTACACCTCCGCCGCTGTGGCGGGGACCATCATCGCGGCGGTGCCGGTGTGCTGCATCCTGATGGACGTGCTGGTTCTGCATGAGCGCGTCACCCGGCGGCAGGTGCTGTGCGCCCTGGGCGCGATCGGCGGCGTAGCGCTGATCTCCGTGGGCGGGGCGGTGATGATCTCGGCGCTGGGCCTGCTGTTCCTGCTGCTGACCATGCTCAGCGACACGGTGTACTATGGGCTGAGCCACGATGCCGCCAAGCGCTTCACCCCCTTTGAGATGACCTATGTGATGTTTGTGGTGGGCATGGCGGTGTTTATTCCGGTGGCGCTGATACAGGCCGGCGGGATAAGCAGCGAGCTGATCACCGCGCCGGCGCAAAGCGGCAGCTTCTGGCTGGCGGTGCTGTATCTGGGCATACTGTCCTCCGGCGTGGCCTACGGACTGCTGAACTTCGCCAACAGTCACCTGACGGTCTCAGAGAGTTCTCTGTTCTCCAACGTGACCACGGTGGTATCGGTGCTGGCGGGCGTGCTCTTCCTGAAGGAGGATTTCAGCCTGTGGCAGGCTCTTGGCGTAGTCATCATTCTGGTGTGCGTGTTCGTGGCCAACGTGTCCGGCGGCGAAAAGAAATAAAAAGATCTCCCCCGACCGGGGGAGATCTTTTTATCTGCGGATGAGGGTCCCAGCCTTCACGCCGGTCATTTCTCCGTTCTTCACGGCCAGCCGGCCGGCCACCAGCACGGCGTCCATACCCAGGGCCGTTTGGCAGGGGTCCTGATAGGTACCGCGCTCGGTGAGGGCGGCAGGGTCGAACACACACAAGTCCGCGTCCGCACCCACGGCGATAACGCCCTTACCCGCAAGGCGAAGGGCCTGTGCCGGGGCCTGGGTCAGCTTGTGAACGCCCTGCTCCAGCGTCAGCACACCCTGTTCCCGGACGAAGTGCTGCAGCAGGCGGGTACAGCTGCCGTAGACCCGTGGATGGGGCATCCCCTCGGTGGGGTAGGTGGCATCGGAAATCAGGCAGCTGAGGGGACTGCGGAGGATGGCGGCGATGTCGTCCTCCGCGGCCATAAAGTCGATCATAGTCACCTGGCAGTGCTCGCGGATCAGCAGGTCGCAGCAGGCGTCCAGCGGGGATTTGTGCTCCATGGCGGCCTCCTGGGCAATGCTTTTGCCCAGCAGCGGCGCATCCTCCGGGCAGTGAAGACTGCTGAGGAAGATGCCGTCCCAGCCAGCCAGCTTGGCAATGTCGTCAAACCCGCCGCCGTCTTCAATACGGTGAGCCAGCGTCTCGCGTTCGTGGGGGTCGGCCAGGCGGCGGACAACGGCGTCCATGCCGCTCTCCAGAAACTCCGGCGGCAGGATATGCAGCAGCTGGGTGGAGCCGGCGGTGTAGGGGTACACGTCGCAGCCCACATCCAGCCCCTCTTCCTTCGCCCGGTGCAGCAGCTCCAGGGCCCGGGGTATTTTTTTGCCCCAGTTGTCCCGGCCCATGGCTTTCAGGTGGCTGATATGCAGAGGGACCCGCAGTTCCCGGGCCACCAGCAGCATCTCCTCGATGGAATCGCAGACGCCCGCGCCCTCCTGCCGCATATGGACGGTGAGGGGGATGTCCTGCCCCGCGATGGGTGAGAGCGCGCGGATCAGCTCCGCCGTGGTATAGAAGCACTCCGGGGCGTAACCCAGGCCCAGAGAAACGCCCAGCGCGCCGTCGGCCAGAGCCTGCTCCAGGGCGCGGTGCAGGGCGCGGTAGTGGCGGTCCTCCAGGTGCTCCAGCTCGTAGCCGACCGCGTCCGCCCGAAGGACGCCGGCACCGGCCAGCATACCCACATGGACGGGGATATTCGGCACAGAGGCGAAATAGCCGGAGAGGGTTTCCGTCACCAGCTCCGGCGGGAGAGCGCCGGTGATGGGGCGCAGGTAGTCCCGGATGGCGTCGCCATGGGCGGGGCCGAAGGGGGCGGCGCTGAGGCCGCAGTTGCCGTTGACGATGGTGGTAAGGCCCTGACACAGCTCCGCCGCGCCGAAGCCCGGGCGGAACAGCGCCGCGTCGGCGTGGCGGTGGATGTCAATAAAGCCGGGGGTAACGGTCCTGCCGGCGGCGTCGATAACATGAGCGGCGGACGCTGCGGACAGATCGCCGATGGCGGCGATCCTGCCGCCGGAAATGGCCACATCGGCCGCAAATGCGGGGCGGCCCGTGCCGTCAACAACGGCGCCGCCCCGGATAAGGGTATCAAACATGGTCTGTGCCTCTCTCCTGCTTCCCTGCCGTCAGGGACAGGGAGATACTAAAGGTGGTCACGCCGCCGCTGCTGTCACAGCGAAGGACGCCCCGGTGGGCATCCACGATGGCTTTGGCAATGGGCAGGCCCAGGCCAAAGCTGTCGCCGTCGGTACGGGCGTCGTCGGCGCGGTAAAAGCGGTCAAAAATGCGGGGGAGCTTGTCCGAAGGGATATCCGGCCCCTGATCGGTCACGGACACCACAGCGCGGCTGCCCTGCCGGACGGCGGTCAGGCGGATGGGCGTACCGGGTGCGGCATATTTGACGGCGTTATCCAGCAGCACCGCCAGGGCCTGGCCCAGCTTGGTGCCGTCGCCCCGGACAGGAAGAGACGGCGCAATATCGTAATCCAGCACATGGCCGGCCTCAAAGGCCACCGGCTCAAACCGCAGGGCGGCAGTCACCGCCGCCTCCGACAGGTCGGTGACGGTGTCCGGCGGGCTGCCGGTGTTCTTCTGGGCGCGGAAGAGGGTGAGCATATCCTCCACCAGCGCCTTCATGCGGCGGCCCTCCGCCCGGATATTGTCCACGTAGACCGCCTGCTCCGGCGAAGCGCTCTGCTCCAGCAGCTCGGCGGAGGAAAGTATGACCGTCAGAGGGGTCTTCAGCTCATGGCTGGCGTCGGAGAGGAACTGCTCCTGCTGGGCCCAGGCGGCACCTACAGGCTTGGTAACCACACCGGAGAGCAGATAGCTGCATAGAAACAGCACCACCAGTGCGCCGCAGCCCACCAGAGAGCAGGCCTTCAGCAGTGTGTGCAGGGAGGTGTATTCCAGATAGGTATCGGTAAACGCAATGGCAGTAGTGGTGTAGCCCCGCTGGCGCAGATAGCGCAGATGAAATTCGTCCAACGTGCCGGCGTCCTCGTCCGCCGCCAGGGCGGCAGTGACGATCTCCGCCATGCGGGTCTCGTCGCTGAGGTCATAGTAGCTGTTGCCTGCCACGCGGACGGTGCCGCTGCCATAGACCTCGGCCACAAAGCAGGGGATGCTGTCCATGCCGGGCTGGCTGCGGCCGTAGTCGCCCTGCTCCAGCGCCTGGTACAGCTGCTGCTGCACATTCTTGTGATAGTTGCCCCGGGAGATGAAGTACACCGCCGCGAACACCGCCAGCAGCACCAGCGAGATCAGCAGCATATTGGTGGCCACCACCTTCCAGCGAAGGTGCCGGATCATGCCTCCACCTCCAGACAATAACCCACCATACGGAGGGTCTTGATCTTCACAGTGGATTGCAGATGGGTGAGCTTGCGGCGAAGGAAGGAGATATAGACCTCCACGTTGTTGTCCTCGGCGGCGGAGTCGTAGCCCCAGACCTTCAGGATCAGCTGCTCCTTGGAGACGATCTGACTACCGTTCCGCATCAGCAGCTCCATCAGGTCGTACTCCCGGCGGCTGAGGCGGACGCTTCGCGGGCCGCATTCCAGCAGGAATGTGCCCATGTGCAGCGTCAGGTCGCCGAAGGCAGTCACCTCCGGGTCGGCAGCGGCGTCCTCACCGCCACGGCGCAGCAGGGACCGGATACAGGCAAGCAGCTCCTCCGGCTCAAAGGGTTTGGTCAAGTAGTAGTCCGCACCGGCGTCCAGGCCGCGGACGCGGTCATTCAGCTCACTGCGGGCGGTGAGCATCAGCACCGGCAGGCGGCTGCCGCCGCCGCGCAGCTGGCGCAGCAGGGCGAAGCCATCCATGCCGGGAAGCATGGCGTCCAGCACCAGCAGGTCGTAGATATCGCTGCGGGCGTTGTCCAGGCCGGAGATGCCGTCATAACACACGTCGGCAGTATAGCCCTGGCGGCGCAGCAGGTCCTGCAGGGTGCCCGCCAGGCGCTTTTCATCCTCCACGATCAGTATACGCATAGCCGCGCCTCCCTTTTCATGGCTTACAGCCCTGTCTCGGACAGGGTCAGGATCTGGGTCAGGGACGACTCCTCCATCCGGTAGATGGTGGTGTCACCGTCCAGGGCCACATAGCGGCCGCCGTCGCCGGTGGACAGGCCGACGGCAAGGATCAGCGTCCGCTCGGCGCTGTTGTCAGCCAGGTAGTTCACCGTCAGCGTGACCTCCGGCGTGTCCAGGCCACAGACGGCGGCCGCACCCTCCGCCGGGTCGTAGTCCACGCAGGCGGTGAGCGTCAGGGCAGCGATCTCATCAGCCAGGGCGGCGGTCTTTTCCGTGACGTCCCGGTTGGCGCTGCGGCGGGTACCGTCCTCGGCGGTGTAGAAGGAGACGGCAGCGGTGCCGTCGGCGCGCAGCAGACTTACGCTGACCAGCCTGTCCGGCTCGATGACCGGCAGAACGGGCAGGACCGCCATGGCGTAGATGCTGCGGCTGAGCAGCATCTTATTTTCGTCAGAGGTATAGCGCACCGTGCCGGCAGGGGTGAGCACATACCAGCGGCCATCCGCGGCCTGGTCGCCGAGATAATAGACGACGTCCACGCCGTCGGAGGTGACGGTGATGTACTTCTTGGGAGCCTCCAGGCCATAGACGGCCAGTTCCTGCACATCGGCCACCGTTTCGCCGCTGTCCAGGGCGGCGGGCAGGGCCAGCAGGTCCTCCAGCGCCGTCTGGTCCAGGGGGAAGGCGGGGTCGTCAAACCAGGTCCAGGCGCCGGTTTCGTCCTTTTCAAAACGGAGGGTCACATCGCCGTCGCACAGGGCCAGGGCGGTGACGCCTTCTACGGGCGGGGCGGTCTGGGTGGAGGCGTCCACCAGTTCTTTATTCGCCGTATTGCCGCAGGCGGACAGCAGCAGCGTCAACCCCAGCAAAAACGCCGTCAGGCGCAGAATTCGCTTCATCATGGCTTCGGTCTTCTCCTTTACTTTCGTTTACTTTCCGTTGCTTTTGCTGTATACATTCGCGTTCGCTATATGTTACGTTCGCTTTCAGTATAGCAACTTTTCAGGAAAAAGAAAAGTACATTCCGTGAATTCTCCCGTTCCCGGCGGCGCGGACGGACGAAGCACAAAAAAGACCGGCCCGCGCCGGTCTTTTTTTGTCGTTACCCACAGAGATGCGGCAGGTGTGCTGTAATGGCCGAGACGGCAGCTCCGCGCCGGTCTTTTTCTTAGCGTTATTTGCAGAGATAGCTGAACCAGCCCTCACTGCTGCGCTGCTCGAATACATCCCAGCCGTCGGCCTTCAGCTTTTCCAGCACCTCCGCCGCCCGGTCGTCGATGATACCGGAGCAGAGGAAGATGCCGTCGGGCTTCAGGAAGGGACGGACGTGGGGGCTGAGGCCCATGATGACATCCGCCACGATGTTGGCCACCACGATATCATAGCCGGCGCCCATCTCCTGCCGCAGGGCGGCGTCGGTGAGCACATTGCCCCAGCGGACGGTGTAGCGGTCCTTTCCAATGCCGTTCAGGGCGGCGTTCTCATAGGCCACGTCCACGCACTTCTCGTCGATGTCGCAGGCGAAGGCGCTCTCCGCGCCCAGGCGCAGGGCGGCGATGGACAGGATGCCGCTGCCGCAGCCCAGGTCCAGGACACGCTCGCCGCCGTGAATGTGGGTGTCCAGCGCCTGCAGGCACAGGCGGGTGGTGGCGTGGCTGCCGGTGCCGAAGGTCAGGCCGGGGTTCAGCACCAGCTTCACCCGCGTGGGGTCGGCGGCCTCCTCCCACTCCGGCACCACCAGCAGGCGGCTGCCGATCTCCATGGGCTTGTAAAACTGCTTCCAGTTGTTCTCCCAGTCCTCGTCGGCCACGTCTGCCATGGTCAGCAGCAGGGGCGCGTACTCCGGGTGCTCCTTTTTCAGCGCCGACATGGCCATACGCACGGCGGCCACGGTGCCGTAGGCGTCCTCGTTCCGTTCCAGATAGAATGTCACGCGGCTGACGCCCTTCTTCTGCGCCAGCAGATCGTCATCCACATAATCCCAGTATTGGCGGTTGTTCTCCAGAAAGCTCTGAAAGTCCGCCTCGTCATCGATCATCACGCCGGTGACCCCCTGCTGCTCCAGCATGTCCGTCACCGCGTCCAAGCCCGCGTGGCTCGTGTCGATCTTGAGTTCCAGCCAGTCCATAGGATGACCTCCCGCAAAGTTGAAATGCACCGTACACCGCCAGCGGCGACGGAGCTTGTGTTCCGCCGATGGCAAGCCTCTAACGGCAATGGATCTTGCGCCAAGACGAGGCGCGGCGGCGCAGGCGTACTTTGTGTACGGCAAGCCGCCGCAACGAAGTATTGGCGCAAGAGACGCGCCGTTATCTCTTGGTGCCTACGAAGAAAATGCCCATGGTATTCGGCCCCGTGTGGCTGCCGATCACAGGCCCGATGTAGTTGATATAGACCTCCTTGACGCCGTAGCGGGCCTTCATCTCCTCGGCCACGGCGCGGGCCTCCACCTCGCAGTCGGCGTGGCAGATGAACATGACCTGCTCACTGGGCTCGATGCCCAGCTCGGCGATCTTGTCGATGAGGGCCTTCAGGCTGGCCTTACGGCCGCGGACCTTGCTGACGGGGACCAGCTTGCCCTCGTCGGAGGTGTGCATGACGGGCTTGATGGAAAGCATGGAGCCGAAGAACGCGGCACCGGCGCTGAGACGGCCGCCCATCTTCAGGTAGTTCAGGTCGTCCACGGTGAACCAGTGGTCGATGTGGAGCTTGTTGTCCTCCACCCACTGCACCAGCTCCTGAGCGGAGAGGCCCTCGCGCTTCTTCTGGACGGTCAGATAGAGCAGCAGGCCCTGGCCCAGAGAGGCGGAGAGAGAGTCCACCACATAGATGTTGGCATCGGGGAACTCCTCCTTCATGTCCTGGGCGGCGATGCACGCACTTTGGTAGGTGGTGGAGAGGGCGCTGGAGAAATTGATGCTGACGATGTCCTTGCCGGCAGCCAGAATGGGGCGCATGGCCTCCTGAAACTGGCCTACGTTGGCGGCGGAGGTGGTGGCCAGCACGCCGCTGCGGATCTTGCCGTAGAAATCCTCGAAGCTGATGGCGCTGCCGTCCAGCAGGTTGGGGTAATCGTGCCCATCGATGTGGACGGTCAGGGGCACCACGGTCAGCTCCAGCTCCTTGGCCATGTGGTCGGTCAGGTCGCAGCAGCTGTCGGTCATAATGACATATTCGCGCATGGGATAAACCTCCTTGGGAGTGATATTCCCCGCTATCATAGCATGAAAACCGCCGCAGGGAAAGAGCCAAATTGTAAATAATACGGAATATTACCATCGATTGACAAGAGCAAACACGCCTGACAGCGTGTCTTTCCGGCGCTTTTTGCCCTTTTCACCTTGGCGGGCGTCAGCCCGCCTGCGTCTCAAAAACCAAAAATCCCTGGAAAATCCATCGCTGACAGGTGCGGAGCAGTTTTGCCGGAGCAGAAATGGGTCCAGACAAGAAAAGACCCACAGAGAATACTTGCCGTATTGTCAAGGGGCTTGACGCAGTATGGGCACATTTCTGCCCGCCAAAACCGTGTCTGCCCTTGTCGATCGATGGTATCGGAAAGCGAGGATCCCCTTATGAAAAAAATCGTTGGCATTGATATCGGCGGCAGTAGCGTCAAGCTGGCCTACTTCGCCGGCAGTACGCTGAAAAAGGCCGCCATGGCCCCCCTGCCGGACAACATGGTGGCTGACGGCAGGATCTTGTCCATGGACGCCATGGCGGACTTCCTCCGCCAGGCCGCCCGGGACAACGGCATTCCCCTGACCAACGCCGCCGTGGTCCTGCCCTCCACCGAGGTCTTTACCCGCGAGCTGACCATGCCCGCCATGACGGAGCAGCAGCTGCGCTACAACCTGCCCTACGAGTTCCGCGACTTCCTTACGGACGAGAAAAGCAAGTACTACTTTGACTACTCCATGCGCGACATTCTCCGCGACCAGGACGGCTATCCCACCGAGATGACGCTGCTGGCCTGCGCCATGCTCAAGGAGACGGCGGAGCGCTACCGCGCCATGATGCGCCGCGCCGGCTTCAAGCTGCAGGTCCTCACCCCCAGCGAGTGTGCCTACGCCGGCGTGCTGGCGGCCTACTACCGCCGCACCGGCCTGCCCCAGCGGGATATGTGCATCGTCAACCTGGGTTACACCGCCGCCTATCTCTACATCTACCGCGGCGCCTTCTTCGAAAGCCGCCGGGAGATCGACCTGGGCCTGAACCGTCTGGAGCAGCTGGTAGCGGAGCACTGCGGCGTGGATATCCATGTGGCCCACAGCTATGTGCTGCAAAACTACAACGACGTGCTCTCCTCCGACTATGCCCAATCGTTCTACGCCCGCATCGCCGTGGAGGTGATGAAGGCCGTCAACTTCTTCAACTACAACAACCGGCAGCAGGAGCTCGCCGACCTGTGTCTGTGCAGCGGCGGCTGCAATATCATCCCCCTGCGTCAGGCGCTGGCCGAGACCACCCACCTGCACCTGCACACCGCCCAGGAGCTGCTGGGCGACGATGTGACCCTGGATGAGCCGTGGATGTATCTCCGCGCCATCGGCGGCGTGGACGAGGGACTGAGAGGAGGTCTGCAATGATCGCGGAAAAGAACGGTATCACCGTGGATACGCGCACTGCCGCGCCCGCGCGGAAAATGATAAAGTGCCCCCAGAAGACCGGCATCAACCTGAACCTGCAGGAGGACCGCCAGCGTGACCGCCGGACCCTGCTCATCGGTATTCTGGCCATTGCGGCGCTGGTAACCGTTGTGGTCAACTTCGGCGTGCTCCAGCAGTATCGCCGTCTGGACAAGGCCCAGGCCGCCTACGACCGCGTCCACACCCAGTATGTGAGCGCCCAGGAGGCTCTGGCCGACTATGACCGCGTCCTGCTGGAATACCGCACCTACTCCATGGACTGGATGACCGCCGCCGGCAGCGAGGACATCCCCGCCGCCGTGGACCGTCAGGCGGCCCTGGACCTGCTGGAGCAGGAGATGCTCAGCCATGGCTCCCTCACGGCGCTTCAGATCACCCAAAACACCATGAACGTGGATATGTCCGGCATGACCCTGGACCAGATCTCCGCCATGTTCGCCCGCCTGCGCCTCTCCCCCATCGTGGACAGCGTCTCCCTCAGCGTCGCCTCCACGGAGGAGGGCAAGGCTGCCACCATCATGGATTTCACCGTCCGCATCGAACTGCGCCAGCCGGAGGAGGTGTCTCAATGAACCGCGAGCTTACCAAGCGGGAAAAGACCCTGCTGCTGATCCTGGTGGTGCTGGTGCTGGTCCTGGGCTACTGCAAGCTGTTTCTGGAGCCCATCGACCGCCAGATAACCTCCTTCCGCACCAACACCGACATCGAGCAGGCCGAGCTGGACACCGACCGTGTCCGTCTGGCCCAGCTGGAGCAGATGCAGCAGGCCATTGCCGCCATCAAGGCCTCCGGCCAGGAGCGTGCCCTGCCCCAGTACGACAACGACCAGGCCCTGATGACCGAGCTGGACAAGCTCATGGCCGCCACCCTGCAATATGAGGTGGACTGCACCGAGGGCACCACCCAGGAGGGCTATCTCGTGCTGCGCCCCGTGACGCTGACCTACCAGACCGCTTCCTACGCCCAGTCCCGCCAGATCATCGACGCGCTGAGCGCCAGCGCCAATGTCAACTTCCTCTCCAACGTGGACGTGCAGTATGACGCCGACAAAGCACAGTACAAAACCGTGCTTCACCTCATCTTTTTCGAGCTGATGCCCTGACTGCGTCCCCACCATTTTTCCGCCCGCGTCCCTTTGCGGGGCAGCGTATCGATTGTGTTATGCAAAAAAAGCTCTCAAAACAGAATAATTCCGGCTTTACGCTGTCCGAAGTCCTCATCGCGGTCGCCATCCTGATCGTGCTGATGGGCCTGGCCATGATCCCCATCACCCGCCATCAGCGCGACCTGCGCCAGACGGAGCTGGACGCCAAGGCGGAGATCGTCTACCACGCGGCCCAGAACAAGCTGTCCGAGCTGCTGGCCAATGGCCGCATTTCCGACTGCTATGCGGAGGATCTGCAGCCCCTGAACAACACACCGCTGGACGCCGCCGAGAGGAAAACCTCTCTGCACTATGTGACCTCCGCCGCCAAGACCGGCGAAGGCTCTGCCGCCGCGGCCATCCTCCCGGAGGATCAGGTGGACCGCCAGCTGTGGGACAACCATTGGGTGATCGAGCTCGACCCCGCCAGCGGCAGCGTCTACGCCGTGTTTTACAGTGAAAAACCCCTGACCTACGACTTTGACAGCTTCAATCCCCTGCGGTTCCGTGATGGCCGGCTGAGCGCCGGCGCCACCGTGGGCTATTACGGCGGCGACAGTGTGCAGTCCGAGATCACCGGCAAGCTGACGCCCCATATGGAGATCATCAACAAAGAGCAGCTTCTTCTGCGCGTCACCTGCGACACGCCTATGGAGCCGCTGCACTTCTATGTGACCGTCTCCGACGGCGTCCACAGCACCTCCCGCATCGAGCTGACCGGCAGCGAGGTCAAGACCGACTATCTCACCTACACCGCCACCATGGTCCTGGACTCTCTCACGGACGGTATGCGCTTCGGCCAGCAGGCCCGCTTCAAAAACAAAAATCTGACCCCCGGCGCGGATCTGACCATCACCGTGGAGGTGACGTGTGAGAACCGTCTGGTGGACTCCGCCTCCGGCACGCTGACCGCCAACAGTCTGTTTGCCGAGGTTCGCGGCGGCGACACCGCCGTTGTTACCTACGCCCGCCACCTGCAAAATCTGGACACGGCCTCCCGCTTGCCCGACAGCATCACCCGCGCCGTGCAGGAGCAGGATATCCAATTTGTCAACGAAAACGCCGACGACGGCTGGGACCGTCTGTACGGCTCCCGCACGTTCACGCCCATCACCAACAGCCGCCTGACCTACTGCGAGAGCAAGGCCACCGTGAACGGCCAGGTCTACCACCCGGTCATCTACGGTCTGACCGTGAACACCACCGGCGACGGCGGTCTTTTTGCCGCCTTCTCCGGCACGCTGAAAAACCTGCGCCTTTGCGGCGCCGACATCACCGCCTCCGGCAATGCCGGCGGCCTGGCCGGCCGTCTCAGCGGCAAGACCGAGATCCTCGACTGTCAGGTGTATCTCAGTCCCACCCGCGACAAACTCAGCACCAAGACCGAACAGGACATCTGGCTCCGCGGCAGCACGGCGGGCGGTCTGGCAGGCCGCTGCGACGGCACGCTGACCATCCGCCGCAGCTTCGCGGCTACCGTGATTCAGGGCGTCCGCTATGCCGGCGGCCTGGTGGGCAATACGGACAGTGCTGCTCTGACTGTGGACCATTCCTACGCGGACTGCTACCTGTACGCCGCCGCCAATAACGGCGTCGCCGGCGGCCTGATAGGTGCCTGCAACGGCACCGCCAATATCGCCCTGTCCAACTGCTACGCCGCCGGCTTCCAGAGCGCCGGCACCACCGCCGGTCTCTCCGGCGGCGAGCTCTCCGGCGGCGACAGCCTCAAGGCCTGTTACAGTGCCTGCGTCCGCCTGGGCACCGACATGAAGCTGACCTACTCCACCGTCAAGCCCCCCGCTGCCGGCACGGCTCCCGCCGACATAGACGCTGTCTATTACCTGTTCCCCAGCCGGAACGATCTGTCCGGCACCAGCTTCGTCAATTACGCCGGATGGAGCGGCCAGAACCGTACCGAGGGTGTCAAGGCTCTGGGTGCCGCCTTTACCGCGGAGACAAGCGACACCGTGGCCTACAATCTCATGGACAACATGGGTCTGAGCACCTACTCCTATCCCCGGCTCACCGGTCTGCCCCACTACGGTGACTGGCAGGCGGATTTCGAGTCCGGCGCACTGGCCTACTATGAAAAATACAGCGACGGCACCTACGGCTTCCTGGGTGCCAACCGCTCCACCCTCCGTTCCGGCGGCACCGTCGTGGACGACGGCTACGGCATGGTCTACCGCGCCCAGCCCACGGACGCCATCACCGTTGCCTATACCCTGGGCGATACGGCACGCACCGCCACCCTGTGGAATTCCATCAAACTCGACAGCGAATACTGGCTGGTACGCCTGCCCGACGAGTTGGTCTATACCAATGAGGTGTCCCCCACCTTCTACCGTCAGGTGACGGTGGATGACATCTCCTACTTCTTCAATCCCCACTTCGCCTGCCGCGTGATCCAGAGCGCCGCCCTGCCCAGCGCCCCGGCGGAGGTTGGCATCCGCACGGCCCGTCATCTGCACGACCTGAGCCTGTATTACGACACCTATCGTACCCTGCTGGACAAGACAGCCGTCTTCCAGCAGGAGCGCCCCATCGACTACAACAGTTACGCCCGTCTCACGGTGCACACGCAGCCGCCTATCGGTGCCGCGGACGGCAAGCCTTTCATCCACACCTACGACGGCGGCGGCTATACCATCGCAGCGCCCTCCTTTACCGGCACCGTCAACACCGACGGCACCAGCTATGCCGGTATGTTCGGTCTGAACCAGGGCACCCTGCGCAATATCATACTGCTCACCGCCAATAAGGATCGTACCGTTTCTCTGGAAGGTCAGCTCTCTCTGCAAACCGCCTGCATCGGCGCCCTGACCGGCTGCAACGAGGGCACGGTCTACAACTGCGCCGCCGCGGGCTTCTCCGTGAACGGCGACGCCCGTCACGGCAGTATCCTGTATCTGGGCGGCCTGGTGGGACGCAACAGCGGTACGGTCCGCGCCTCCGGCGTCAGCGCGCCGCGCCTTTTCGCCAATAGCCTGTACGCCACGCTCTGCGCCGGCGGCTTCGCGGGCGGCAACAGCGGCGTTGTCCAGCAGTGCTACGCCATGGCCGACATTGAGATCGGCACGATCAACGGCGGCGGCGTGACGCTGGGCGGCTTTGCCGGCAGCAACACCGGCTCCCTCCGCGCCAGCTACTGCGCCACAGCCATGACTTCACCCAGTGCGGATATTCACGGCTTTGCCCCCACTGCCGGCGGCGTATCCGGCTGCTGCTACCTCAACGGCGGCACATACCGCTTTGTAGACAGCGTTTACCTATACCAGTACACGGACAGATCCGGCGCAGCTCCGGTGAACGAGCCGGCCCTGCGCGGCATGGCCACCCGGCTGGGCGGCTTTGGCGCCGTCTCCGCCGCCAATACCTTCCAGCACGATAAGACCCTGGACTCCGCCGGCAAGGCCTACCCCTATCCCGGCATCGTCGCCGGCCACGACGGCAGCCGCGTCCATTACGGCGACTGGGTGACCCCTGCCGATATGGGCGTTCTGGGCCTGCTGTACTGGGAATATGAGTCCAAGCCCACCGGCAGCGGCTACTATTTCTCCTCGATTGGTGTCGAGGACGGCGAATACAAGACCAACAGCAGTCTCTGTGTCTCCCATGACGACGGCGGCACCGTTACCGCTTACGGCTACGGTTACTATTGGTCCGCCGGCAGCACCACCGAGCCTGTGCTCTCCACCGGCATCACCGTGACCGGCACTCTCTATACCGCGGCGGCCGATGACCTGCACCGGCAGATGCCGGAATTCAATTTCGTCACCTACAAGACCTCCGATGACGGTCTGCACCTGACCAGCGGCACCCAGGCCAACGATGCCTGGACGCTGACCCACGAGGACGCCGCGCTGACCTACACCGTCAGTCCCTTCTTTGCCGATGCCTTCGCCCTGTCCTCCAACAATGCGCCGGGAACGGCCGCCAAGCCCTACCAGGTACGCTCCATAGAGCAGCTGCAATACATCAACTGGAGCTACATCAACGGTCAGGGCAGCACGACGCGCGATGTCACAGGCAGTAATAGTGACTACAAGTATTATCCCTATCTGCAATACACCAACCGCCGCGGCAATGCGCTGCAGACAAAGGCGATGGCGCTGGCCGGCGACAGCACCGGCGGCCCCCGTCCTATCCTCACCTGGCAGCAGACCCACGACCTCAACGGTGCAGGACACGGCACCGCCGCCGACGGCACGGCCGCAAACTATGACTTCCACCCCATTGCCGGCGCGGTAAACAACGGCCAGTTGAACGACAGGGGCAATGAAACCTATGATCTGACGCTGTACAACTGGTTCGGCGGTATCTACAACGGCGGCAACTACTACATCAAGAATGTGAACATCACCTCCCATTGCTACAACGTGGGTCTGTTCGGTACCACCGCCGGCGCGGAGATCAAAAACATCGTGCTCTACAGCGACAACGACGCCGTTATCCAGCGCAAGACCGACGCCACCCCCGCCTCCGGTGCCACCGGGCCGGAGAATTACGCCACCTCCTACGCCCTGGGCGGTCTGGTAGGCATCGCCTACGACTATGATGAAAACCTGAAGGACAAGACGAAGGTCAGCACCATCAGCAACTGCGCTATCGCCGGCTACACCGTGACCGACAACAGCAAAAACCGACAGTTCTTGGGCGAAGCCGCCATCGGCGGGCTGGTGGGCGTATCCAGCGCCAATCTGAACAGGTGCTCCGCCGTGGTCAAGCTGAATATCAACTGTACCCACCGCTACGCAAACACCGGCGCCATGAACAAGGCCCAGTGGGGCAACTATGTCCGCGTGGGCGGCCTGGTGGGCGGCGTCCGCTATGACGTGTCGGACTGCTACACCGGCGGCAGCATCACCGTCGCCAACGATCTGCTGAACGAGCGCATCCTCACCGGCGACAACACCAACACCGCCTTCGTGAATCGCTATGAGTCGACGCCTAAATCCGTCAAGATGACCCAGGGCGGCGCAGAGGCCGGACCGGACACCTACGTGTACATCGGCGGCATCGGCGGCAGCGGCTTCTCCGCCACCTTCTCCAACTTCTCCGGCAGCAAGGACGGCCAGCCCACCTACAACAACTGCTACACCTACGTGACCTTCCCTGCCATGGAGGGCACCATCACCGGCATTTCCCTCATCGGCAGCATCGCCGACCGCGCCGGTGTGAGCGGCGGCACCGCCCGGCTGACCATCAACAACTGCTACTACCTGGACAGCAGCGCCGCGATCTACTTCGGCAACCTCCCCACCTTCTACGGCAAGTCTACCCAGTCCAATGGACAGTACACCTACTACTCCCTGTCCACCCTGCTGAACACCGATACCGCGCGGATGGATATGCTCTGTGGCGATCTGAGCTATCTGTCCAAGTACACCTGGAACACCGGCAGCAGCCCCTACAACATCAACGGTCTGAGGGCCCTGAGCTACGAGCAGATGTCCGGCCGTGCGGACATCGACGGAAAGAGCTTCACCGCGCTGCTGAACGGCGGCAGCGACGACGGCAGCTTCCACTGGGTCACCACGGAGGAAAACGGCCAGTCGGCCCACGGCAAATACAGCTTCCCCGGCAGTGCGGCAGCCCTCCGCGGACAGGACTACCCCTTCCCCACCGTATTGACCCAGGGCACCGCCTGCCTGCACTACGGCGAATGGCCCTCCCGCGGCCTGTACTGGAGCAGCGGCGTCCTTTCGCTGGACCGTATCACCACCCCCAACGCCACGCTGTCGCTGCACTTCACCCAGGACATCGGCACTGACGCCACACCCACCATCACCTGCTCCCGCAACGGCATCGTGGACGTCTCCGTACCGCAGGCACAGACGCCCCCGGCGGACGTCCGGCACAGCTACGCTGTGACCCTCACCGGCCTGTCGGTCGGCTCTACCGAGGTCTTCGCCACGCTGGGCGGCTATACCGCCCGACTGCTGGTGAGCGTCACCTCCACGCTGGACATCTCCGTGGACGGCCTGCCCGGCGACGACTTCTTCGTCGGCGATACCTGTAATTTGACGCTCACCGCCCGCGACAGCCTCGGCAATGCACTGGATGTCAAATGGACAGTCACGCCCCAGCACGGCAACAGTGTCCTCACGGCCTCTGTTCCCGTTACCAAGGCCGACCGTACGGCCTCTGTCACCCTCACCGCCGCTGGTGAGGGTGAGGACCACACCATGGTCACCGCCACTTACACCGCCCCCGGCGACGAGATCTTCACCAGTCAGCTGCCCCTTGTGCTTCCCGTCCGTATGCAGGGCGTGCTGGGCATCGCCAACACCTCCGGCGAACCCTCAGTCTACTGGCAGGGCGTCATGGATCGGGACGGCACGGCCTTCACGGACGACGTGCCCTCCGGCGCGCCGTACACCGACCGCCCCGCCTACGCCGGTGCCAAGCTGTACCTGTACAGCCGGGGCAGCGCCGCCACCTTTGACGGTCTCTCCGTCTCCGGCGTCACCGTCAAAGGCGGCGCCGACGCCACGGAGTACGTCCTCCGGCCCATGCCCGTCTCCAACGACGAGGACACCTCCGTCCTCCATCCCGACGTGTTCCGCGCCGAGAACGACGACTTCCGCGTCACCGTGGGCACACCGGCAAAGGACACCACCAGCGCCTTCACCTACCGTCCCCTGACGGTCAAGGGGCGCAGCCAAGGCCAGATCACCCTCACCGTCACATTGACGGACGCCGAAAACCACGCCTTCACCCTGTCCATTCCCTACACCCTGACGGAGGAGGACATCCGGGTGACCGCCACCCTCCGGGTGGATGAGCAGGCGTTCACCCTGTCTGTCCCCTACGGCACAGCACCGGCGGCAGAAGCCCTGTCCCAGCTGCTGACGGACAACGGCATCTCTCCGGACACCATCGACAGCTGGACCCCGGACATCACCCAGCCGCTGTATGCCGACACGGCCTTCACCGCCGTGCGCAAAACGGCGGACAGCGGCGGCGCCCCCACCGTCCCGGACGCCGATATCCCCGCTTCCGGCAGCAAGGACCCGGAGGACACGCCCTCCGACGATCCATCCGCCCCGGACAGCAGCAGCTCCGGCACCGATCCCACGCCCGAGCCGTCACCGGACACCCTTCCATGACCCACCGCAGAAAGGAGGCCCTCCCGTGCACAAACTGAAAAACCAACAGGGCGCCACGCTGATGATGGCCCTCCTTCTGCTGCTGGCGGCCAGTATGGTCAGCGCGGTGATCCTCACCGCCGCCACCTCCTCGGCCCGCCGTCTGGAGAATGACCGGGCTGCCCGGCAGGCGTATCTGACGGTCAGCTCCGCGGCCCGTCTGCTGCGTGATGATATTCTGAACGCCTCCTTTGTCCAGGAGACGGTGAAAACCACCTATACCGATGACACCTCCACCGAAACGAGCCGCGAAACGACCTCACCCACCGGGTTTATGGCCGCATGGCTCAAGGCCGGCAAGGCCGCCGTGGACAGGGACAGCGGCAAAAGCTTTACCGACACCATCACCCTCTCCGTGGACGGGCTGGACGATGTCTCCGCCGTCTTTACCATGGCGCCCAATTACGACATCACCATCGTCCTGCACCTGGCCGACGGCGGCGACAGTGACTGCCGCCTGGTGCTGACGCTCCGCGAAAACAAGGCCGATCCCACTGTCAGCACCGTCAGCGGCGGCGGTCTCTGGGTCCGCGATGTCACCACGACCACAACAACGATCTCCTGGTCGCCGGACAACGCCACCATCGAAAAGGAGGCGGTCGTATCAAAAAGCTGAACAGCACCCGCGGCGAAACGCTGGTAGAGACGCTGGTCTCCATCCTGATCATCGTACTGACCTTCGTGTTTCTGACCACCGCCGCCGTCTCCGCCGCCAAGATCAACGCTAAGGTCCGTTCCGCCGACATCTCCTTCCACTACAGCAACGCGGTGTCGAACGGCACCGCCGCCCTGACCGCCTCCGGCGGCGGCACCCGCAGCGGCCGCACCACCGTGCAGGTCTATGAGGACAACGGCTGCCTCTATTACGAGGAGGTCACGCCATGAACAAGCTCCGTGACCGCCGCGGCTTCACCCTGACGGAGCTGCTGTGCGCCGTTCTCATCGTCCTGCTCGTCAGCGCCCTGCTGACCGTGGGCGTCCGCTTCGCCGGCCGCACCTACAACAGCTCCATGCAGCTGTCCGAGGCCCAGGAGCTGTGCTCCACCCTTACCAGCGTTATCAGCGACAAGCTGCGCTTCTGCGGCACCGTGACCCCCGGCGCGGACGGCAGTCTGGACCACATCTTCATTCAGGATCTGGGCAGCGTGGAGGGCGAGGGCGCCGCCTTTCAGGTGGATGCCGACGGCCAGCTCACCCTGGGCAGCACCAAGCTGCTCAGCAGCGCCGCCTATCCCCGGGGTCTTCGGGTCCGCGATGTCAGTCTGCGCTACAACAGTGCTTCGGGCATCTTTACCGTAGCCCTTCAGGTGGGCACCGCCGACAGCACCCTGGCCGAGACAGACTTCGAGGTCCGGCGCTTAAATCACACATGAAAAAAAGCACCCCCGGAGGGGTGCTTTTTCTCACTTCTTAAAGCTGTCCTTCAGCGACACACTGCGGTTGAACACCATGTGCGCCGCGGAGCTGTCGCGGTTGTCCAGGCAGAAATAGCCCACACGCATGAACTGGAACGTGGGTGCGTTGACGCCGGTGCGGTCGGCCTGCTTGTCGAACGCCTCCGCCACCTTCCGCATCTCCGGCTCCACCTTGCAGCCGGTGAGCACCGTAAGGCTCTCCGGGTTCAGGCAGTCCAGGAAGTCCTTGTCCGGGCCGTCAGGCGTGGCGTCGGAAAACAGGTTGTCGTACAGCCGGACCTCCGCGTCCATGCAGTTCTCCGCGTCCACCCAGTGGAGCGTGGCACCCTTGACCTTGC
>OMFM01000181.1_pt1 | contig 32243 bp, 11 predicted proteins | sample 1645661 | NCBI WGS metagenome assembly OMFM01 (sample SAMEA103958128, study PRJEB25191) | human gut metagenome | reverse complement strand
TTATGGCTATTTTCGGCGTTAAGTAAATTAGGAGGATAAATAAATGGCAACATGGGCAAAAGGAATTGATTTTAAAAATAGTGGAAACACAAAAAGGATCGGTGGTATAGGCGTTTATGGCACTGATACTACATCCGAGAAAATATATATAGGACTTGGAGCAGAACCTTGGAGCAACACAGGTCTTCAATTAACTGCTTCTGCAATTAACTTTAAAGGTAATAAAATATATCACGCAGGGGACAAGCCTACTCCTGCAGAAATTGGTGCAGCAACTTCTTCGCATTCTCACAACTACTTACCTCTAAGTGGAGGAACTTTAACTGGAGCTATTACAATAAAAGGAAGCAACAAAAATCTAGTTATAGGAGCAGGTTCAAGCGATGTATATATTAACAATAGTGCTTCTGGTAAATACATTCAAATGCGAGATGATGGAGGATTAACTTATAGTGGCAACAAGATTTATCATGCAGGAGATAAACCAACTTTAAGCGAGTTAGGTGCTGCAGCAGCTTCGCATACTCATAGTTATTTACCTTTATCTGGTGGAACTATGACTGGTACTTTAGCGTTAAAGCTAGGCGGAAGTACATTAACTGGTGCAGGTATAGCTACAGGAAACACTCAATTAATTGGAACAGCTACAGATACTATTTATTTTGGCAATCCAAAAACTAAAATAATATTAGAATCTAATTCAACTCCAAGTGTTTCAGTAAATGGAACAACTTATACAATGTATCATACTGGGAATAAGCCTACAGCATCTGAAATTGGTGCAGCTGCTTCGTCTCACTCACACAGCTATTTGCCTCTAAGTGGTGGAACTATAACTGGTGCTTTAACATCATCTGTAACTACAGGTACTCATCTTGCAGGTAATAAGGGTACAGCTATAATAAATTCAACTGCAACAGGTAGTTCATACAATATGTTAGCAAAGATGAATTCAACTAATGGTGTATGGACAATGGGAAGCTGGGGTACTAGTTTCTGTGTCTTCTATACTGCTAACTCTATAATAAATGCTGGAACTAATAGCTATACAAAACGACTTACATTATTAGATGAAAGTGGAAATTCTTCATTCCCTGGAACAGTAACTGCTAGTTCATTTAGTGGTTCATTAAGTGGAAATGCTAGTACGGCTACAACTTTACAAACTGCTAGAACTATCAATGGTACAAGCTTTAACGGAAGTGGAAATATAACTACTGCAAACTGGGGAACTGCTAGAACAATTACTGTGGGTTCAACGGCTAAATCAGTAAATGGTTCAGCTAACATAGGATGGACTTTAGCTGAGATAGGTGCAGTTCCATCTTATACTGGTAGTTCAACAACTATTCATGCTGATAGTGATGCTAGTAGTACTAGTGAATATTTATTATTAAAAGCTGGACACAATGAATTAAAAATAGCTTCTTCTGCAGGAGGAACAACAGTAACAAAAGGACAAGATAAATTAACATTCAACGGAAATATAGTATATCATGCTGGAAGAAAACCTACTGTATCAGAAATCGGAGCGGCTGCTTCTTCTCATTCACATAGTTATTTACCTCTATCTGGTGGAACGATTACTTCTAATGGTTTTACAATAAAAACTACAACAGCTACTGATTCTTCTGGCTATATAACTTTCCAAGATACTTCTGGTAAAAGAAGAGCATATATTACATCAAATAGTGGGTCAAGTGGAATAAAAATACACACATATGATTCAGCTGGTACATGGAAAAGTAATTTCGTTATTGAAGAAGATGGTAGTGTTCACATAGGTAATGGATATTTAAAAGCAATCTCTGAAATATGGGGCAGAGAAAGTTCTATTAATTTAAATATCAAAAAAGGCACAGGGTTTCAAGGTGGAGCAAGATTTAATTGGACTGGAGCAACAAATATAGGAGCACCAAGATTTCAAATGATCCCTATGGATAGTTATGATTTAAGAGTAGGTAGTCCAGAAAATCCTATACATGTAGTATACGGCAGAGTAGGTTATGTAACAACTTCTGATAGAGAAGCAAAAACTAATATTCATTATATTGACGATATGCAACCATTAGGCTTAACAAATAAAACAAGCGTAGATGAAGTTAAAACATTAACTAAAGATGATTTTTATAATTTCTTTAAAGATGAAATAAGATTTGCTTCATATGATTTTAAAGAAGCTAACTTAGAAAATCTTGAAACTAATTTAGGATTTATGGCTCAAGACATAGCTGACACTAAGGTAGGATCTAAAATAGTTATACCTCCTAGAGAAAAAATAGAATATTATCATGAAGATGGTACAATAACAGAAGAAAAAGTAGACAATGGAATGTACTCTTTCTCTACTACTAACTTCGCTTCAGCTACAGCTATAGCATTGCAAAAAGCGATAGAAAAAATAGAGATCCTTGAAAATAAAATAGCTTTATTAAATGAAAAATTAGGACTGTAATTAACAGTCCTTTTTTGTTAATATTCCTAAATTAATATGTAATATATACTTGAAATAAATATAAGAAGAGGTGAAAGGAATGGCACATTTAAGAGGTGACTCTACTGTAGGTGGTAAGCCTATAGTAACTTTAGATGTAATGAATACCTTTGTTGAACAAATACAAGGTGTAGGATTAAAGGCTAAAATAAACAAATTTGAAGAAGATAGAATTACAGATTTTAATACTGCAAACACTATTGCTAAAGATACTGATAAGGTAGGTTTTTGGCAAATTAACAATGGAACTAACAATGATGGAAAGTACCCTTATGGACAACTAGCTAACTTATCAAACGTAAATGCTAGATTTCAAATGTATGCTCCTCACAACGAATCTGGTCGTAGTGCATTATACTTTAGGACAGGTTGGGACAATGATATTAAATCGTGGGAAAGAGTAACTACGCAAACTATATTAACTTCTGAATTAAATAAGAAATTTGATAAAACTGGTGGTACTATTTCTGGAAGTGTAGAAATTCAAAATGGTTTAAATTGCGAAGGATTAATCTCTCAAGGAACTGTAAACTGGTTAAAGTATGGAACAGCAATAGGAACAAATAGAGATTGTGGAATAATAAATTCAGACAATGGTGGATTGCAATTATATACTAGTTCAGCTAATCTAACTATAGAAAATAATGCTTTTAAATATAATAACAATAACATATGGCATTCTGGAAATTTAAATCCAAATAATTATGTATCAAGAACAGCTGAGTTATTAGCTAATGCAACTAATTTAAATACTATAACTACTACAGGTTATTATAGATGTAATGCTCCCGCTAATGCTCCTAGTAAAATAACAGGATGGGCATACATAGAAGTTATTAATCATAGTAGCACTTATGCTCTACAAAAAATATATAGTTATGATGGAAACCATACTTACTCAAGAACTTTAAATAATGGAACATGGACAGCATGGAGACCATTAGGCGGAGGACTTTCATATACTCAAAACATAACTGCAGCTAATTGGTCATTAAATGATGGAGTATATGAATTAACTGTAACTCATAATATAGGTTCTAGTAATTTGACTTCTGTAATAGTAACTGATTCAAATAACATGTCAATGTTTACTGGATTCCAAATAATAAGTTCTACTGTAGTTAAAGTATTCTCTAGTACAAATCCTGCAGGTAAAATAGTAATCAATGCAATACAATAGAAAGGAGATGATTAAATGGCAACTGCAACTTTATTAGCTGAAAGTTCTGAAACATGGATATATCCACCACAAACTTATACTGGTGTAGACTATGTTTATAGACCTAAAAATACATGGACTAAAAACCATTCAAATCCACCAAAAAGAAATAATAGATATCAAGCAGGTAACAGTGCTAGTGATGGTAAATACAATGGTAATATGATGTCTCATTTTCGCTTTTCTACTGGTGGACAATCTATGAGAACATTTATTAGAAACATAGGCGGCCCAGAGAAAATAACAAGTATTAAACTTAGATTAACTTGTGGACACGCTTATTATTCTGCAATGAATCTAAGAGTATGCTTAGGTCCTTATTGGGATACATCTCCTTATCATGGTAAGACTGCTGATTCATATGATGGATTAGGCATAAAACATTTAACTACTGTTAGTGTAGCAAAAGGAGAAACTAAAACCATTGATTTAACAGCTTATAAAAATCACTTTAGTAATTATGAAACTATCAGTATGTATGTGCCTGGTGCATATAATAAAGATTATCATGCATATGGTTGGGTATATGGACATTCAAATTCTAATGCTTCAAATAGACCAGAGCTTGTTATAACTTATAATACTAACTCTGCTCCAAGAACTCCAAGCATAACCGTTAACACATCTACTGATGGATATGGATATATTAAACCTAATTTAGATGTAACTGTTGTAAGTAATGGAGATCCAGACAATAATCTTCATAGTTCTCCATATGCACTACAACTTAGAAATCAAAGTGGAACTTTATTTAAAGAATATACTTGGCAAAGTAGTTCTAAGTTTACTCATGACTTAACTGCATATAGAGGACAAGCTGTAAAAATAAGAGGTTTAATAAAAGATACTGAAAATTTAATAGCATATACTGATAAAACAGTATACGTAAATTCAAAACCATACTGGAAAGATTATGGTTCAGAATCTAATGCTATATCTTTTTCAAGTGGTGTGATTAATGGTGTTTATAAACAAAATATTACATTAACATGGCCAAAAGCTTATGATGAACAAGACCAACATAATAAAAATATGAAATATGATTTATTCTTCCAAGTTGGCACAGATAAAGGATTAAACTATGATTTAACTTATAGTCAATGTATAGAAAGAGCTATATCTACAAATAGTTATACATTGGATGCAACAAAGATAGGAAGTATTTCAATACCTAAAGGCGAAAGAATATATTTCTCTGTTGTAGCAAGTGATAGTTTTGAAGTATCTGATTATAGACTAGTATCTAGTTGGATATATAGAGAAACTCCTCCATCATCTCCAACAAATGTTGCTCCTATAAGTGGACATTATGAGTCTAGCGTAAATGTATCTTGGTCTGAATCTAGTAGCTCTAATGGTTCTTTTGTAGAGATGTATAGAGTAGGATTAGTTGACAATACAAACTCTATAATTAAAAGCTATAATGTAAGTGGAACATCATTTACTTGTAATGATTTAAGTGTAATAAGAAGAGGCGAAACATTTAAATTTTCAGTAGTTGCAGTAGATAATTTAGGTAATGATTCTGAAGTAGCATACTCTGGCACATTAAAAAGAAATAGTGCTCCTACTGACCCTAAGAATTTTAAAGTAAATGCTTCATCAATATATGTAAAAAATACTGTTCCTTTAACTTGGAATGCTTCTACTGATGCTGATGGAGATGTTATTAAATACAATATATCTTATAGTATAAACAATGGAGCTTTTCAAAGCTTAGTAAAAGGACTTACTTCTACATCATATAATCATAATATATCTGATTTAACACCAGGTAATATTTTAAATTATTATATAGAAGCTTACGATACATTTAATGTGTATTCTAACAAAGTATATATTGCTAGTAAGCCTCAAGTAAATACTCCTCCATCTAGTCCTGCTTTATTACTTCCTTACAGTAATAGAGTGTTATATACAAATGTTCCAAGAATAACATTTAGAACAGGAAGTAGTTACAATGGACAATCATTAAAAGTAGTTGTATCAGTTAATGGAAAAGAATATTCTAGCGATAAGGACATATCATATTTTAATAAGTCTAGCTATGGAAATAATGAAGAAGGAATGTTTGTAGTACCAGATAATGCTCCACTTAATTATTCTTCTAATAATACAATTACAATAAAATGTTATGATGGAACAGATTATAGTAGTATTGTAAGTAGAACATTATCATGTGATGCTCCAACAGTAAATATTAAAAATACTGGAGACCTTATTAAAGCAAATGACTTCAATAGTTTAAAAGCTATGATAAATGCAAATAGATTTGCTTATGGACTTTCAGAATATAGTTGGCAAGATGGATTCTTACAAGCTAATAAACATTCTGTTTCTAAGAAGTATTTCGAACAAGCAATAGAAGGGATTTATGAACTAACAACATTCTTAAATAATAAAACATCATCTGCAGCATTAAAGAGAATATATACAAAAGATGTAATTACTAATAACCTATTAATTAGTAAAAATATATTCAATAATATGTGCAACATGATTAGCAAATCTTAGGCTACTTTTTTAAGTAGTCTTTTTCTTTTTATGTGAATACCCTTTATTTAGTCAGTAATAAGTTATTAGATATTTTGAAAAAAGAGGTGAAGCAAAATAATGAAATTAAGAAATTTTGACATAGGTAGACAGCAAGAAAGTTTACTTAATGAAGAACATTATAATATATTCAAAATACTTGAGCCATACTTAAAAAATGGAAGCCCAAATGATCCCTCTTCTGGTCCAATTTCTGTGCCAGGTACAACTGATGAAATAATCGAAGGAGCTGTATGGATTGATAAATCTTCAGACCCTACTAATTCTGATTTAAAGTATTTCAGTAATGGTCAATGGAATTTATTCTTTAAAGATAGATTTAAAATTACACAAGATATTATATCTATTGAAGAACCAAGTGAACCAATAGAAGGTCAATTATGGATTGATCAACAAGGAACTTTAAATTATTATTACAAAGGTGTTTGGAAACCAATTAAAGCTGTTCCAGATAATTTACATGCTGATGCAAATTTACAAGGCTTTGAAGATTTTATAATTACAGAATCTTTAACAGCTACAGAACAAATGATTATTGATAATTTTACTAGTTGGTTACTTGCAGAGGTTCCAGTACCTCAATGGGAAGAAGGAGTTAATTACGTTCCAAATCAAGGTTGTGTAAAAGACTTGAATATTTATGTGTGTAAATTAGACCATGATTCAGATCCTTCTAATGCTCCAGGTAATACATACTATTGGACAAAGGTTCAAAAATTATTCCAATATATAGTACCAAATTCAAGAGAAGATAAGTTTTATTTAGATGGATTTTTTGTACATGAAGAATGTCCTATAAAAGAAGCTGATTTAGTTCCTACTGCAATAGCAGGAGAGTTTAAAGCTGGAGAAAAAACTGCTCAACATTTACAAAGAGAAAAGAATGGACATGAACATGATGATTCATGTAGAGGTTTTAAAGCTAACACAGATATATCAATTAGTTTCCCTATAGAAATGGTTGATGGAAAAACAGCTAATGCAGTTCATGTAAATCCTAAGAGACTTCATAGTGTTACTAAAAAGTTTATTATGATAGACAAATTAAATCCTATTATAGAAGTTCCAGAAGAGAATACTGAATTCTACGGCTTCTATGGTGGAGTAGGTAAATTGCTATTAAAAACAGATGACCCTAACACTACAGAATATACTTCTGTTGTTTCTAATAATATTGACTGCATAAAGTTAAGTAGAAAAGTAGCATACACTTATGATTTCGTTTATGCTATTCATTATGAATTCTTAGATACAAAAATCAAAACACTTGGTACAGTAACTAAGAAAAGACAAAAGTTAAATGATAGTAATTATATATGGATAGGCCCTGCCAATGGAAACAATCTTTGTGTATTTGCTCAAGGATTATTCTATGCTCAAGATAAAGATGATGTAAATCCTACATGGTCTTATAATCCAGAGACAGAGTATTTATATATATCAGAAAAATTACAAGACTATGAAAACATGGTTAAGACTTTTGATTTCTCTGTAATTCAATTCCCAGAAAAGTTTGAAGGAGTTGTTACAGATAACTTTGAAATGGTTAATGGAAAAGAAATGTTTAGAATTAATCTTCCTGCAGGATATCCTAAGTCAACTAACTTTATAGTATTCACAAGTGGATTAGAGTTAGACGTTGTAGCAGGAGAAGTAGTAAAACATTCAACTAATCCAAGAGTTATATATATCCCTTCTATAACAAGAGATATGTTCTTAAATAGTGATAAGATATTCTATTGCGTAGCTGGATGCCAAGGAACATTTGATGGTAAAGAAGTAGATATGTATAGAGGAAGCGTTACTGCAAGTTATGCTAGACAGTTTGGAGTTCATATTCCTATTTATACAGATCCAAATTATCCAATAGAAAATGGTTTACTATTAAGAGATAATGAAGCTCCTTTATTATTTGTAGATGGAGTTCTTGTATTCCAAAGTGAAATAGAAAGAGGTAATGACTACATCACTATTTACGGATTACAGCAAGGACAAGAAGTTTTACTTCTAGCAGATTATAAAGATCCATCTCTTGGAGATGATGAATTATCAGATAGCTTAATATTTGAAGACACAGTTTCTTATTCAACTATTCCTACTCCTCAATCTGATGCAACTATAGTTTATGTAGCAAATAGTATATTATCAGATGCTTCTGCAGTATATACTTCAAAGAAGCCAGAAGGTGAAGGATATCATGGTGAAATAAGATATCATATAAACTACGATGCAGATACTTGGTATAAGTATGATGGAACAACAGGTAAGTGGATTGAAATACTTCCATCAGAAATGTATACTGATCCAATTACACAAGAACAAACTCCATTAATAGATGTTTTAGATAAGAATTCAAGAGGATATACTCATTCTAAAAAATCTGTTAGTTTCCTACAAAATATAAATGACCAAGTATGTACTTATTTAGCATACCAATTCTCTGACTCAATAGAGAAACCATTATTAATGGGATATGCTTATCCAAATGGAAAAGATGGAGTTAACGTAAACTCTAGTACAGTACTAGCAAATCCTCAACCATTTAAAACAAGTGGTAGACATGTATATGTTCCTGGTAGAAATGAGCTAACATTATATCTAAATGGAATTAGACAAGAAGTTAATTCACCAAATGATATAGGATTCTCTAACTCTAAAAATAGAGAAGGAGCAATTGGTAAGTACGATGAATTCGTATTAGCAATTGATGATGGCACAAAAGAAGGTCAAGCTCTTTCAGCAGAAGAAGGATATCATGTTTATTCATTAAAGAAATGGAATGAAGAATCTTCTGTAGTTTCTAATAAAGCTCTTTCAAATTCTGAAATCAAAGCTTATGAAGATAAGGGCTGGAAAGTCGAATACATTTCTCAACCAAATAGAAATGTTGTATTCTATGTTATTGAACCTTGCGAAACAGGAGAATATAAAGCTTGTACTAGAAAAGTTTTAACATATAAGAATGCATTATCTAGTGAAGGTGCTTATGTTAACAATACTTATACAACTGATGACTTCTTATTAACAAGAGGAAATATTAGAGTATTCATAAATGGATTAAGACAACCTTATGGTAACTATACTACATTAGAAAGTTTAGAAACTGATGATCCATATAGATTAGCATATAAAATAATAGACCAAAGAACTATTGAAATCCAAGACCCACTTATCGGAGGCATGGGTGGTAATGAAGGAAGTTTAAATAATCCTTTATTTGAAATAGGAGAAGTTCAACAACCAGATGGTTCATTTGTAAAAAAATATCATGAAGTTATAGATACAATTGTTATAGAAAGTAGAACAGATAATAAACTTAGAGAAATGACAATTCCTATAAAAGATAACTCTGGAGAGTTTAGTGAAGAAGATGGATTACCATCTGAATTATTTAAAACTAAAGATAGAGTAATGATATATATAAACGGAATGGCTTATGGTAAGGAATATAAGATAGAAGATAATAAAATCAAATTACTTAACAGCGAAATTAGACAAATGTTAGGTAATTCAAAAAAAGATATTATAACGTTTGAATGGAGGTAATTATATGAATTTAACAAGACCTAGCTTATCTTTACTACCTATGGAGGATATAGCTGCTGAATTAAAAAGCAATAAAGCTAATAGAAAATTCATGACTAGAGAAGATAAAGCTACCGATGTAGAAAATGTAGCAGGTATTATTGCTGAAAGAATTGCAATATCTGCAGAAGGTCATGACAGAGAAACTGTACAAAATGCTTTAAAATTAAATGGAGTAAGTGCAGACGGATACGTAACAAAAGAACAAGGGGATAAATTCTTACAAGTATCTACTGACTTATCAGAAATAGTTTCTAGTGAAATTAGAAATCTTAGAGATGAATTATATCAACTATATGCAGAGCTATCAAAGAAAGGCTTCATAGATAACACTATGAAATACGAAGGATTCGTTGAAAGCTTTAAGAGAGGTAACGTATTATTTGAAGATTATATATGTGGTATCTCTAGTGCTGCTGCAGGTAGAACTAAAGATTTATATATTGCTGATATAGAAAAGAAACATTACTTTGAAAAAGGTAAAAAGTTTGTAATTAAAATAAGTGATACAGGTGATGAACAAGTAGTTGCTTCTACAGGTATAAACGCTGCTGGTAAAGTAACATTTGAACCTGCTGTAAACAACTTAAGCACAATAAGTAAAGTTGGTTTATTTAAAACTAACGGAGAATATAATAACAATACATTCTCATTCTCAAACATTAAGAAAGCTGTATCTGAACAACTTGAAAGATACTACACTCAATCAGATGATACTGATACAAAATATCTTACAATTAAAAGAGCAAATACAGGTTACGCTATAACATTTAAAGTTCCAAGAAACATTAAATCTGAATTAGGTATAGCTGGTGCATTATCTCAATTTGCAGTTAGAGCACAAGCTGTTAATGCTCCAGGTGGTTTAAGATGTCACGTTGTAGATTTTGATTCAGTTATTCAAAATGGAGAATTAAATCCTAAGTTTGATAACATTCAAGATGCTATAGAAAAAGGATACTGTTTAGCTTCTTCTGATGTTGTATATTCTACTAGAGATAACACAGCTATGGAAAATGATGTGTATTTCGATTTCTATGGAGGAGTTCATTCTGAATATAAGAATGGAACTAAGAACTCTGGTTCTGTAGCTGACGGAGAAATTAGTTTTGCTTCATCTGATGGAACTGTTACTGCTGACACAACTGATGTGTTTGAAACAGCAGATAATTTCCCTATTTTAAAAGATGCAAAATATTGCTTTATCATTGAATGCTTAGGAGCTACAGATGAATCTTATTGGAGATTAAGATTCTCATACTACAACAATAATGGTTATGCTGATGATCTTCATAGAAGAAATGCCTCTTATGTATACAAGGCAATTAGTTCTGATACTTTAACTGATTCAAATAAGAGTGTGCAAGTTATAGATGATGTTGCTAAATATGATTTAATCTATACATTAATAGTTAAAGATATTATAGATGAAGAAGAGGTTGGTAAAGCTGAAGGTGTTTACACTGCAAGAGTTATTTTACCTAAGCCAATAGATGTAGCTAGAGCAAGATTAACTTTAAGAATAAATAGAGAAGGTATGTATAATGTAAAAGAACATAATTCAGAATACAAGATATTTGTCCTTGAGTCAGACACACCTACTTCTCACACAGCTTCTGATACAAGATTTGTAATTGGAGAAAAGATAATCATAGGTAATACAATAGCTACTGTAAAAAGAGTAAGCACAACTGAAATAGAAGTTGAAAATGCTGCTTACTTAGATGAAAGAATTATAAGATTCTACACTAAAACTGTTTATGATTCAGAGACAGATAGTTATGTTAAAAAGACTTCTGTTCCAGTTTATAGAATGGGATATGAACCAACTATAAAAGCTAAATTAGTAGACTGGGATAATTATAATGAAATAACAAGCACGTATGAATCTATTGATATATCAGAAGAGCCTATTGATCTAGACTTTGTTGCAGTTATGCCAGATAGATATAAAGATAATAATAGAATATCTGATAGATTACTTTTTGAAGCTGATTTTGGACAAGATGAAAACAATAGAAATGTATTAGCAAATGAATTTGAATTACAACTTTATTGGTCTAGTCCATTCTCTGAAAAAGAAATAAATGCGATAAAAGATACTAATGATAGAAACTTTAAAGAGTTAATTGGAAGAATACATGATTTATCATTATCTTTTGACAAGAACTATTAATAGCTAAAAGGGCAGTTTTTGCTGCCCTATATAATATAAAAGGAGCGTGAATATAATGGCTGATGGTGTTAAGAAGATTAATGAGTGGATTATGAAAGATGGTCGTGTCATAGGGATAACTAAAGATATAACAGCAACTAAGTTTGAACCTGGTACATTTTTTGTAAATCCACAGGAAGGAATATTAAAATATAATCAAGTAAGTTCTGCAGGAGCTAAGTCTTGGCAAAAGTTTTTACCTGCTAAAATATTTGATGAAAATACAATCACTAGACCTTTATTAGTTGATAGCATTATTAATGCAACTAAACTTGAAAATAATGCTGTAATAGAATCTAAAATATTAAATGGAGCTGTAACTAATTTAAAGTTAGCAAATAATTCTGTATCAACAGAGAAGATTAAAGATTTACATGTTACAACAGAAAAGATTAATAACTTAGCTGTAACAGAATATAAGCTTAGAAATGATGCAGTTACAGAAGCTAAAATAAAAGACCTTGCTGTAACTTCTAGTAAAATTAGTCCATTAAATGTTTTAAATACTCACTTAGCTAACAATACAATTAGAGTAGACAAGCTATTTGATAAAACTATAACTAATGCTAAGATTGCAGATAATACAATAACAGAAGGTTTATTAGTAAACAAGTCTGTTACTGAAAATAAAATAAAAGAACTAGCTATTAAAGCAAAGCACATTGATTATAATCAAGTGCAAACTATTCATTTATTAGATAGAAATGTTACTGGTACTAAAATCGCTACGAATTCTTTAAAAGACGAGCATATGATGTTAAACTCTATCAATGCAAATAAGCTTATTGATACATCTATAGTAACAAGTAAGTTAGCAGATAGATGTGTTACAAATGCTAAAATTGCAGACAAGTCAGTTGATAGAGATAAGTTAGAAAGCACTTTGAAATCTCTAATAGATGAATCAATAAGAGTTGAAGGAACTAATCAAACTGCTACAGTAAAAGGTAACTTAAAAGTAAATGGTAATATAGATGCTACAGGAAATATTACAGGTGCTAGAGTATACAATCCTGTATTTGCAGATTTAGCAGAAGCTTATATACCTACAATGAACATTGAAGTAGGAGATGCTGTATGCTTACTACCATGTGGTAACTTATTAGTAGAACCATTAAATAAATCTAATGCAAATTTATTCTTAGGTTTTGTATCAGATCAATATGCTTCTTGTTATGGAGGCTCTGCTGAAGAATTAGAATCTGGTGAAAAAGTTGCTATTGCATTAAAAGGTAGAATACCAGTAAAAATGGATACTACTAAACCAGATGTAAAAGTTGGTTCTTTCATTGGAATAGAAAATGGAGAAATAGTTGCTTATAAGCAAACAGTTAATTATTTCTATAGACCTCAAACTTCAATAGGAAGAATAATAGCTATAATTGATTCTAAGTCAGCACTAGTTCAAATATAAGATAAAGCGTAGTAATAGCTACGCTTTTTTATTTTAGGGAATGTTATAATTTGCATTGTTGTCAGTAATATAACATTGATTACAAAATATAGAAAGGAGAGTTGCAAATATGTCAAATTATGATAGAACACAGTGGATTAATAACGAAACAGTTGTTGATGCTAAAAATCTTAATAAGGTAGAACAACAATTATATCTTTTAACAGAAAGTTCTATAACGAATGCAGACAGATTAACAGTAGCAGAAGATTTAATTGATACTAAGATAGAAGATGTTAATACAGTTGAAACTGATGACGGTACTATTGTTAAGTTTGTAGCTAACGGAAAAATCAAAAAGCAAATCACAGTTCAAGGTGGCAATAGTGTTAAGATACAATCAGAAGCTCCATCTAATAGAAAAGCTCTATGGGTAGACACAGATGACGATGATGTCGATGCAAATCTTTCAGAGTCTGTAATATTAGATGAATTTAGAAATACTTTAAGAGGTATTTCAGATACAGTTGATAAGTTAGATTATACTGTTAGATTTGAAATGGATGCTGGTTATTTCGATGAAGATAATGAAGAGGTTGAAGTACTATCGGATGAAGAGCTTCCTCCAATTCTTCAAGGAGATGAAACTGATGAAGAGGACAAACCTTCATGGTTAGAAGAAGATAACGGTGGTAAGATAAATGTATTAAGAATTAAAAGAGGATTAAAAAAATACATTACTAATGGAGATTATATATTAAAAGAAGGTGAGCTAGGCTTCTGTATGGATACAGAGGAATTGTATATAGGGAATAAAGGCTTACCTAGATTAATAGCTGGTGGAACTTCTGGTGGCTCTGGAGGAGGAAATCTAACTGGTAAATATGTTGAACTAGAAGCTTCTGATGGAAGCAAATACAGATTAGGTATAAATGAAGATGGAGATATTAAAGTATTAACTAGTTTAGTTGATACAGCTACAGATCCTTCAAAAACAGAAGCATCTAAATACAATGGTTTAATTATAAGACATGTCTATGGTGGTGGTAGAAAAGATAGAGGAGATACTATTTGTTCTCATAGTTTTATAGAACTTTATAATAACACTGCTTATAATATGAACTTAAAAGGTTTATCTGTGCAATGTGCATCTAATGGAGATCCTTGGCAAAGTTTAGAGCTAAGAGGATATGTAAAACCATATCATTCATTCTTAATTAGATGTTGTAAATTATCAGATATGAATAAGCCTACAGTAAAATTTAAGATAAGAGATTATGATATGAGCTGGGATACTGAAATTTCAGACAAAGGATTTAAAGTTTATTTAGGTGTAGGAACTGACACGTTAACAAATACAAATCCATTTAATATTAATGGGGCAGGAATGAAAGAGCCTGGTTATATAGACTTATTTGCTGTTGGTGGAATAACTGAATCTGATAATGGAACTATAAGCAAAGACTTTCATATAGATGCTTGTGAAAATAACTATCCTTATATAGCACATAAGAATTATTCTGCAGAAAGAAAATGTAACACAAAACCAGCAAATAAACAAGCTGAATTTATGGATACAGATGATAACTTCTATGATATAAGAGCAGTTGATTTAAGAGAAGCCTTGACTAGTGTTCATACTCCTAGATCATCTTCATTTGGTCGTTGGGATTCTTATTACGACAAAATGGTTTTAACAGATGTTCCTCAAATGGTAAACATATGTTATGGAGAGGATGGAAACACTACTAGAACATGGACATGGCAAACACTACCTACTAGAAAAGGATATTTAAAGTATAAAAAGCTTGGTGCAAGTAAATGGACGATGATTGAAAGTACAAAGAAAGTTATTACTCATCCAGATACAGATGCAACTGTTCATAGTGTTATTGTAAAAGGTCTTGAACCTGGTACTTATGTATACCAAGTTGGTAGTAGTGCATTATGGACTGATGAAGCACAGTTTATAGTAAAGGCTCCAACTAATGAAGATACAATTAAAATGCTTCATGTTACAGATCAACAAGGTTGGAATGAAGAAGAATATAAAGCATGGGGTATCATGTATAAAATGATTGAGGAAAAAGAAAAAACTTGGGACTTTATTTTAAATACTGGAGACATTTCTCAAAATGGCGGAGGAAGAGCTTTTGAATGGAGATATTACTATGACTTTGCTCCAAGCATAGCTAATTATTGTCATATGACTACATGTGGTAACAATGACTTAACTTACAATCCAGAAACAGATAAGAAAGAAGATCCTACAGCATTTACATGGTATACAACTGTAGAAAATTCACCTCAAATCTCTTGTCATAGTTGGAACTATGGATATATTCATTTTGTATGTATTAATTCAAATGTAATGACTGCAAATTCAGAAATAGCATTAAAACAAGTTGAATGGGTAAAAAAAGATTTAGCTAAACCAGAAAATCAAAAGAGATGGAAAATAGTTTATATGCATGAGCCAGTTTATGCACATGTAAGATCTAAATTGTTAGATTGTTTTATAACTCCTTTTGCAGAAGGTGGAGTAGATCTAGTTTTAGGAGGACATCATCATAGATACACTCGTTCAAAAAGAATGGGAGCTTTAGGTCCTAATAAAGAAAATGTTCAAAGCACTACAGGTTTTTATACTGTAATGCCTAATGCAACTGGATATAAGTTATCAGGTAAAGCAAAACCAGATCCTAATAATCACGAATATATGGAAGTATATGATGACACAAAAATTCCTAATTATATAATGTGGGATATAACTTATGAGTCTATAAAAATGCATTCTTATAAAATACATGACTTAGTTCCATTTGAAGACCATATTGGACATACTCCTTACATTAGAGAGTTTGATACTTTAACTATAACAAAATAAAATGAAAGGATTTGATATATTATGTCTTTTAAAATATATAACGAATCAACTAAAAAATGGGAGACTCATGCATCTAGCATGGCCTCTTCCATTAAGGTTTTAGACTTAAATAATAATTATACTTCAGAAACTAAAAATGTAGAGACTTGTTTAACAGAATTAAAACAAGATATTAAAGAAGCTAATAAAGCTATTAAATATGTTTTTGACCATGGAGGAAATGGAACTGGTGGTGGAGGTGGAAGTATTCTTCCTACATTAACAGTGCTTGGAGATAAAGAATATACTTTAACTTCAGACCAAACTATTACTGTTCAATACTCATTCACTTCTAATAATAGAGGTAATGGTATAATTCAACTTACTGGTGGTGGTAATGTTGAAGAAAAAGAAATTGCTCAAGGTAAAATATATACTTGGACTGTTGGACCATTCTCTAAAGGTAAACATAACTTATCTTTAAATGTTAGAGACTCACAAGGGTTCTGGAGTGGAGCTGAAGGAATCATAGTTAACTCTGGAGCATTAGAGTTAATAGATAACTTTAATCATGATAAATCTTTCTTACCTGGTCAAATTGTAGAAATACCTTATACACTTGAAACAGCATCTCCTATTCCTGTTAACATTGTTAGAACATTTAACGGTAAAGAAGAAACTGTTGTTCAAAGTGCAGGTGAAAAAGTTTGGAGTGTTCAACTTCCTAATGTAAAAGGTATATATAAAGCTAGTTTAAAAGCAGTTAGTGATACATTAGAATCAAATACTATTAATTATAACTTAATAGCTGCTGACTCTGAAACTTTATATATGACATCTACACTTCCTACAGATCCAGAAGTAATTCAAGCTAAATTAAATCAAAACGTAGTAATTGATTATACTAACTCAATGCTTGGACATAATTATTATTCTTCTTACATTTATGTAGATGATATGGCAGATAATTCTTATGTATCTAAAGTAACAAGTATCAATGGTAGAAACAATGCTATCATAGGAGACAAGCTTTCAATAGGTGAACATAGAATAAGAATTAAAACAGTTACTCTTGATGGTCAATATTCAGCACATCTTGATTTCATAGTTAATGTATCTAGTTCAAACTTTGTTCCTTATCCAGACATTGAAGAAGGACTTATAGCTCACTTCGAAGCTACTGGTAATATGAATAATAGTGAAACAAGAAATATATGGAGAAATAGAGTTGCAGGTAGTGATATATCTTGTGAACTATTCAACTTCAACTATTCATCAAATGGTTGGATGCAAATTGAAAAAGGTAGTGACCTTCCTACATGCGGTTCTTTATTTGATATACCAGAAGATGAAAATGCAACAGAAACAGTTTTAAGATGTAGTGGTAAGACATATGCAGTTATTAATTATGCTCCATTTAAAAATGGTATAGCTAAAGGTAAAGGTCTTACATTTGAAATAGTTTATAGAACTGAAAACACTGGAGATCCAGACGCTAAAGTTGTATCTTGTAAAAATGAACCAGACAATACTAAAGGTTTTGATATAGATACTCAATATGCAAACATTAAAACTATTTACGGGGAACAAACAAGTGTACCATTTAATGAAAATGAATGGACAAGAATGAGTTTCGTAATAAATAGATCTAAAGAAAAAATGTTTATTTATTGTAATGGTATCTTATCTGGATTCGCAGATGTTAAATCTGTATTCGATAATGCAGATGGTTTTAAATATGATGGTAACATTATATTAGGAGCTGCATTAAACAGAACTGTAATTCCTGGTGATGAAGATTCTGGAGAAGCAGATAAACTTATAGAAGAATTTACTAACTTTAGTAACTGTGATATTAGAACTGTTAGAATATACAACAGAGCATTAAATGACACAGAAATATTATCTAACTATATCGCTGATATAAAAAATGAAGAAGAACAAATGATAGTTAGAGAAATTAATGGATTAGAAGAAGGATTTGAAGCTACTATTCCTACTGTTAATATTATCAATGCTGATGCTATTGAAAATTCAGATGTAGAACTTCCATGTGTTATAGATTACACAGATAAGAAGAACCCAGACAAAACTAGGTTATTCCAAACATGTACTATACAATGGCAAGGTACAAGTTCACTTGAATATCCAGTTAAGAACTTTACTATAAAGATAAGAGAAGAAGGTAGAGATTATTATGGGTGGACACCTAAAGATGATTGGAAACCAGAATCAAGATGGACTTTAAAAGCCAACTATATGGACTCTTCTCAATCTAATAATATAGGTTCAGCTAAATTTATTCATGACTTCTTTAAGCAAAATGTATATCCTATTCAAAGAGAGATGGAAGGTGTTAGAACTAATATAGATGGATTCCCAATTATATTAATGATTGGAGGTAAGTTCAGAGGTATTTATACATTTAATATTGATAGATATTCATACAACAACTATGGATTCTGTACTTACGAAACAAATGGTAACTATACAAAAAACACTAATGTATTAAGTTACGAGTTTAATGTTAATAACTCTCCAGTATTTGAATTAGATTACTCTACTCCAGAAAAAGAATTGAAAGCTTGGAATGATACTGTAAGATTCCATTTAAAACATAGATATAATGGTAAAACAGATACTCCAACAGAAATGATTACATCTGGTTCAGAGACTACAGAAGTTTTATACAATAAGGATTCTCATAAAGAACTTATGGATTTATTAAAATGGATGGCATCATTTAAAGATACAACATCAGATAGATTGAGGTGGGCAGATGAATTAGAAGATCACTTTAGCGTACCTCACTTAATTGATTACTTCTTAATAGCTTATGTTTTTGGTATGATAGATAACCTTGGTAAGAATATGGTTTTAACTACTTATGGTAAAACATTAGACTCAGAAGGAAATCAACTTACTATATGGTATCCTAACTTCTATGATGGAGACTCTATCTTAGGATTAGATAACGTTGGTGCTAACGTTATTTCTCCTGGTGCTGAAATGAGTACTGAATACGTAACTTCAGAATCAAGATTATGGAAATGGTTAATTGAAGATGCTAACTACTGGGATCAAATCAAGAGAAGATATATGGAACTTAGAAGTAACGTAGTTAATGATAAGATGCAACCTTTATTCTCTTTAGATAACTTAATGTCATATGTAGGTGGACAAGTATCTGATACTATTGGTCATAAGTTCTACAATGAAGACTTTGCATATAAGTATTTAGATGCAGTTAAAGAATCTCACAAATATATGTGTCAAGGTTCAAGACGTTCATACATTGAAAAATGGTTAAGAGAGCGTTTAGTATTCTTAGATAGCTTACTAGGTTTCGGGGATTACGAACAAAAGCTATTAACAATGAGATCTAACATAACAGGCCCTGTAAGATTAGAATTAAAAACATACAGTCCTCAAAAGACAGGTATCTTATTCCAAGCAGGTTCTGAATATGTAATCAAGACTACAACTAAAAATGATAGCACAGTATATGAATTCAATCTTACTAATGGTGAGAATAATGAAATTAAAATCAAAGGTGCTAATAACATCATGGAAATTAAAGGTCTTGACTCATTGAATCTTTCAGTATTAAAGATTGCTGATGCTACAAGATTAACTAATGTTGAACTTCCTAAAAATGAAAGAATGAGAGAATTAGTTATAGGTAGCAATAAGTACCTTAGAATCTTAGATGTTAGTGAAAGTAAATCATTAGGTTCTAACTATCCAAATGGACAAGTTAATACTAATAGAATGATTAACTTATCTCAATGTGAAAACCTAAGAACATTAAAATGTAACAAGACAGCATTAGAAGGTGTTACTTTCCCAGAAGAGGGTGGAGTTTTAGATGTACTTGATTGTTCTGAAACAAACATTAGTATGTTCAAATTAAAAGGTCAAGAATATCTAAAAGAAATAAACTTAGCAAGTTGTCCTAAACTTTCAGAAGTTGTAATCAGTAAATGCGATGGTCTTACTACTTTAAATGTTCCAAAATCTGCGTTAAAGACATTCTCTGTTGCTGAATGTGAAAAACTTGAAAATGTAGATATATCATTTACTAATCAACTTTCTACGTTCCAAATAGATCAATGTCCTAATTTGAAAAAGTTAAACATGGCAGGTGTATCTAATAATAATATCCAAACTTTAAATCTATCTGCTTTATTAAAACTTGAAGATTTAGATATAAGTTCTTCATCTTCAATTAAACATATAGTGTTTGGTAAAAACTCTGATGGTAGCAACTTTAATAAATTAAAGAAATTTAAATGTGCTAACTCTGCAATTACAACTATTAGATATAGATTGTATGATGCAGTACCAGAATATTTAGATTTAGCAGGATTACCACTTGAACAAATTTCATTTGACTCTTGTAAGAATGTTAGAGAGATTAAGAATATAAACCTTAATACTTCAAATGGTTCTTATGCATTTAATGAATGTACTAACTTAGTAAGTATAACTGGTAGATTAACATTCTCTGGTTCTATGACAAGAACATTCCAAAACTGCATCAACTTAACTTCAATTCCTACAGGAAGCAACTTAAATCTTTCTGGAGTTACAAATATGAGTGAAACATTCTGGAAATGTAGTAAGATAAATTTAAACTTTGTAAAATCAATTTTATCTAGCGTATCATCTAAATTAACTAGTAGCTGGAGAATGTTCTGCAGTTGTACTAATATAGTTACAAATGATGAGACTCCATTACCGAGTAATTTATTCAGCAGATGTACTGGATTAACAAGTATAAGTGAAATGTTCAATGGATGTTCTGGAATAGCAGGAGGTTTACATGCTGACATATTTAAACCAATGACAGCACTTCAAAATTGTTATTTCGCATTCTCTGGAACAAAGATAACTGGTGGATTAAACGGAGCAGCATTACCTGCAACACTTTTTAGTTCTAACAAGAAGTTAACAAATCTTGAAAGAATGTTTAACAATACTCCAATAACTGTAGTACCTCCAAATGATTTATTAGCTTACAATACTGAATTAACAAGTGTGTATGGAATGTTCTCAAGTTGTTATAATATGATTGGAGAAATACCTCCTACAATCTTTAGAAACAATTCAAAGTTAACTTCTATTGGACCATTCTTTGGAGGATGTCCTGGAATAACTGGAGAAATACCAAGAAAAATATTTGATACAAATAAAGGTAAGAACAACTCTATTACAAATGTAGAAGCATTCTTTGATGGTTGTAGCAAATTAACAGGAACAATACCAGCTTATATAAGTGATAGTGATAAAGGTCTATTTGATTATTCACCTAACTTATCATGGGTTAGATCATGCTTTAGTGGATGCTCTGGATTAACTGGTGCTATACCAGAAAATATATTTAAATATAACAATGCTTTAACAAGAGTAGATTATTTATTTAATGGTTGCAGTGGATTAGGTTCTACACCAGATGCATTAGCTCAAATCCCTCCAAACTTATTAAAAGGAAAAGGTTCTATAACTAATGTTGCTTATTTATTTAGTGGATGCTCTAATATTAGAGGTTCTATTCCAGATGGATTCTTAGATGACAATCCTTTAATTACAGATATCTCTGGAATGTTCAAAGGATGTAGAGAATTAGTTGGACAAATTCCTGCAAGAGAATCTGTATGGGTAGATGTCCCAATAGATCCATCAAGACCAGAACTTGGAACTGTTAAAGAAGAGATTGTAAGCAAATATGGACTGTTTGATAAGTGTGCAATATTATCAACTGCTAGAGAAGTATTTAGTGGATGCATAGGATTAAATTCATTTATACCAGAAACATTGTTCATTACAGCAACTAAGGTAACTAATTTATCTGGTTTCTTTGCTGAATGTTACTACTTACAAGGTGGAGTTCCTAAAGACTTATTTAAAAATTGTAACTTGCTTCAAAATACTTCAGCAATGTTTAGAAACTGTGTTAGCTTAAAAGAACCAATCATCGACTTAGAAGATGATGATAATAAATATGCTATACCAAAAGATTTATTCTCAAGAAATCCTAATATCTCTGATGTATCTCATATGTTCAGAATGGACGGAAGTGGAAGGCCTCATGCTCCTAGACTTATAGGATATGTTCCAGAAGATTTATTTAAACCATGTGGAACAAAACTTAGAACTATCGAAGGCTTATTCCATGCTTGTTCAGAAATAACAGGAACTCTTGAAAGCAATACTTTTGTAAACAACACAGAATTAAGAAACTGTTACGAAGCATTTGGTGAAACTAAACTTACTGGTTTAGGTTCTAACCTATTTAAAACTTGTACTAAGATTACTGACATGAGACTTACATTTGATAGCTGTAAATCATTAAAGGGTTCAACTTTCAATTACAAGAATATGACAAGTGTAACTCAAAAAGCAAGATGTTTTGGATACTGCACAGGACTTGATAACTATGCAGAAGCTAAGGCTGATGGATGGGCAGATTAATTTTAAGGTGAGATTATATCTCACCTTTATTTATATAAAATAATTATTTAGTAATATATTTAAGAGAACAATGAAAGGAGATGCAATATGAAAGACTACAACAGAACCCTTTGGGAAAATAATAAAACTGTAGTTGATGCAGAATACCTTAACAATATGGAAGATCAGCTATTAATAATTACTGGCTCTATTAATCAAGAAATGGACAAAGTAAAAGTTATTGAAGAAACTCTTCCAATGAAAGCAAATATAAATCATACACATGAAGATTTAGCAACAACTGCAGAAATTGAAAACATTAAAACTTCTATAGAGAATCTAAAACTTGAATTACAAGAAGAATTTAAAAAGTATTACGATCATGCTGAAATAGAAGACGATACTTTAAAATTATATTCTAATGAAGTCTTGCTAACTAGCTTAAAGCTTCCAGTAGGACAAGTTCCTGTTTTAGAATCTATATGTGGGGAATTCTTATGTGGTGAAGTTAATTGCAATGATTATCCAACTGCACAAAGTAGATCTTATGAAAAGACTATGTGGCAAGATGGAGTAACCCCTGTTAATGCTTCTAACTTAAATAAGATAGAAGACAAACTATTAGAGTTATCACAAAAGCTTCAAGAGCTATCAGATACAGGTGTGGATTTAGCAGATAACTTTATTCATACTGGCTCTCAAACTCCAACATCTACAAAAGGTATATGGATAGATAGTAGTGATGAAGAAGAAGTTTCTTTAGCTGATCCATTGGTTGAACAATTAGCAGAAACAATAAAGAAACAGCAACAACAAATTAATGAGTTGTTTTATCTAACAGACGCTTATTTAGATGACGGGGAATTTGAAGATGAAGATGATGACTCGGAAATCTTAGATGGAGGTATATTTTAATGGCAAAGAAAAGTTCTATGCAAATTAAAAGAGGTTTAAAGAAAAACCTGCCATTACTTAAAGATGGTCAACTTGCATACTGTAAAGATGCAAAAGAACTGTGGATAGGAAATGATGGCGAAAATGAACAAATTGGCGGAAGTTCTTCTGGTAATGTTACAGCAGAATTTATTCAATTAGTTTCTCCTAATGGAACAGCATTTAAGTTAAGTGTTAATGATGATGGAGAGTTACAAATAACTAGAGTAGAAGGTGATACTGATACTGAAGAACCAACTGTTCCAGATATGGCAAATTATGAAGGCCTTATATTAAATCAAATATATGGTGGAGGAAAAGATGCTGCATGTTCACATCACTTTGTTGAGCTATATAATAAGTCAGATAAAGACATAAACTTAGACGGAGTTTCTTTATATGGTGCAACTTATAAAGCTCCAGATTGGCAACATATACAACTATCTGGAACTATCCCATCAAAATGCTCTTATTTAATAAGAGGTATTGAATCTACTAATTCAATTGTCCCAATAGATAATTATGACTTAGGAACTACTTTAGCACTTAACAAAGCTATGAAAGTATTCTTGATTGCTTCAAAAAATCCTAATCTTCTTGATGGAATTAAAAACCCTTGGAATATAGATGGAGCATTCAAGCAAGTAGCAGGATATATAGATGGTTTTGGATGTCATGGTAACTCTGGAAATGTTGAAGGCAGTGATAAAGATATGATTGATGGCTTTGAAACAGAAGCTCCAGGTGGTGGAGATCCAGGTACAACTGTAGTTGGTTGTGGAGGTAACTCTAAGCAAACAGCTATGAGAAGAAAAGATTTTGCTGATACAGATGTTAACAGCGAAGACTTTGAAGCTCTTAGATATGCAAACTTTAATACTGACGAAACACTTAGAGATAAGCAACCTAGATGGGTAGCTTATGGTCCATGGGAAGCTGGAGATGAATATAACCCTCCAGTTGTAGAAAGTTAAGAATAAATAATAAAGGGGAATCAAATATGTCAATTAAGTTTTATAATGAAACAAAAAAGCAATGGGAAAAGATTGCAAGTTTGTTAGCTAATTCAATAACTGTATTTGACGTAGAAGGTAATTATGATTCTCAAACTGTTGAAGGGTGTCTGCAAGAAATTGCAGATGCTCTAAATAACAGATTTGATGATGTTGAATGTACCTCTGCTGGAGTATTAAACTTCTATTCAAATGGAGTTATTATAAAATCTGTTGCTACACCTGCAACTAGAAGTGGTGGAATTAGCGACATAATTATAAATAAAATGCAAAAACAATTAGATGACCATGAGCAAAGAATTGCATGGTTAGAAGAGAATGGCGGTGGCGGTGGAACTTCTAATAATACACCTCCAACAATTACATCTACATTTACTCAAACATCATTCTCTACAGATGATGAAATTGAAATCCCTTACTTCCTTATGGATAACCAAGGTGGTAACTTTAAAGCAATCTATTCTATAGATGGAGAAACTTCTGAGGAATCAGCAGTTCTTGGTCCAAATACATGGAAAGTAGGAAAACTTTCAAAAGGTAAACATACATTAAAAATATACATTAAAGACTTTAGCTTATTCTCTAATGAATTAGTATTCAACATTACAGTTGGAGCTCTTGAAATTACTTCTTCATTTAGAGATAAAGATTATGGATTAAATGAATCTATTGTTGTTAACTACGACATATCTTCTGTAAATAATGATCCTATAAAAGTTGAAAGAATATTAGATGGAACAAGAGAAGAAGTTTCTGCAGTAGCAGGTAGAAACACTTGGTCTCTTGGTGTTCTTGCTAAAGGTGTTCATACTATTAAGTTAAAAGCATTTACTGATTCTGCTGAATCTAATATTTTATCATACACATTTACTGTAACAGATTCTAATTCCTTATTCATTAGTACTACTCTTGAGAGTGAACAAACTTGGAATGTTGAAGATAGACTTATTATTCCTTATAGAATATCCCTATTAGGTGGTTCTAAGTTTAAAGCTAAATATAAGATAAATGGTGTTCAACAACCTACAGCAGAAGCTCAATTAGGTATGAACTTCTGGGATTTAGGATATGTTTCAATTGGTACTTATAATTTAGAAATTCAAGCAACAAATTCATCTGGAACTATAGAGTCAAATGTATTAAGCTTAACAATACATGTAGAAGCTACAGACTTTACTCCAGTTAATCCTGTAGAAGATTATTTATTATGTTGGTTTGATGCTAAAGGTAAATCTAACTCTTATGAAGATAGAGAAGAGTGGATAGATAAATCTGGTAACAATGTACAAGCTACATTAGTTGATGTTAACTATTCTAATAATGGTTGGATAGATGATTCATTAAGACTTAATGGTGATGCTTATGTTGAAATAGATTTAAAACCATTTGAAGGTGGTATATCTCAATACGGTGTTACATTAGATGTTCAATATAAATTCAATCACTCTGGTAATGATAATGCTAGAATATTCTCATGCGAAATGCCTATAGTACCTAACTGTGGTGCAGCAGTATATGCAGAAGACATTGCTTTACTAGGTACTGAATCTATCAATAAATCTCCTAACAATGAAAATAACTTAATAAGAGCTACATTTGTAGTAGACCCAGAAGCTCAAAGGTCTTACATTTATGTAGACGGAGTTATTTGTAATACTGCATTATTATCTAGTTCTGATTACTTTGGTCATGATGGAAAGATTTATTTAAATGCACAAAGAGATAAAGATGGTAACATAATCAATATCTCAGACTGTAATATATACAATGTTAGAGTTTATGATAAAGCATTAACTCCAGAAGAAGTAGTACAAAATCATATCTCTGATATGACTATAGAAGACCAAAAGGAAGCTGTTAGAAGAAACACTTTTAGTTCTTTAGGACAAATGGACTTCGATGGTAACTTTGCAGGTATGGGTGCTGATGACCAAGTTCCACTTAGAGTGGCATTCTCACCTAATGATGGTCCAGGTGTTAAGTTTGACTTCCCAGAAGTATTAGTTGACTGGCAAGGGAACTCATCTCTACAATACGCTATTAAAAACTATAATATAGATTTAATAGGTGAAACTGGAGAATCTGTAGATGTTAAAATGAAAGATGATTGGCCAAAGCATGATTCTTATCATATTAAAGCAAACATGGTTGACTCTTCACATGCGTTCAATTTAGGTATTGCTAAATTACTTCCTAAGATTTATACAGAACCACATCCAGGTATAATTAATAATCCAGATGATCCTATAAAATATGCTGTTGATGGTTTCCCAATTACTGTATTCCATAATGGTAAGTTTCATGGTTTATATACATTTAACTTAAAACAACATAGAAAAGTTTTTGGTATGGATAAGAATTCTACTACTCAATTTATGTATAGAGCAGAAGAAAACTCTGCAATGGGTGCTGCAGCATTTAGAGATTCGTCTAACCACTCTATTGAACAGGAATGGGAAGAAAGACATCCTAAGAGACCTGCTGGTACAGGTGTAGACCATATAGAGTTTAGAAGACTAATAAACTTCGTTAAGGATAGTGATGATAAAACATTCGTTAGAGATTTATCTAGATACTTTAATAAGAATTACTTATTAGATTACTATATCATATGTTATGCATTTGGTGGTATTGATTCATTAGGTAAAAACATGACAATGGCTACTTGGGATGCTGTAGGAGATAAGAGTGGTATCTGGTATCCAATGTTCTATGATATGGACACATTCTTTGGATTCGATAATAAAGGGGAACTTGTATGGGGACCTGAAGTTAGATGTCCAGAAGATTATAATACATCTGGCTCATTACTATGGGAAAGAGTTACTAAACTTCTTCAAACAGATATCAGAAATAGATATGCTCAACTTAGAAGAGGTGGATTAAATTTAGAAACTGTAATGGAAACTCTTGAAGGAGAAATCATAAACCAAATCGGTGAAACATTCTATAACATGGATGCTACTGATAAGTATTTATCTCAAGGAGCTGCTTATCTTTACATGGCTAAAGGTAATAGAGTACAACACCTTAGAAGATGGTTAACAGCTAGATTCTTATATGTTGACTCAATGTTTGGATATTTACCAGACGTAGAAAATACTATTATCATAAGAAACACTATGAGTGGTTTATGGAAATTAAGAATTAAAACTTATACTCCTCAACAAATTACTGTAGAGTTCGGTGGTACAGGTATAGGTGGTGAAGAACCATATAAAGGTACATTAACTAAGATGTGTTCTAATAAAGAATGGACAGAATTTAGTTATTACTTCGATGGAGTATACCAAAGAGATATTTCTATAACAGGTGCTAAATACATCATGGGTCTTGAAGGACTAGAAGATTCAGAACTTCTAATGCTAGATGTTAGATATTGTGAAAAGCTTATTGAGATAAATGCAAAGAACAATCCTAACTTAACATCATTAAACCTTTCTAATTGTATTAGATTACAAAGACTTGATGTGTCTGGATGTACAAGACTAGGTTCAACTACTGGTACACCACTTGATGTTGGTAATTGTTATAACTTAAAATATCTTGATATCTCAAATACTTCAGTTCCTGCATTAACAACAACAAGCTGTTCTTACTTAACTCATGTTAATATAAGTAAATCTTTAATATCATCAATTAATTATGCTCACTTACAATCTTTAAAAACAGTTCAAATTAATGACTGCTCAAGATTAACAAGTGTTGTAATAGATAGTTGTCAAGGTATAACAGATTTAAATATAACTAATAACCCTGCATTAAGAGAAGTAAGGCTTGATAATTGTAAAAAGCTTAGATCAATTGTAGTAAACAATGTGCAAGATTTAGAGCTATTCCAAATTAATAACTGTGAAAGCTTAAAGACAATTAGAATAGTAAAAGCTAATAGTTTAAAATCAATAGATTTAAGTGGAGCAGAAGGTCTTGAGACTTTAGATATTTCTACTATTCCAATTGAAACTATAACATTTGGAACAATAAGCACTCTAAAGAATTTAGATATCTCAAACAATACAGCAATTAGAGCAATAGATTTTGGAGAAAGTGCTTCAGTTCTTAAAAGCTTTAAAATAACTGGATGTGAAAACTTAAAGACTATAGATAATCTAAACTTGTTAATTAAGAACTACGAACAAACTCAAATATTCAGAGGCAATGATTATATTCAAAGAGTAACTGGAACTATTGCTTTTGGAGATGAAATAACTAGTGCTAGAGATTTATTTAGAGGATGTATAGATTTAGAAGTTGCTCCAAAGCTAAAATTAAATAATGTAACAGTGCTTTCAGCAATGTTCTATGATTGTGCTAATTTAAGAAGAGCTCCAGAACTAGACACTAGAAATGTAACAGATACTAGCTATATGTTCTATGGTTGTGAGATGTTAGAAGCAGTTCCTGCATATGACACTTCTAATGTTACAAATCTAAGCTATATGTTTGCTAGATGTTTAAGTATTCTTTCAACTTATAGTTATAAATTAAATAGTACTACAAGTGTACAAGGTATGTTTAAGGAATGTTATTCATTAGATACTGTTTTAGATATGGATACTAAGCATATTAAAAACTTCTCAGAAATGTTTATGGATTGTTCTAAAGTTCAATACTTACCAAGCTTTAACACATCTTCTGCAACTAATATGTATTATTTCTTAGATGGATGTACTCAACTTAGAACAATACCAAGTTTCAATACTGAAAATGTAACTAACTTCAGTAGGGCATTTAGTAGATGTGAGTTCATAACAGATATGCCAGAACTTAATACAGGTAAAGCTGTAAATATGAGTTATATGTTATATGGAAACATATCTTTAAAAGCACTTAAAGTTATAAACATGACTAATGTTACTAATGTTAGTGGTATGTTAGAAGGATGTGTAAAACTTGCTAATGTTCCTGCACTTAATACATCTAACGTTACAAACTTTAATGGAATGTTTAGAGGTTGTAATGAACTAATAGAAGTTCCAGAATTAGATACTTCTAATGCAACAGATATAAGTTGTATGTTCTGGGATTGTAGTAAATTAACTAGAGTTCCAAGAATAAACACAACTAATGTTACTAAGATGTATGAAATGTTCTATAACTGTTCATCATTAGTAGAAGTTCCAGAGTTCTACACAGATGACGAGGAAATGGAAAGTCCAACAGCTAAAGTTACAGACATGAGAGGATTATTTAATTCTTGTAGATCATTATTATCTATACCAGAGATAGATACATCAAATGTTATAGATTTTACTGAAATGTTTGCTAGATGCAATAAGATAACTAGAGTTCCAAGAATAAACTTTACTAAAGCTAAGATTGCTGGTGATATGTTTAATGGTTGTACATCTCTTGCAGAAGCTCCAGAGCTTTACACTACTGATGGTAGCAAACCTGGTAAAAGAGTTACAATTATGTATGGAATGTTCTATGGATGTGCTAACTTAACAGCAGTTCCAGACTTAGATACTTCTAGTGCTGAAAACTTATCTAACTTATTCGAAGGTTGTACAAAACTTATTGCAGTTCCTACCTTAGATACTGCTAACTGTATGTATGTCTCTTCAATATTTAGAAACTGTCAAGCATTATTAGAAGCATGTGATTTAGACTTGAGAAGTGCAATAGATTCTGCAGCTTCATTATTCGAAGGTTGTAAATCAATAACAACTGCTCCTTCGCTATTAAATGTTTCAGACTCAATTACTGACTTTAATTATTTATTTAAGAATTGTGAAAAGCTTGTTGATATTCCAGAGATAAACTTAGCTAATGCAACTTCTATAAGAGAAATGTTTAAAGGATGTATATCTTTAATTGAAATTCCTTCATTTAAGAATGGAACAGGAAAAGTTACTGTTATGGATGGAATGTTTGATAACTGTGCATCATTATCTGATGTGCCAGAATTAAATACAACTAATGTTGTATCTGCTACAGGAATGTTTAATGGATGTATAGCATTAACTACTGTTCCACTATTTGACTTTAGTAATTTAAAGAATATGAGTCAAATGTTTGCTAACTGTACAGCACTTGCAAGTATTCCTTTATTCAATACATCTAATGTTACTAATATGTCATCAGCATTTAGTGGATGCAAAAAGCTGTCTACTATACCATTATTAGATGTAAGTAAAGTTGAGTTAATGTCATCTATGTTTAGAGATTGTTCAGCATTAAATGAATTACCTAAACTAGTTACATCTTCAGTAATAGCAACTAATGAAATGTTCAGAAACTGTACTTCACTTGTTACAATTCCAAACACAATAGATATGTCTAAGGTTACTAATGCATATGCAATGTTCTATGGATGTTCAAGCCTAAGAACTTTACCATTAATAAACTTAGATTCTATAAAAACAGGAACAACAAGTGTTGCATTATTCCTATTAGATTGTACAAGCTTAGAAAGCTGTAGCTTTACTAATAACAGAGTTTCATTTGAAGCATCTGGATTACCAAACTTAACATCAATTAAGTTCTACAACTCTTATAGAGGAATAACATTAAATGTTTCATACAATAGTGCTTTAACATCAGAAGCATTAGATGAAATGTTTGAAGCTTTATCTGAAGTTGAAAAAGGTAACATTAACATCTCTGGATGTTTAGGTGTTTATGGTTGTGATACTACAATAGCTGAAAACAAAGGATGGACTGTAGCAATAGATTATTCTTTGCCACATGTACTAAAGAAATATACTAGATAGAAATATAAAAGGCAGGTACTTAAAAAAGCCTGTCTTTTATATTATAATAAATTTAACAATAGTAATATATAAAAGAGGTGAGACAAGATGGAAAGCAAATTTGATTTAAATGCAAACTTGAATTTTCTAATAGATACAAAAGTTGACTTATCTAATGTTAAAGAGCAAAGCAAATCATTAGATAGCAATAAACACAACGATACTTTTCAAGCAATAGAAGATTCATTAAATCTATTATATGAAAAAACAAGAACTATGCAAAATACAATAGATTATGCTAATTCATTTATAAAGAATGAAATAGATGAAACAATTACAGAATGTAAAACATTATTAAGCAATATCGAAAATAATAGAGATGTAATGAAAGATAGTGCTTATATTAATTATAATGTTAAATTACAATCTATCTTTGATACATATTCAGATAGAGACAATACTCCAATTAAAGGAGTTGAGATGCACAATGGAGTTATAACATTAAACAATAATACAATAGAAGATGTTATACTTGATAATTCAACTTTAGAAAGTAGATACGAAAACTATAATGTATTTAATACTTTAGATGAAATTTCTACAGATAAGAATTATAGAACTATGTACATGTTTGATAGAACTCAAAAGGATTCTATAAAAGAAAAAATAGTTATGCATTTCTCAAAAGTTAGAACTATTAATAAAGTTAACTTCATTCCTTCCAATTGTACAATTAGTTCAATTGAATATACTTATACAGATGGATCTGTTGAAATAGTTGAAGGATATGAAATTAATCTTACAAAGAATAGAAATGTTAAAAC
>OMFM01000180.1_pt1 | contig 32281 bp, 39 predicted proteins | sample 1645661 | NCBI WGS metagenome assembly OMFM01 (sample SAMEA103958128, study PRJEB25191) | human gut metagenome | reverse complement strand
GCGTATGCTCCGCCGCCGCGAAATAATCAATATTCTTTCCCGCCGCCGTTCCCAGCGTCGGAAAATCTGTTATTTCAGATTTAGTATGCGTGTGCTTTTTTGCCGCCGCGCCGACCTCCCCGGCGGTGTATGACGGCTTTTCATCGGCTTTCGCCCAGTCCGCAATCTCATCGGATTTCAAATATCCCGACAGGTCGATATCGTAAATGTTGACGTATAACAGCTCTGACCACGGAGTATTTCCGTCTCCTATTTTGATACCATGCTGACCGCTTTCAAAGTCCGTTATGCACATATATCCTTTGGCGGGCACAAATGAAGAATGAAGAGTCCACTCAGTCGGCGAGCGCATATCCTGAAGTAACTGGGCTTCAAGTATTTCCGCCTCCGATGAATTTGGCTCAGCTGCCGACTGAATCTGCTTTATCGAAAAATAATCTCTGCCTACGCAATAATAAGCATTTATTTTTGATGACCATTTGTAAGAAGAGTTATTGGTACTATCTATATAAAGGACATCAGTTTCTCCAAGTTTGGGGAAATCTGCTGTTCCGCCGGCTTCAATTATTTTTGATACAGCTTGTGTCACGTCCGATTTTTCTATTGGTGTATTTAACAATTTAACAGCGGAATTATATTCCTCAATATTAGCAAATTCTACATATAACGATGGTCCTATAAAAACGTAATTCCAACCTTCTCCAGCATTATCACGTGGATAATACCAACCTATTACATTGATTTCTGCAAATCCACAAGGGTAATCTTGAGTAGGAGGGAATATTCTTTTCCATGTTATTGTCGTAAAATGTTTAGTATTATTAACACTCGAATAATCTGCTTGTTTAGTTTCTTTGTAGTACTCGCCATTTTTGGTACATTCAAAAGTGTACTTCCATCTGTAATATGTATTTTCTTTGCTTTCTTGTATTGAATTGAGTTCCAGGCTAAATTGCATATTTTCATATATGGCAAAATTCACCTTCGAAAGAAGATTTATATATCCCTTCGTAATGTATATATTTCCGTAAGGACAACCCATATCCTCTTGCGATACCACCAAAGATGTTCGTGTAGCAATATAATTTTGGATACAGATTCGTGTATCAGCAATACCATATGTAATTCTATCCCCCGCATTATAAGCAACAATGCTATAATTGTATTGCAGATACTCCTTTGTTTTTTCTGCAATTATAACGGGATCATTTATAATGGTAGTACTGTTGTATTTTCCGGCACCCGCATTAGACGTATGATCGCCGGCAGCACTGTATCTGTTAGAGGACTGTTCGGTGCTTTCAGCTGTGGATGTAATTTGCTCTGAAAAGCCGCCGTCCTTGCTGAGCTCGTAAGAAATAGCGGTTATCGTAGCTTTTTTAGTTGTTCCATTGCTTATTACTTCTATAACATCGTCCGGGAACAGCCACCCTCTGCCACGTCTTGATACATTAACGGCATAATAGTGATAACCCCCGAGCTTGTTCCAGACAAACTCCATTATTTCCACGGTAGCAAGCGGATTAACCGTTTCGATTATACCCGGTAAGGATTCGTCGTAAGCCGCACCGTTGGCATCAATATAAAATGCGGTATCTGTACCGATTGTAAATCGTATGCCTTTTACGGTAAAACCGTCATCCTGAGCAACAGTACAGCTTTCGCAATTGCCTTCATCAATCGTTTCAACGCTGTTTGAAGGGCGTGTAAATGTCAACTTGTCGGTTGCATCAAACTGAGCATTGCAACCGTTGCAAGCGGCAATAAAACCGATTATTTCACGGTAAGTGTAATATTTATTTGTCGGATTTGTTGCCTCGCTGTTATAAATCGGTTTCGTTTTTACTTTTGCAAAAGCTTCACAGGTTACGCTCAGGGAAAAGCCATTGATTTTTCTGATATACTCGAGCATTTCCTGATGTGTTGCAGGAAACTGAAGCGCTGAAATTTTACCGTCAGCACTACCGTTGAAATTGCAGGGTTTGTCTAAAAAGTAAAACCGATCATAAGCTTCTATTGTTGTAAACCCTTTATCGCGTTGAACCTCTACGATATAGAATGTGCCTATCTTCATCACAGTTGGAAATCCGACAGAAAATGTTACGACATATTTATCTTCAATATCAACGCTTCCTCGGAACGTTGCAATAAAACGTGCTGATGATGTCCCACCGACGCTAATTCCTCCATCCGACGGAGAACGCGATAATTCCACAGAAACAATATCATCTATGCCGAAATTGACCGAGCCGATTGATAACTTGGCATTGACATTTCTAACCGCTTTAATCGCGGCAGCGTTATAATTCGATGATACTGAAATCATATTTCTTCCACCTCCACGGATACATCTTTATAACAATCGCCGAGCTTTGCATCGGTATAAGCAAAAAGAGCAGATATATCGCCTTTTGCATGAACGGTATAAGAATCGCCGTTTACTTCAAGCGTGAAACTACTGCTTTTTAATATGGTAAAAACAGATTTCCATTTTGCCGCAGGAATTATGCCAAAAGCGACAGAGCCGGAGATCTTAAAATCTCCGAATCTGTCCGTATATGCCGTTCCATTCAGACTATACGATGTGCTTTCACCACGACAAGAATGACGGAGATTGCATTCAGTGATATATTCCGACAAGTCTATGTTGTTAATTTTCACCGTCATATCCGTACCTCCTATAATGGTGATTTACCGGTTTGCTTCTGTATTTTCTTTATTCCCTTGACGGTAGCTTTTGCAAGTGTGTAATCATTTGTTTTCAGCGTGACATCAAGCGTATACTGCATCTTTTCCTGTGCTGTTTTTAGATTTTTCAACTCTGATACTACGTCGTTAAGTGTGGCATCTGCTTTTTCTGCCGATGCCGATACCTTCGATGCCGAAGATAATCCACTGATTATCTTGCCCGATTTGCTATTGCCAACCTTACTTGCTCCAATACCGGCAGCAAGTTTTGCGTTAGCGGTGCTAACATCATCCCACACGGTCGGAATGTAAGATGTTATATTTATATTCTGAGTCCCACTTGATGAACTGTTACTTGAATTTGTCTTTTTGGAAGACGAGGTTGAAGAACTTTTTTTCTTTGTGCTCGATGAACTTGTTTTCTTTGTGCTTGACGAACTTGACGTTTTCTTTTCTTCTTTTTCTTTCGGTACATAGGCATAGTCAGAAGCACTGTAGGTTGATGGCGTATAAGAATATGTAGGTGCTTTATACGATGTTTTTCCCGCACTGCTATATGAATAATTTGTTCCGGCACCGGTATATCCTAAAGCTGCTTTTCCTTTACGCTCCTCTTCTTCAGCAATGCTTTGACTATAAGAAGAATTACCTTCCTCCTCTGAATAACCCTGAGAATAAAGTCCGTTATTATTTCTGACGTTGTTATACCACTCTTTAACCTTATCCTCGTTGACATAATCCTTTAATTGTGAATTGAAATATTCTTTCTTTTCCGCTGTATCAAGGAATTTGTTTTTGGCATTTGATAATGCCTCATCGGCTGATTTACCGCTTCGTAATTCCTGAACTATGAATTTATTCATATCACCATGCAAATCGGTATATTTCGTGCTCAGCTCATTCGCTCTGATTTCTTCCTGATGCGTAGCAGCATACATTTCTTCGCCGATTTTCTGACAAGCCTCTTTAACTTCGTTATACCAATTTGTGAGATTAGTACCGAATATTGAATCTATGGTGCTTAGAACACCATCAAACAGATTTACAAGACCATTTCCGAAAGATTCAAAGCCGCCCATAATATCACCGGATAAGAAATTTGTAACGCCGGAAAAAACATCTGCAAGTGAATTAACAAGCCCCGCAACAATATCAAGAGCCGGACCGAGTATCTGTAGTAGCACATCCGCAAGCGATGATATTACAGGCATAATCGGCGATAATGCCCCATCAATAAGACCGATAACAGCTGATAACAATTTTCCTACGGCGGAAATAACGGCACCGAGCGGTTCGGCAAGCTCAGCCACAAGTTTCAGAATCGGAGTAAGCAGTTCGATTACAACATCAAGTATCGGCAGTAATGCTTCGATCACTTCCATAAGCGGCGGAAGCAAGGTATCCACTATCTTGATTATCGGCGGTAACAGCTTATCAAAAAGCTTGATCAAAGTTGGAACAAGCTTCTGAATAATGCGTGTAACGCTTTCGAGTATCGGCTTAAGCAATTCCATAAACTGCGGCAGTATTCCGGTGATCAGCTCAATGAGCGGCGGAATAAGCTCGGAAACGCTGTCAAGTATCGGCTTAACCTGCTCAATTATCTGAGGCAGAAGCTCCGAAATAATCGGTTCGATTAGCTCAATAATATCCTTAAGCACGGGAATAATCTGTTCGCCCAGCGGGATCAGAAGCAGTTCGATTGTACGGGAAAGTCCGTTGCACATATCGGATAAGCTGTTGTATTTAACGCCTTCCATTTCACTGAGTTTGTCCCGGGTTTTATCGATGCTATTACCCATGTGAGCCATAGCAAGAACTGCATCTTCACCGAGATCTTCCCACTTTGTGCCGTAAAGCGCAACACCGGCGGCATTGCGGTCTACATCACTTTTGCAGGCGGCGAGCTTTTCGTTAACAAGCTTGAATGCCTGATAAGCACGGTCACCACCTGCAGCAAATTCTTCACCGAGCTTTGTTGCGTCAAGCCCGAGCAGAGCCATTCCGTCAGCGGTAGTCTGACTGCCATCCTTTGCTCTGATAGAAAACTCTTTAAAAGCATCATTCAGAAAATCAACTTGAAACGCACCGTTTTTTGCGCCTTCTGCCATCATAGACATGGCTTCTTCGGCAGTAAATCCCATATCAGCATAGTAAGTGCTGTACTCGGCAAGCTGATCGGCTATGTCACCGTTCTGATTTAAGCCCTTTTCTGCACCCTGAGCAAGGAGATTATATGCTTCCTCGGCTGTAATACCGAACTGCTTCATTAGAGCATTTGCTCCACGGATACCCTCAGAAACGTCTATATCATATGTATCTGATAAAAGATATGCGCTTTCAATAATCTTTTGAAGCTCATCGTCTGTGACGTCTTTCATCTGCTGCTTGATTAGAGCAAGCGTGTTGGATATATCATCAAAGCTTTCGCCATAATTATCGCCGTAAACTTTCTTGATGATATCACCGTATTTTTCGGCTTCTTCCGCCGTAAGACTGAGTGATGCAGTCAGCTGATTGTTAGCCTTATCAAGCTCGTTTGCTGCGGATATAGCTTTTCCTGTTGCCGCTACAGCTACCGTGCCTGCTGCAGCAAGTCCGGCACCAACAGCAACGCCGATGCCTTTTCCGACGCCTTTAAGACCTGTGCCGATTTTTGAGCCTATGCCGGAAGTCTTCTTTTCGACTTCTGAAGAAAGCGTATCGGTACTGTTGATAATTTCTTGCGTATCCTTTTTATAGTTATCAACTACTTTGTCGCCTTCTTTTTTTGCAGTCTGCGTTACAGCTTCCTTGTTTTTCTTTTCGGTCTGCACTACTTTGTCAGACTGCTTCTTTGCTGTGTCTGTTATATTCTTCTGCGTCTTGGAATTGTCGTTCTCTATTTCATCGTTTGCTTTTTTCACAGCCTGCGAAATGTTTTCCTGCGCCTTTTCAACGACTTCTTCCTGTTTTTTTGCGCCTTTTTGAGCCGCTTTGGAAACCTTTTTTCCGGCTTCCGCCATATCAGCGTCTATTTTACTTAAGTCCGCACGGACTTCATATTCAACTCTTCCGTCGCTTTCCGGCATAATCTCACCTCTCTTCTGCCTTTTTCTCAAGAATGCCCCATAACCGATCCCAACCATCCTGCGCCGATTGTTTGTTTACGGGATTTTTAATTGCATACTGTGTTTTGAGTTTTAACAGTGCCGATATCTGTTCCTGATTTTTACCGTTAGGTACAGGGACAGGACGTGTTCGTATATCAATAATATCGCATAAACGTGTATCGGAAGGCAAAGCTCCGAGAAGGGAAACAAATTCCCACCACTGTAGCTTTCCTTGTTCTTTAAATAAGTCGATGCCGTAAGCTTGCCTAAATGCGGCATAAATATAAGGCGCATCCTGATCAAAGCTTATCGTTTCCGCTTCCGAATTGGAAGTATCTTTATCAAAATTGATAAGCTTGTCAAAAATCTCATTGACGACTTCAGCTCTTACTGCAAGGCTTCTTACTTTAGGAGCTGCTACGAGCCAGTCGAAGATAATATCAAATAAATCTATATCATCAAGCTCGTTTTTGCTGAGTATCTCGAACGCCGATAAAACACGGTCAAAACTCAAATTTAATGTATAACAAATGCCCCCGACTTCTATACTGCGGGGGCATGACTGTGACAATGAATATGTACTCATTTTAGCGGTACTTGTGTAATGCTCTGATCTGAGCCTTACGATTACGAAGCGTTTCATTTATTTTCGGTACAATAACAGCATTGATAAACGGCACTACCTGAATACCCATTTCAATGTAATTGTCCTCGAAAAATTCAAGTAACTTCTTTGTACCGTCTTCGCCGAATATCAGCTCAAAAATTGCAATTACCGCATTTCCATACGCTTCATAAGCGCATTCAAGATCTGTTTCAACACCGTTTTTTCTTATTTCTTTAAGACGTCTTTCCGCATCTATGACTTCCGTCTGCTTTTTTCGGAAAGCCGTGCAGACAGCGTCTGCGTCTATGTCTATATCAATGCTGTCGACGACGTTTCCGTTTTTATCAGACAGCTCGAGAGTTTCCGTGATTTTCTGTGTCCGTGTGATTTTGTATGCCATTGTTATCCTCCTGACAAAAATTCAGCAGTGTGCCGTTTGGCACACTGACTGTTTTTTGATGTAATATCAGACACCCGAAACGGTGGCTGTTGTTATTGAGGGTTTGCCGTTAAAAGCGATCGTGCAGCTTATAGTGTTGGGAGCTGTAGACTCGCCGCCGCCTATGCCGGCTGCTGTAACCGTGACAGGGCAGGTGAGAACCTTACCGTTACGGGTTATCTTGATGTCAGTTACTCTATTTGAGCCGATTTCATATTGAATTTCATCGAGAAAAGCACAAACAGGATCATCTTTGATGAAGTCGCCCGCAAGCACTACGGTAGGAGCTGCGCCAACAACCGCAGAACTTGCAAATCCGCCGTCTGCAAGATAAGTAGCGCTGTATACAACCTCGTTTATTGCAGTCGTTACCGATTTGAATGCCTTGCGCATATCCGAATATGTAGCCGATTCTCCCGTGGGAGTAGTATTGATCTCTACCTTTATTTCACTGTTCAACTCGGCTTTGCCGACAGTAGGTATTACCTGTTCATTTGCCATATTAGTACCTCCTAAAATGCTATCCTGACATCAACAATCATGGAATATATCCAGAAATCCCCGACTTTTCCGACAGGTGCTGCGTCAGTAGATACGGTTGCGCTCATCAGCTGAACGCATTCTTCCTGTGGCAGTTCGTTTGTTCTTGATAAAAGATTGCCGATGTTGAAAAGCTGTTCCATTGCTACACCCTGTATCTTGTCTTTCGATAAAATAAGAAGCGGCAAGGTTCTGTCCTGCCGCTGCCTGTTAAGTGTAGCACCGTTATCCTTTGCTGCCTGCACTTCGGCGGAAAGCCCTCCGCCGACAGGCAAGCCGGTTGTTTCAAGTCTGTAACCGAGCTTATTTTCGATATGATCAAGAATAAGCTCGATTGCTTTTTTCTGAGGTGACATTATTTATCACTTCCTGTTAAAAGTTTCTGCAGTTGTCTTCGCCACTGTTCCCCTTTAACCGATTCCGCTTTATGCGCCCACATTTTGCAGGCTTTTGGGTTTTCATCATGTGAATATGATATAGGGTTACCTTTTTTAGATGCGCCATAGTACAATGTTCTTGCATAAGGTGTTTCCCAACGAAGAACCATAGCAATACTATCGTTTCTTATTTCAACTTCACTGCCTTTAGCACGGGCAAGTGCTTGTAACTGTTCTGAAGTCACTTTTTTTCCGAGCGGTGGTACCCAATCGGCAGAGATTCCTGTATGGATTATACTGCTATTTATGAGAACGCTCTGATCTTGAGGAGCGTAATCGTTGCAATCCTTAAGGAAATTTGACATAAGAAGTTTCATAGCATCATGTGTTTTTTCCGTCATTCTCGCCTTGACTGCCGCACTGTTAATGTTAATCTTCACATTCATAACGATAACCCTATCTCATAGTGATGCGGAGCGTTTGTGTCATACCGCTTTATGCTTGCAATTCTGTATTCCGTTTTTTCAAAAATCACTTTTGTGCCCGGCACAAATCTGAAATTCGGTGGTTTGGAATTACGACAATCGTAATACATGACTGCATCAACCTTTACCTGATTATTCTGCTTATCGCTGGTATAACTCTCTGTTGGTTCTATACGGACATATTTCAATGTTTCCGTAGACGTTTCGGATATTTTGCCCCATCTGTCGGTCTTTTCGGCAACAACAGCGGCAGTGTGTATCAAAAGACTGCGTGGTATAGGTTTCATCATAACGCACCAAGACCTTTATACATGAGCCCGGTCGATAAAAGCAAGCCGTATGACACATTGCACATCGGCAGTTTTCCATCCGATACGCTGCTGTTGCCGCCTGCCGAATAGCTGAAACTGCCGAGTGAAATATTGCTGAAGCTGCCGTCATGCACGAATGAAAGACCGCCGTTTGCTGATATATAATCAACCTGCCAGCATATAGCATCTTTAACAGCAGTCTGAACCTTTTTATCCAGACTGTCGAACTGAGCTATTCTGCCGCAGGTTTCGTTATATATAATAATGTATGCAACCTCAAGGAGCTTAGACAGCTCCTTTTCGTCACCGTCAAACTCGCCGCAGAAAACGTCTTTGTAGTAGTCAGGTGTAACTATCTGCTGCATCGGATACCTCCGCCGGCTTCTTTGACTGCTTAGACTGCTTTTTGTTTGCCGAAGTTGTTTTCTGCTCCTGCTGAACTGTGTTATCTGATATATCTTCGGATGTAAATCCCACTCTTGTCATAGAAACCTCCTTATGTCAGTGCCGTTGTATCACGGTTGAGGTAGATACCCTTTACCTTGTTTTCATAGGTTTCAGTAATTCCGTATGCTCTGTAGAAGAACAAATAACCGTCATTTGTCTGATTTTCCTCAGGAGTGATTACCTTATTGACCGTATGCTTGCCAAACTGAATAACGGCATCACGGTTGATTATCATAAAGTTGATCTTATAACCGCCAGTTGAACCATTATAGCCTCCTGCTAACTCATCGCTTGATGTGCCGTCCTTCAGATCGATGGCGGTATAAAATCTTGTCTGAGGTACAGTGATAATTTTTTCGAAGCGATCGAGAATAGCCTTACTCTTTGTGGTATCGACGTTTTTGGCAAGTGTCAGAAGAGTAGGAGTGATAAACAGTATCTTGCCGTCAGCGTTTACCTCTGCCTCATCCTGAGCATTGACGGCAGTCTGAAGAGCCGTCAGAACAGAAGTACCGGCTGTAGGAGTAGCTTCTGCAGCGGACAGAATACCTGTAACACTTGCATATCTTGCAAAGCGGAAAGCGTCCATTTCAGAGACTGCCTTCGTTCTGATGAACTCGCTTGCGAGCTTGCCGAACGCAATACCTGCGGTTTCTTCGTTATCCATTGCGTCAACGGAGAATTTGCGACCTCTGTCATAGTTGCAGGACTTTGTTTCATAAGTGATTGTAACATCACCCTGAACATAGCCATTTGAACGTGAGTAATCCGCAAGACCGTCCATGCTTATCTTAGGAATGAGGAACTCTCCCGCCGTTGCACCCATTCTTACGGTATCTGCATCGGCATCAAGAATAGATGTGGCGGAAGCCTGCTGATAAACTGTATCAAGCTTGTCGATATATTTCTTAAACTTTGCAATTGAATTAGCCATAGTGATTTTCCTTTCCGGGTTTACTTAATGCCCATTATCTTGTTGATTCTTGCTTCGTCGGCTGTCTTCTGTTCATCGTTTACTGTCGCAACAGCTGATGTAACTATTGCCTTGGGAGGTTTTTCGCCCTTGAAGTTGGGATATTTTTCGATCACACTGTCAATAGCCTTGTCAAGCGTAATATCTCCGCCGACCTTTGACTTTGCGAGCGCAAGCACATCGTCTATGCACTCGGCAGACACGCCAACAGAAAGTGCATGAACCTTGCCCTTAAGCTCGGCTATCTCCTGCTTGTTTTCCTCCTGAGAGTTGTCGCTGTCGACGGGGGGTTCCGCACCGCCTGATTTTCCGCCGTCAGCCTTTCCTGTTTCAGAATTTCCGGAAGGCTCGGCTTTCTGTTCAATCTGCGATTCGGACTGCGTAACAGCTTCCGTGGCAGTGCCGTCCTGTGCGCCGCTCTGAGCTGTGGCAGCTGCCTGTTCCGCCTGAGCTGTGCTTTCGGCATTCTCAGTCGCCGATGTTGTGATTTTTTCATCCATAATGATTTTCCTTTCTGTAAAATGGGTAATATAAAAACAGCACCGTGAAAGTGCTGTTTTAATCATATAATTTGTCATAAGAAAAACACCCTCGAAAGTGTGCTTAAACGTTGTATTTATCTCTTATGGTTTTAATTCGTTTACGAAAAGCCATGGTTAAATCCATAAGTTCTTTTGCTGATCTGTCATCTCGTCCGCGAAAACCTTTATACTTAGATTCAATATTGGAGTATTGTGACTGATATTCTTTTTTTAGCTTTTCTAATTCTTCATAACAACCATCAGGGTAGTTTTGAGCGTTTATATGCGATTCCGAGTTTTTCACAGGCTCTTTTAATTCTTTCATGTTGTTCATCTCCTAACGGTATGAGTTCTGGATTATGAAATAGAATATCATCCACTTCAAGTCTTGCTTCTTCATAAAGTTGTTCGGCTAAATCAGCAGGTATCTTATTTTTTATAATCATCGTGTATAAGAATCTCTCGTCGTACGCATACGAAATGTATGAGCCATCTCGAATACTTTCAACAAGGTCTTCCTTACTAAAGGAATATTGACTTTGTCCCGTGACATGATTGTGAATGTTGATGCTACCGTTCATTTCATCACCAAGAAGTCTAGTGTTGACAGTGTATTCATCACCATAAACAGTATACATTTTTCCGCTTTTATTTATTACACGGCATTTCTCAATAGGACTGTCCGCTTCTTCTGCAATGAATTTCTTTAATTCGGAAGAAACGACTTTACCATCATTGATATTAACTTCTCCGTAATTTTCATAATAATGTTCAGATTTGTTAATAGATTTCCCTTTACCGCTTGACCTTATTATATCATTAACAGCAGAATTGTCAACATCAATAAGCTTTATCTGCTCTTGTTCTGCCTTAATCTCCGCCTTATAGCTTGCTGTAGTCTTTGCCGCCTGACTGCGTCCGTAACCGGGGGTAGCGGTGCGGTCGGGCTTGTATGCAAGCCCGTTTTTCTCACAGTAGCTTTTAAACTGCTGTTCCTGCTGCTTCAGCTTATATGCTGCCTTGTCAAAGCCTTCTTTGTCGCCGAGAGTGTCAAGAGAGGTACATTCCCGTTTGGAAGCTCTGACCTTACGTTCAAGAGCACGTTGGTTGCAGATTTTTTCGTACTGTTCGGCATTCTCCTTTTCGTCATACGGGAAGTAGGTCTGAACGCTGATACCGGGCAGGAACGGATAGATCTGATGACCGCAGTTTATACCAAGAAGCCCGGCAGGTTTGCCGTATGAGCTTGACCGCCAAGAATAGAATTTTATCCGTTTGCCGTCAAGGTCAGTAGTATAGCCTCCACCGCCGTTGCGATTGAATATTTTACCCTGATCTTTGGCACACAGCGGTCTTGCGCCGCTGTGACTGCTGACCTCGACCAAATCAAGCCCATATTCATCCATAAGGGAAAACTGAGTTTCTTTGGCAACGCTTCCTACAGTGGAGCGTATACACATATTAGTGTATGCTTCCGGCGTCCAGTTCCGACCGTTTTTGTCGACAAAAGCCGGAATACCTTTCTGCGTCATCTCGCCGATACATTTCCGCATGGCGTTCTGACGTGCTTCAATTCCGGTAACGACCTTTCCTGTAGCCTTATTCAGACTGTCTATGTATTCCTGCTTGTTTGCAAGCTCGGCAGTACGGTTGATTACCTGCATAGCGGCGTTCTTTGCCTTATACTTCATCGTTGTATTTGTCAGGTTCAGGTCTTTTTTTGCCTGTTTTTGCAGCATTTTAAGGCTGTTTAACATATTGTCGGACATTGACGGCGTGGCTCGTCTATCAATAAGCCCCTCCTGCACCATACGTTTTAATCCCGGCGCAAGCTCCTGAATAGCGGAATTTGCCGCTCTCTGAAGCGTAAGCTCCAGAAGCTCGGGCGTTTTTCCAGCATATTCGGCTATCGTTTTTGCGTTCTGCTTTGTCAGCTTGCCAAGCTCGGCGAGCTTCTTCATTTTCCACTTTGCCGTATCTTCTTCAATTTGCCCTGCAGCAAGATAGGCGGCTATGTTTGCGATAAGATCGGTTTCCAGCCCGACGATAAGGTCGGTTATTCCCTGCGACAACTGCAGGGTAGTCAGCTTATTCATAGCTGTCACCGTCCAGTATGCCGCCGTCTATGTCATTTTCCTTTGCAATACGCTTCAGTTCTTCTCCAGCTTCGGCTTCATCAATATTCTGTGCTTCCATAATAGCACGAATTTTTGATTTTAACCCTGCCTGAACAAGCTTGATATTGTTATCTATACGGGTGTTGTCATCGCCGATAATGTTATCCTGCCAATTGACAGAAACCGTATAATCTTTGCTGACCTCTTCAGAAGCCTGAGTTATCTCTATGATAGCCGTTGCAAGACTTTCAAGCACCTCGGATATGATATTCTTGTTATTCTGCACGGTGCGAAGCGTGTCCTTTTCATCGGCGGCAACTTCTGTCGCTGTTTTTACGCCGGAATTACTGTCAAATGACAGCGTTCCCGGAGAGAAACCAAGCTGAGTGCTGAGTATATTCAGTTGAAGCTTCAGAGCTTCAACGTGTTCGGTTACTCTGAGTGACTGGGTATTGTCGGATATATTCAACTTCGGCGCATCATCGGCGTTGAATGCCTGATACACTTCGTCATCGGTGTCAAAGTATTTTGCTTCGTTGCCGTCGCTGTCATAGGTCGATTTAATGCATTCCGAAGGAATAATGATACGCTTCTTGCCGAGTATAAATTCTCGCTCAAGGCTGTCGAATATTACATCTATTTCCCGCAGTGTGTCTATAGAATTTGCAAAGACAGGTAAACCGAGCGGCAAGTCGAAAACCATATTGTTTCCGACTGCAGGTTTAAAATAGCAGAATAACGGCTTTTGAACACCTTTGAACACCATTTCATAGTCAAGTTCCGGGAACAGTTCCGAAACGGCTACTTCCTGACCGAGATAACTGCGTGAATCGCTTCGTCGCAGGACGTGGTAAATGTGAACGCCGTCAGACTGCAATGTATGATACTCGAACAACTTGTAGAAGAAACCGTTCTGAACATAGTCGTTGCTGAAAATACCTTCTGTGATCTGCCGATTATTCCATTTTGTTGGGAAGAAACGATCAGCGTTGATGTAGTTCAGGCATATAATATTATCCTCGAGATACACCTTTATAACTCCGCCGCCGAGTGCGTATGACCGGGAAAGAAATTCGGGAAAACGCTCCCAGAAACAGTTATTTTCAAGAACCTTGCTTACTGTATCGTTGTACTTTTCGTCATCAACAGATATATCGCACTGTTCCGAAAAGGTCATCGTGGCGAGCTTGTCGCAGATAACCTTTGCCATATTCGTCATAGCTCTGGGACGGCTTTTCTTCTTTATTCCGCTGTTTGTGACCGTTTTCCAAGGCGGTTTACCCTGATAGATACGTTTCGCAGGCTCGATGTGTCGTGTGTAATAGTCGGATATATCGACTATAGGCACATTTGGGAACGCCTGCTTTATATAAGTATATATAGACATCACGTTTTCCTTTCCGCATCGAAGACATTATTCATATAGACTTCAGTGCTGTATTCCTGAGCGTCAAGGCTATCAATATTTATGCTTCCGTCATCAAGACGTATTTCGGTCGCCGCATTCGGCTTCCAGATAGCAGTCTGGAACGCTTCGATCGTATGCTTGCATTGCGACATGATTTTATACCTGTCAGACGCAATCAGACGATTGTAGAATAATATACGATTGTTGATAGATCCTTTCCGTGCATTGTGAATGTTCACACGGAGCTTTCTCCTCTGAGCGGCGAGACGTACACCTTTAATCAGTATTTGCTCCGCCGAATCGAGATATATTTCGGTGCATTTCCAGCGCCGGCATACGCCTTCGATGAAATTACAGAAATCATTTTCAAGCTCATACGGTGATATGGTTTCTTTACGATAGTATTCGTCAAGAGTTACAATCGACTGAAAACCTTTAGTGAATCCGGTAGCATTAAGGGTATGAGCTGAGCCGTTGCCGCCAAAGTCACCGCCTATGGTAACAAACAAAATATCTTCGGGAAGTGTATCTATAATATATCTTGCCGGATTGTCGGCAAACAGGGGGTAAATAACACCTTCCGCCGCTACCCAGTTACCTCGGATAAAGCGTTCAAAATAAACGCCCGTGTATTCCTTTTTGATTTCCCGGACATATTCATCCGGAAGCGTGGTGTTATCATCAATAAGGAATCGCATAACAAGCATATCTACCTTAGCATTGTCTATATATTCCTTTTTTAGCCAGTGTGTCGGAACATCCGGGTTTGTTGTTGCGATAAGCTTCGCTCCCTTGACTGACAATCGGGAGAGAAGCATCGAAAAGAAGTCTTTCGAGAACAGCGTCAGCTCGTCGCAATAAGCTCCGCCAAGCGTCATGCCTCGTATCTTATTCTCGGACTTTGCGTCATTTGCTCCCTCAAGCAGTATTTTTCTTCCGAATAATCTGCCTTCTTTGGTAGACAGCGAATATTTGAAATTATCTTCGCCGACAAGCTCCTGCAATAACATCAAGCAGTTACGTTTCAATGTCTGTAACGTTTTTGCCGACATCAGATAGGCATAATCTGTTGGACGATCTGCGATCCAGAATGCCCAAAGGATAAGCGATATCCATGTCTTGCCGCTACGGACAGAACCTTCAAGCAAATTAAGCCTATGTAGTTTGTTATGTTTGAGCAAGCTCATCAGTTCCTGCTGTTTGGCTGTGAAGATCAAATCATTTGACATTTTTCATTGCCTCCAGTATAGCGTCAAGCTTGCCTGCACCGTCATCTGACATAGCAATGGGAGTTTTGCTGTAGGCATCACCAGCTTTATTTGTAAGGAAAAATTCTACTGCCGATTGATTCGGCGGTACTTCCCGAGTGATTATTTCAACGGTTTTTCTGCCGCCGACAATGCGTTCCCTGCGTTCCGTAACGGTGTAACCGGTAGCGGCACGGATCAGTGCCTGTTCAACATCTGCCCGAACAAGCTCAGGGTTGTCGGCTATCAGCTGTCTGACTCCTTCGGAACGGTCGATTATCTGTTGAATTGCCTTTTGCCGCTTGCTTTCGGATGTGTTCAGATAGCAGTCGACCAGACTTTGAACAGCATTCACTCGCTGTTCGGTATCTGCTTTTTTGTATTTGTCGAGATCGGTTGCAAGGCTGTTTATTGCCATTTTGCGATTGCTTTTTCTCACAGTTTGCTCACTCCTTTCGGGCAAAAAGAAAAAGAGCCTTATAAAAGCCCTTATTCTGCATTTAATTATGTTGACGTGAAATTATCCCACTTTGTTTTTTAAAACGTTTTAAACGGCAATTAAAACGCTTTTATCGGTAAATATCCCGTGGGAATTATATCGGGATATGCTTCGCCATTCCGATTTTTAGGAAAATCAGATTACTTTCGTATGTATACAGCCGTTCCGGTGGGGAGCGTATCGACCAACACCTTAGTTACTGTACTTGTCTATATCGACTGCACACGTTATCCTGTGTGACTCGCCGTAAAGAGTGATCTCTATAACGGCTTTATGCTGTCTTCGGGAAAATTTCACGATTTTGTGCTCATAGCGTTTGAGATAGCCGCTGTCTATCTTTAGTACGCCGTTTTCTATGTGTCCTTTGCTGACCTTGAGTATATCGGGATTGCGACATAACCCGATGATATATTCTTCTTCGGTACAGGACAGGCACGTTGTTTTACTGACAAAATTGCCGACACCGTGTATCTTGCGAATGGTATAATAATCATCGGCTGTCAGGCGGTCGGTCTGAAAGAATATGTAACCATCAAAAAGCGGTTTAATTTCTTCGTGCCATACACCCTTTTTGCGATACTTGTACAACTCTCTCGGCACATACGCTGTATAACCGAGTTCACGCATCGAGTACATAACAGCCGTTTCAGATCCTGACTGTACATATATTACATATATCATTCGCCGTCACCCTCTTTCTGCTTACCTCTGATGTATGCGGCAAGCTGTGAGTACAGCTGAGGATTATCCTTAGCCATAGCGGCGAAGATGTCTTCCTTGAAAACATCATACGCCGCATCCATTGATGAGCGGTTCTTAGCGTCTGTGTCCCGCTTGTATGTTGCCGCTTTTATCAGCGATGGCACTGCGGCGATCAGCTTTTCTGGCGGCACATCTTTCAGACTGTCATCGCTTAAATTCTGGATTGCTTCCATTACCTTATGGTTTGTTAACCGGGCGAGAGCCTCGGAAACATCAAGATCCGGATATTTGGCAAGCTCCTCGTTTATAAGGCGGAAGTTATTGCTTATAAGCATTACCTGCTCTAAAGAAGCGTTCAAAGCCTGTGCATAACGTGCTACCGAAGATTTTGACACCTCATAACCGTTTTCACGAATGAAGTCTACAATGTCACTGTAGCGATATTCTGACGGGTTATTTATCATCATATCAACGGTTTCCCTGATGTCGCACGGCAGCTTGTCGACTTTACCTCTTTTACGGTTACGTTTTTTCATAGTATCGCCTCCTTACAGATCTATGCAAGGATCTTCGATAGCACCGTTAACAAGCTGAATGCCCTTAGCGGTCAGCTTACCTGCAAGCTGTGTATAATCGTCGCCGATGCACTCTACAGCCTGCTCGGAACGTATCTTGACAAGGCGGACATATCCACCTTCAAGCAGATAATTAAGACTGTCAAGTGCTTCATTCTCAGCAATCTGAGGCTCAAGAGCGGCAGTTACATCTACAAGATTGACATAATCGGTACGGAGCAGATTGATCGCTCTGATCACAGCCCCGTTATTTTTTATAAATTTGTTTTTCCTGAGCTGATCCTTAATGTTCATCAGTTGCCCCTCCTGTCCTTATCGGCAAGATTATCAATCTTCGTTTCAAGCCTCGTCATAACACGAATAAACTCTGAATTTTTGACTGCTGTATCTTTTAACTCGTCAATTGCACTGTCTATCTTATCTATAGTGTGCTTGATTTCTTCGACCTCGGCTTTAGTGGCGTATCGGTCGTTCAAGTTCTTTATATCACCCTTACATTCCTTTATCATATCAATGTGACTTTCGAGCTCCGACCTTGTCACGCATTTGTCCTGCCTGTCGATAGTACGCTTGACGAAATACGATATAATGCCGATAGCCGCAGTAATTATTATATTAATCGCTGTTGACAGTATTGTTCCGATTTCCATTATATAAAATCCTTTCAAATGGCTTTGTAATGCGTAATTTTTATGTACTATATTTAATGTAGTTTAATTGTAACATTTGCAAGCAAAAAAATAAAGCCCTATAGCAGTAACTGCACAAATTACTGCTATAGGGCTTTGATATCCAATTATTATATCATATTACGATTGAAAAGGACATTGGCAATATTGACAAAATCGGTTCAACAAATTCAGATGATATATCATTGACTTTTTTAACAAAGTAGATATAATGTAAATAGGCATTAAGTCAAGTTATGTCTCTTCGTCATGCTTCCACGCTGACTTCTCTATTTGTAAGAGCGGCATCTTTGCGATAGGAGAACACGATGAATAGGAAGTATGATGTGTCACAATTCCTTGAACGACTCTGCTTGCTGCTTATACTGATTATAATTATCAAGTATGCAGGATAGGGAGTCGAAAGGAAACAATCGCCGGGCTATTTCAGCCCGGCGATTATCTTTTCCTGTTCCTTTTTGGACAGCTCAAGCGCAGTCATGACCTCTTCGGAATAGTTGTTTTCCTCGGCTATATTCCTTGCGACAGCAAAGCTTATAAGCGTTGACGGCTTTGCAACTGCTATGCGTTCACCGCCGAAATACGCAACAAGCTTGCGGTACGCTTCGATACCGATAACTTCGGCTATCTCTGCCTGAGTCCCTGTAAGATGCTTTATCTGCAGATAATCAAGTTTTGATTTTGCCATCGGTACGCTCCTTTCTGCGCTTTTCTGCCCGAACATATCTTTTTATTGTATCTATCAGCTCTGCGCCCTGACGTTCCGAAAATCCCTTGAAAATGTCATATTTCGGATTGACGGTAATACCAAGCTCTTTTTTAATAATGCCGCATAGCCGTTCTTTGACGGTGACCGCTGACGGGGACAGCTTTGCAAACTCATACATAAGCCCGAAAATCTTGCTTATCTGAGCGTTGCTTATATATGCCTTGACCTCCGGGGTTATCGCCCGGAGGTTAGCCTGCAATTGTCTGATTACTATGTCCGCCTGCTCATCGTTCAGCTCTGATATGGACTCTTTGAGTGTGAGCTGATACACAAATCCGTGCAGATCATCTGATTTATTCCCATCCTCGACAAGTCCGCACTTACGTCCAAGGCTGTAGATGTATCTGCGTTTCTGCTTTATATCCATGTTACACCGTGATTTTCGTAGTATCAGATACCGATATAGCACTATTGATCGCTCTGATGACCTCTTCTACAGTGTGCTTACTTTCAATCGTATCTAAAACAGTCATAAAACGCTGCCATTCAAGGCACTCCGAGAAAAGATACGCATAATCTGCGGCGTCCTCGTCCGAAAATCCACCTATCGAAACAAGGTTTTTACAGTCTGTGAGGAAATTTGCGCCTTTGAGTTTCTTGCGAAGTGCGCTCTTTGCGGAATCGTCGCACGGTAACTGATCGTAGAACTCGTCTACCGTCAGCTTGCGTTCAGGGACTGCGATGTCGGCTGAATAAACGCTTGCAAATGTGCGCTCAAGCTCTTTGCTCTTAAATGTGAACTTCGGCTCGACTGTTTCTTTGACAAAATCGCCGAAAGCGTCGCCCATCAGACGCTTCAGAACAGCAGGAGAGAGAATTTTTACTGTGCGGGCTTCGGTGTATGTAACGTCATGTCCGTCATTATCCTCAAAGCTGCAGGTTCTTCTTTTACTGTCACGGAGCTTATCACTGCCAAGCTTCAAAAAGAACGCTTCAAGCTCTTTGAATTTAATCTCAAGCTCAGCTTTTTCTTTTGTCAGCTTTGCTATTTCGGCTACCTTTGCGGCAATTATTTCATTAGTTACTGTCATTTTATCACCGCCTTTGACATAGCCTCGGCACATTCGGCACAGATATCCACGCCACGATAATTTACTGCATCGGTGCGATTGCCACAAAATCTGCATACGGGAACGTGTTTTCTGATACGGATTTCACCGGTATTGTCATCGACCGTAAGGTCTATAGCTTCGCCGGGGGTCAGACCTGCATACTCGCATAGATCTTTTGGCAGACAAACATACCGCTTTGCTGTAATTCTTTTGCTTTTCAACATTGCCATAATAGTTCCTCCTTGTTTTTTATTGCTCCACTCTGCATTTATACGGGCTTGTGACCGTTGCCGTTTAGCAGCTGCATTAGAGCAGGGAGCTTATACTCCCTGATTTTTATAGATTTTTCGTTTGTAGCACTCGAACCCGATGATCGGGCGAAGCTTGTTTTTGCAGGTTGGACTACCGTCTTTATCGAGATATTTGTACTCACAAGAGTAACATTTCTGCGCCGTATCTCGCTTTTCACTTTCGGGTGTACGCATTTTATGTAGATTAGTCGGCTTCACGCTTCTGACCTCTTTTCTTCTTGATTGCCGCAATCTGCGATAATCTTGCTACATAGTGCGGATTTTTAGCGACGAACTCGCCGTATGACATACCGCATTTCATCGCTTCGGCAACTATTACTTCTATCTGCTCCATATTGCTCATTTCTTTCACCACCTTTCGTGCACTCTGTCTTTTCACGGGCTTGTGACCGTCCACGGCGACATTACACGGGAGCTTTCGCTCCCTGCGATTATTCTGATTTGCCTTTGTTATAGCCTTTTTTATATGCGCTGTTGTAAATTTTATCAGCTATAATCGTGCTGAAATACACCTTTGCCAGTAACCAACCTATGTAGAGAATTAAAAGCATAAGTGGGATTATAAGCACCTCGCCGCCGATTGAGTTGTCGGGACGATCGACAACGGCGTCTGCATAATCAATTACGCTTACGGTCGCTGTGCCGGCAAAAAAGGCAGCGGCAAGCATCAGAACATTATTTAAAAATTTTCTCATTTGTTGTACCATTCCTTTTTTATCAGCTTTGTTTGTCTGTTATGCCGGCAGACAAGAAGCATTATTGTCGGTGTATCTTTGGCAATCAACCAGTTGTCAGGGTTGATATGCGCTCGTTTCAGATAATCATACTGCGCTCTTGAAGGTTTCTTTCCGTGCATAATACTGTCACCTCACAACACTGCGTACATCAATTCGCATAAACTTTGCCATAGATGCAAGACCTTTAAGGGTATAACAGCCGTTATCATACGCCTGCGAGAACAGTCTGACCGCTCCTCTGAGCCCGGCTTCGCTCTGAGCAACTTTGTGAAGAAACTCAAGCTCCTGCTCCATGTTAGAAGAAACGAGCAGAGGAAACATCATATCCACGTCCTCACGCTTGATGTCAGTAGTAACGAATTTCGGCGAGAGCCACTTACGGTTGTTGATCTGACGATAGTTCCGCCGGGTTTTACCCTCGAATTTTTCTTCAATGCCATTATCACCCACAAACGCAACGCCGAGCGTCTGAGCTCTGTCGGAAAAATAATCGGCAAAGCTACGGATAGTTTCTATTCCGTGAAACGTCAGAAGCTGACCTTCGTCAATTATGATAACCATACCGTCATGCAACTTCTGCGCTATTGCAAGCCACAGATCGTCTGTTGACTGCGATATGGGGACATTCAGCTCAAGTGCAATCAGTTTAAGAACTGCCTTTGCTGACTTGAAACACGGATTAACAGTTATTACGATACTGTTTACCGGGTTATCTGCGTGATATTTCTGCACAGCTTTTGTTTTTCCGATACCGCTGTCGCCGGTTGCGATCGCAACGCCGCCTTTTATCTGGCAGGTCTTGATAGTCTGATAGATCTTCTCCGATATGCTTGTCGGTGCATAATCTACTTCGCTGTAGCTCTCTGCGCCCTCTGTCTTAGTGTCAAAATATGCGGCGAGTTTTGCAAACTGAGCATCCTTATTTCCGCTGTATGCTCCCTTTTTGAGCATCGAAATCGTTGATGCGGGAATGCCGATGCGCTGTGCCGCCTTATTTGCCGATCCCATCTCTCCGGCAAGCTCGTCAAACTTGGCAAGCAATGCAAGTTCTTTTGTTTCGTCCATGACTTAATCATCCTTTCCGTTTTAATGCGTTTTTGTTTATCTCCTCGATGTCGATAAATACTTCATCGACATCGGAAAGCTCGGGGTTGTCCTCTTTGAACTTATCAGAAAATACCGGCTTGAATTTTGTCGGCTTTTCAATCTTGAATTTTTCCCTGCCTCTTTCGGCACGGTTGATAGTAGCTGTCAGGAAGTCAATAGCCTGTTCCTCAGTGATTGACGCTGTCAAGCCCTTTGAATAGTCGTGAACGGCGTGAGTAACAGCACGGATTGTTTTTTCACCTGCGGCTATCTCGTTAGGATCATTAGTAATATACGGTACGTTCAGATCTGTTTGCAGCGTCCATGTAAAGCGATATGCGTCTGTTGCTTTGTCATAGACACGCACCGTCTTATATTCTGCAGGATCATAGCGTACATAGACCTCTTCGCCTTGGTACTTCCACGCATCTTCCGCTGAGTACCAGAGCTTTTCACCTGCAAGCTCGATGTAAACGCCGTTGCGCTTGATTTTCTGATACCGTGTCGTTCTCGCAAGCAGAAGCGAAAGATCCTCGTCTTTTGCTTCTCGGAAGGTGGTGTACTTGATTGATTCGTTCCAGACCTCAATTCTTGTCATGCCCTTGTATTTGCGTTCTTTGCCACCGTACTCATCGACGTTGAAGTCACCGTCGATTAGGATTTCGAGCGCAGATCTTATCTGATCGTCTTCTGGAACAATGCCGTATTTCAGCTTGTATTTAAGGCTTTCCGGGCGTTCTATAATAGTACCGCCGCAGAAAGTTTCAATTACTCGGCTAATATGGTTTTTAAGTGTGCCGAATGTACGCTCAATAGGCTTCGCTTTAGCGTTACGGACTATTGCATTGTGCATTGTGATATCAAGCAACTGCAGTATAGTCGGCGGTATATCGTCCGCATTCCATGTCTTTCGTGTCCTGTGACCTCTGCCACCTATATCGTGCGTAAGGAACTCAGATCCGTTATCAAAATACACCGATTTCGGAACGCCGAAACGCTTTATAGCGTGACGGAGTGCCAAAAGGGTACTATGTGAATCAGGCTGTTCGGTCAAATTCCATCCAACAAGCACGCCCGACTTTGCATCAAGAAACGCTGTAAGATACATACGATGTGTCTTCTGGGCGTTATTTTCGCAGTATGTGATGAAGTCGAAGGTGTGGTTATCGGCGATCCATACATCATTAGCCTGCAAATCATCATACAGTCGTTCGATGTAAGGTATGTATTTATCGGTAAATGCCTTTTCGCCGTATCTCATCAGCGCAATTACTGCCTGAGGAAGCTTTTCGGCTTGCCGGCGAAAACTACGCTCGGAAGGTATCTTATCAAGATCCTGCGGATAAAACTCTGTAACCCACTCTATCATAAGCTGATAGCAGCGGGACACCGGCAATCTGCGTTCGTCAAGATAGAAATACAAAAAAGCGTCAAGTATATGCTTCGGAATATCGGTGTGACCTTTATTCCATCCGCCACGCTTATCTATAAGCCCTTCAATATCACCGTTCTTATACGCAGCATACTTGCGATACAGTATATCGGTGGAGATATCTATCTCGGGATGTTCAAGCTGCATCTTAGCAACAAAAAGTAGATCCGTATCAGCTTTTTTGCGATTACTCTTGTTCCGGTACATCTCCCAGACCTTAAGTATCTTGATCCAGTCAGCCGCCTGCTGCCGTTCGTTTTCTGTGTACTCCTCAAATGGCTTTGTAACAGCCTTTGAACGCTGTTTTTCAACCGTTTTAGGCGGTGCTATTTCAAGCTCTTTGAGCTTGGAATTATAGTATCGCTCACGGATTTTTTCGTCCATCTGATCGATGTCAAACAGATATTCTTTGCGGTTATTTGCCGCATCGGCTTTTTCCATAAAGGGTAACTTTCCAGTTTGGGCTAATTGCCTTATGTAACGTGGTGTGCAACCCTTTATGGTTGCAAGCTCTGCAGTGCTTATCATTGCACCCATCTTGATTAACCTCCTTTCCGACCTGCAATATAAATATTGCGGTCGCTCCCGTCAGGGAGTTACACAATATCTATAGTCCATTAAGCAACATGACCTGCCATCATCAGTACAGGGCGGTCATTCCCTGCAGACGGGCTGTTGCCCGTTTCGGCTTAATTGTGATATAATAATTGCGAGAGGTGTAATAGTATGCAACAATTAACACGAGATAGCGAAAAAATGTTAAAGTATATTTTCAAAGCAGCAGAACCTGTGAAAGTTTCTGCGCTTAAGAAACGATTCAAAGCTTCTACAAAAATATCAATAAACGAACTTTCGGATATAGGATATATTTACATTGCTTCTAAGTTATCAAGATGGGGTGAACCTTTAGAGGAAGTAAAATATCAAATAACGGAAGATGGTGTATTGAACATTAGGAAGACTAGAGACGAAAGAAGAAGGCTAATTCTTAATAGCGTCATAATACCTATAGCAGTAAGCATTGTAACAAATCTGTCAATAATCTTATTACAATGGTTACTATCATAGCGACTACTGCTGGAATTATGTAAGAATAGAGAATTTTTTTCTTCATAAAAACACACTTTCCGACCTGCCATCATCAGTACAGGGCGGTCATTCCCTGCAGACGGAAAACCTTGCGGCTTTCCGTTTCGACAAATAAATAAGGAAAGGATCTGTAGCAAACTTCAAGCAGTTAACTCTCAGTCTGCATGTATGCTCGTCTTTCCGAGCTGTCATCACGCTCCTACCGATTTTTGCGCTTCGTTTGTGGTGAGCCAGTCAACATAATGCGCTGGGCTTGATACGCTCAAGCGGGCGGATATCGTACTTTGGCAACGTCTATCATCTCGAGCCTCCCGATCTTCCGTCGGGTAAACGCACGACCAGCCTGTGCGGTTTCAATTCCGACTAATTTTTTATCCCGGATTACATTCCGGCGGTCGGTGGGTCTGGGCTTGATACGCTCAAGCGGGCGGCTCAAGCGAGTGCAATAAACTCGCCTTTGCAGTAATCAAACGCTCCGACATAGGAGTCGTCAACAAAAACATTGCCGACTGTATCGGTATCGGTATCTATATCAAGATTGCCTTTAGGCAGTCCGCCGTGCTCACGATACCAGTCTGTGAGGATTCTCTTCTTATCTTTAATGCTCATTTAGATCTCCTTCCGAGTATTTCGTCTGTCGATACAGCAAAGAAATCTGCCAGACAGATCAGATTAGCGATAGACATCTGCTTGTTGCCTCGTTCCCAGCCACAGACCGCTGCAGGCGTTACGCCTATGGCATCGGCTACTTCTTCCTGCGACAGATTACGTTCCTGACGCAATCTTACGATGTTCTTAGAGTATGTCATTTTTAGCTCCTTTCACATATATTTTCATTACTCAAATCATGTGATATAATCATCTTAAAGGAGGTGATTTTATGAAAATTCCAATTTCAAACAAAGAATGGTCAGAAGATATTCGTGATGCTTATAACGAATATCTAACAAGAAGACCGGATGGTTCAGATAATGAAAAATTAGTCAATTTAATTGCGAGTGTTACATACTCAGCAATTGCGTCTTACCATGTAGCTCTTTGCGATGAATTGAAAAAGCACGGTATTGATTTGAATTACTTTGAGTAACGATTTTGGATACGCTTATTTATAGCACCAAAATCAAGATGCGTTTCTGGGAACTCATTGTTTGCTAACTCAAAGTTGTTATGATTTTCTTCATAAATTGCTGATTTTGTGATTTTACTCATTAAATCAGCAATTTCTTTTTCTGTTTCATCAACGATTACTCTCATTCTTATCCCTCCATTTCGCTTAATTTTGATTGACACCGCTCAGGCGGTGTGTTAAAATAACTATGGGTAACTATACCCTGTTTCTTAACCTAAGTTAATTATAATAAGAATTTTTCTAATTGTCAAGAAAAAATCTCACTTACACTTAGAAAAATTCTATTTTCGCTGTTTTGCACAAAGGAGATTTACCAAAATTGGATATTTTAGATAGAATAATTATGCTTATGGGTTCTCGAGATCAAAAAGAGCTAACTAAATATCTACAGTTAAATGCCGTTGCATTTTCAGACTGGAAGAGCGGAAAGAGTAATTCTTATAAAAAGTATTTAATCGAAATTGCTAAGTTTTTTAACGTTTCAATTGATTATTTGGTTTATGGGAAAACACCGGATAGTTCTTTGCGAACAGATGAAGAGGAATTACTCCAAGATTATAATAGTGTAGATATAGTTGCAAAAGCTCAGATCAGAGAGAGAGCCGCCGTCCTTGCTGAGCTTGAAGCGGCAAAGAAAAAGAATAATGTTCAAACACCCTTAAAACAATCATTAAAACGGACTGAAACAGAAGAAAAACAAGAACCGCAATACATATCCCTGCCGTTCCCGGCACTCCCGGTATCCGCAGGAGCTGGTGAGTATCTACACGAAGATACAACTTCTTATATAAAGGTACCGGCTACAAATCTTACCGGGAGGGCTACTTTTGCTCTTCGTGTCCACGGAGATTCAATGGAGCCTGATTACTTTGACGGAGATATTGTGCTTGTTGATGCCGATGCGGACGTTAACATAGGTGATATAGGCATTTTTATAGTCAACGGCGAAGGCTTCATAAAAGAGCGAGGAAAAGACCGTCTGATTTCTCTTAATAATAAGTATAAGGACATCAGAATCGGATCAGATGATACTTGCGTATGCAAGGGAAAGGTTATAGGTTCGCTGTAAAAAGGAGGTTTATAATAATGGGATTACGTTTCAGAAAAAGTATTAAACTCGGCGGTGGATTCCGCCTTAATCTTAGCAAATCGGGTCTAGGATATAGTTGGGGTACAAAAGGATTCCGCATATCAAAATCAGCAAAAGGTCGCACAAGAAAAACTTTCTCAGTCCCCGGCACAGGTATTTCATATTCTACTTCGTCGGGAAAATCAAAGCGGCGTAAATCAACAACAGCAAAGCAGAATTATTCACAAAGCAATACAGATTTTACAGAGCAGCTTCCGGTTGATCCGAAAGTTCAGCGTATTAAAAAGACTGCGATTACAGCAATAATTGCAGGACTTGTTCTCATGATGATCGGACATCACGAACCCGATCCTTTACATATTACACTCACTTCACTTGGGTATATAGGTCTTATAGGCGGTATCATTTTAATGGTGATAAAGAACCGTTTCGGTAACAACGAATAAAATAGTACAATATTAACTTTTTCTTTAAATTTTTCGTAAAGTGAAAAGCTCAAGGAAGTTGTTCCTTGACAAAGGAATATTTATTCCTTGACTTCCTTGCTAACATTTTCAATAATTGGAATTTATTTAAATTCGTATAAAAGTAAAAGAAAAGCCGTTAAAACGCTTAACAATGCACTTTAACGGCTTTTAAAATACAATTAAAACAGTTTGAAACGGTTATTTAAAACGCTTCTCCTTTTCAACAGATATAAAAAAATCGATGCAAAAACGCACCGATTTTTTGACAACTCACTTTCCGAGCATCGTGCCGGATATACCACTTGTGATACGCAATAAACCGCATAACAATCAGCTTTGTACTGATTTATCCCGCTTAATTTCGGCTTATCCCGCGGTTTCCCACTTTTTGCGTTTTGCGTGGCAGACAACACTTGTAAATACGCAAATCCCCTGTCGTGTTTAATTCGACAGGGGATATTTTCATTGAAAACGATTTATTCACTTCTGAGTGCCAGTACAGGATCTTTCTTAGCCGCATAGTGTGACGGAATAAGTCCTGCAATAAGGGTAAGGAGCATACTGATAATTACCAGTATAACAGCGCCCTGCCACGGCAGTACACACATACCCGAAATGCCGGTGAGGTTGTACACTATAGCGTTTGCGGGGATAAGCAGAAGCAGAGTTACTCCGATACCGATTGTGCCTGCGGCAAAGCCGACAATAAGCGTTTCTGCGTTGAACACACGGGAAATATCTCTCTTGCTTGCGCCCATAGCACGAAGTATACCGATTTCCTTTGTTCTTTCGAGAACGGAAATATAGGTGATAATACCTATCATTATTGACGATACAACAAGTGAGATCGCTACGAATGCAATAAGGATAACGCTTATAGCATCGATAATAGTAGATACCGAGGTCATCATCAGTCCGACTATATCGGTATATTCTATCTTGAGGTTTTCGTTGCCGTCAGCCTTTACTTTGTCGTTGTAGTCACTTATGATCTGCTCGATCTTTTCCTTTGAGTCGAAATCCTTGGGATAGATATTTATACGACTGGGCTCATCAAGCGAAGCCACACCGAGGAGCGTCATATTTCCATCGTAGGTTGCGTCGGACTCTGTGTTCATCTGCTGCGAGAATGCATCGACTATCTGCTGTTCGGTCATTCCCATCTGCTGTGCCTGCTGAAGCTGTGCCATTACCTGAGCCTGCTGTTCTTGCGGTAATGCAGCTATATACGCCTGTATATCTTCCATTGTGAGGGTTTTCTTGTCCTCGTCCTTTGCAAATTCCTTTCCTGTGAAAATATCGGTGTCGGGAGAGTCTTTCTGTGCCTTTACTATCTCGCTGTCATTTACCTTGTTTACGAGATACTCGGTAAGAGCGTGGGTATAACCGATAGCTGAGGAAGAGCTTGACGACATTATGCTGTTCTCTTCAGGCTTGATGATACCTACAACCTTTATCGGTTCTGCGTCCTCGACAACCTTTGTCATATAAATCTTGTCATCGCTCTTGTCTGTCCAGATACCGTTTTCCTTTTCGTAGAATTCGGGGTTTGTCACAAGTCTGAATTCAAGTCCGAGAAGCTCGTCATAGGTGTAAGTCTGTAATTTGCTTGTGAATTCGACCTTTTCGTTATTGTTGCTCATAGCGCTTTTTACTGCATTGATAAGCTCTTCGCTGTCCATAAGTCCCATACAGTAAAGGCTGTAGTCGGATATCTCGTTGTCCTTGTTTACCATTACGACAACTTCATTGTAAGCGCTCGGCATTCTTCCTGCAAGCACCTTGTACTGCTCGTTTAACAGCTTATCATTGTCAAGAAGCTCTGTCCAGGTGTCATAGCTTGTGCTTACAACGTTGCTCATAAGCTGTGAGTCGTACATTGCGTTAGTCATACCCATATCTTCAAACAGGGTAGCGGGGTTTACCTGAATTATGCCTTTATCCTTATCGTTTCTGAAAATATTGAGCGGTGTAGAATAGCCGTACTTGATATCGCTTACATAGTCGTTAATTTCCTTGCCGTCATTTTCAAGGTAAGTTTTGAAGCTCTTTAAATCGTTGGATTTAAGCTGAGTAAGCATGGTGTTTACCATACTGCCCATTATGTTATTGGAGTGAACTTTTCCGTCGTCGTTTTCGTCACTTGTGTTGTCTTTCATCATTGAAGTCATCATAGACGACATATCCATAGCGTTGCGTTCTATGGCAATAGGATAGCTGGCGAGCGTTTCTTCCTCGACCGACTTTATATAAAGCTGCGCACCGCTCGATATCGACAGAATGAGCGCTATGCCGATAATTCCTATGCTTCCCGCAAAGGAAGTCATAAAGGTTCTGCCCTTTTTGGTCATCAGGTTGTTTAAACTCAGTGACAGTGCAGTAAAGTATGACATCGACGGTTTCTTTATCTTCTTTTCCTTACCCGCCTTTTTCTTTTCTATAGGCTCGACTACATTTCTGTCGTAAGGATTGGTATCGTCAACTACCCTACCGTCAAGCAGTCTTATTATTCTGTTGGAATATTTCTCGGCAAGCTCGGGGTTATGTGTTACCATAATTATCAGCTTATCTTTGGATATTTCCTTTAAAAGCTCCATTATCTGAACGCTCGTTTCGCTGTCAAGCGCACCTGTCGGTTCATCGGCAAGGAGTATATCGGGTTCGTTTACAAGCGCTCTTGCAATAGCAACTCTCTGCATCTGACCGCCGGACATCTGATTCGGCTTTTTCTTAAGCTGATCCCCAAGTCCTACCTTTACAAGCGCTTCCTTTGCCCTCTGTCTTCTTTCGGTTTTTGATACGCCCGATAAAGTCAGTGCAAGCTCGACATTTGAAAGCACCGTCTGGTGCGGTATCAGATTATAGCTCTGGAACACAAAGCCGATCGAGTGATTGCGATATGTATCCCAGTCGGCATTTTTAAATTCCTTTGTCGATTTTCCGCCTATTATAAGGTCGCCTTCCGTGTATCTGTCAAGTCCGCCGATAATATTTAAAAGCGTTGTCTTGCCGCAGCCCGACTGACCCAGTATTGATACAAATTCACTCTCGCGGAAATCTATGCTGACCCCTTTAAGTGCGTGTACCTTTTCATCACCAACCTTATAATCTTTGGTTATGTTTTTCAGTTGAAGCATCGTAATATCCTCTTCATAAGAACTTTAAAGTTATATGTAAACGGCAAAAGCCGCTTTATAGTCTGATAAACACCGTGATTGTTTATTTTAATCCGGCTGTGTTAACCGCATTTAAACTTTTCTTTTTCTTATCTTCGTTATTCTTTTCTTCTATCGGGAGATAAACGGTAAACTGCGTACCTTTATCGGGCTCACTCTTTACTCTTATCCTGCCGCCGCAAAGCTCGACAATTCGCTTTACCATAGCAAGGCCAAGACCGTTTCCGCCGGTTGCGTGCGAACTGTCACCCTGATAGAACTTTTCAAAAATACGTTCGGCGGTAGCCTTATCCATGCCTATGCCGTTATCGGTGATACGCACTCTTACTTCCTGTTCATTCTTCGGGTTGATATCAAGCTTAACTTCAATCGTACCGCCGTCCGGTGTATACTTTACAGCGTTGCCGATGACATTCAGCCACACCTGTTTAAGCATTTCGCTGTTACCGTAATAGGTAATCTCGCAAAGATCCGGAATAACCTCCTGATTTTTTTCTCCCCACTGCCCCTGTAATTGCAGAACGCACCTGCGCAGTTCCTCATCGAGCGAAAAATCTTTCTTGTCGGTGATTATTTCCTGGTTTTCGAGCTTACTGAGCATAAGAATATTACTTGACATATTTATGAGCCGCTGTGACTCGTTTATGATTATGTCAATGTATTCCTGCTCCTGCTCCTTAGTAAGTCCGCCTTTTTTGAGTTGCTTTGCAAAGCCGTAAACAGACACCATCGGCGTTTTAAATTCGTGTGAGAAGTCGTTTATGAAATCATTTCTGAAAAGCTCGGTATTGCCAAGCTCCTTTACCATTATATTGAAGCTTTCCTGTATATGCGAAAGTTCGCTGTTTCCGTTTTCCTCAAGTCGTACAGTAAAGTCACCCTTTGATACTTTAAGCAGACCTTCCTTGAGATCATTGAGCGGACGGAGCAGTATACCCGATAGCATAGCCGACAGTATACTGCCGATTATTATACAGGCGCACAGCATAATAAACGGCAGTAGCATCGGTACTACCTCTATATGCTTAATCAGTCCGAATGCGTCAAGTATATTGAATATCAGCACGCAGATAACGCCTGCCGATACCATTATGAAGAATACGAACAATACGACATAGGTATTTATGGAGCGCAGTCGCTTTTCCTCATCACTGATTTTTCTGTGCATCAGAATCCTCCTGACACTTAATGCTGTTTCAGCACAGCCTTGTAGCCCAGTCCTCTGACAGTTACTATCTCAAAATCCGGGTTGTCGTGAAACTTATCACGCAGGCGATTTATATGAACGTCTATAGTACGCTCGTCCGTTTCCGTTTCCATATCCCACAGCTCATCCATAAGCTGACGGCGTGTGAATATCTTGTTCTGATAGCTGAGAAGCTTGAACAGCAGCATAAACTCCTTGTTCGGAAGCTCATATGTATTGCCGCCGCTGGTAACTGTGAGCGCATCATAGTCAAGTACCGTGCCGCCTGCGTGGAGCTTGTGCTCATTCGCTATATTACTGCGGCGAAGAAGTGCCGATATACGAAGGAGCATTTCCTCATCGTCAACGGGCTTCACCATATAGTCGTCAGTTCCGGCACGGAAACCGGCGATCTTATCGGCGGAGGTTTCCCTTGCCGTAACCATAAGGACAGGCGTATTACAGCCGCCCTCACGGAGCGTTTTGACAAACTCATAGCCGTCCATTCTCGGCATCATTACATCAAGCAGTATAAGGTCAACGTGCTGTCTGTCGAGTATATCGAGCGCATCAACGCCGTCAACGGCAGGTACAGGCTCATAGCCGTTTTGCTTAAGCACCGTGCACATCAGCTTTCTGGTATTTGTGTCGTCCTCTACTACCATTATATGGAACATATTATTTCCTCCGTTTTCTTTAAGCAAATTGAACTGTATAGATTATATTCTCCTTGATTTAACCGAATATTAAGTTTATGTGGTATGAACCGCGGTATAGTTGTATAAAATGGGGTTGTGGCACAACCCGAAAAAAGAAAAAGTGAGTCGAAGCGCAAAGGATAGTGCGTAAGGCTCGCTTTTTTGTATGGTTTGCTCCTATTATATTGCTTTAGTAATTAACAATGATATCAGGCTACCGATAGTTCTGTTTGTAGGATAGCACTTCTCGGGTTCGCTATTCTGTGTGATAACGTTGCTACTATGTGCGAGGGAGACAACCAAAGGGAACAGGATAAGGGACTTGCAGCCCCTAACCCTGTC
>OMFM01000178.1_pt1 | contig 32474 bp, 29 predicted proteins | sample 1645661 | NCBI WGS metagenome assembly OMFM01 (sample SAMEA103958128, study PRJEB25191) | human gut metagenome | reverse complement strand
AAAAGGTGAATACTATGACGCAAACTTCATCAGGCAAGACCCAAGGGTCGTTAAATATAATTAACGTTAAAAAATACGCTCAAAGCTTGCTCAATTAGAGTAAAACAGGGCGTGCTGCTGTAATGAATTGCTTTTTTTCTTTGCGTTGCCCTGGGCTAAGAGCTTCTGCCCCTTCAGGGCGTGCTGCTGTAATGAACTGCTTTTTTCTTTGCGTTGCCCTGGGATAAGAGCTTCTGCCTTTTCCCTTTGCTTTACCCTTCGGCCTGCGATTTTCAATTTCATTTGGCCGGTGACCGTTGGTTCTGGGCGTGTGGCGCTTGCATGCGAAAGTTGAGTTATTTAGCAACCAAATGAAACAAAAATCCCCATTGTCTGATGAGAGGCAATGGGGATAGTTAAAGTTATTTGTAATTGAGTGGATTACTTGGCATAAACAATTTCGATAGATGAGAATCTAAGTTGAACACCACCACCTGTTGTACCTGTAAACACATTTGTGTAGGTTGCAGTCTTGCCAGAGAAGTTTATGGTTGCAGTCTCATTACCGTCGCAATTAACAGTTTCACCATTCTTTGTATATGGTGCATTGCAGTGGAAGATGATCTTTGCAATTTCTTTTGTACCCTTTATGATAATCTTGTTATTCTTGTAAACGCGAACTGCAGTTCCTGAAGTGTAGTATTTTGAACCATTTGTCTCACCATTAGCATCAAAGGTGATAGTTGTTCCATCAGACAACTTTATAGTTGTCATGTCTGTCTGATTTTCGTAGTTCTGTGCAGTGAAGTCAAAAGACACGCTTTCACCAGCAGTTGCATTGCTGTTTTCAAGCGTAAGAGTTCTGTGGTCGTCGGCAAATGTTATCTTGCCATTGCCTGTATCTGGAGTATCTGGCTTTGGAGTGACTTCGCCGCCAGTGCCTTCGCCTTCTATCTTGACGATAGTGCTGTTCTTGTCAATCTCCATAATATCAGTACCATTCTTGTTGAATGCCTTGATGATACCCTTGATAGTTACCTTCTGGCCAACCTTCAAATCATCCTTAGATGTGAAGTCTGCACCATTCAAGCCCTTACCTGAATAAACCTGCATGTCCTTGCTCTTACCATCGTCAGAGATGTAGTAAGAAAGGCTCTTGTATTGATCACTGTAAAAATAAACATCAGAAACGATACCTGTCACGTAAACCTCGCTGGTAGGAGCACCTGCCTTGATGGCTGCGATAGCTTCTGCTACGGTGTATGGATCGCTCTCTGAACCCTTTCCTGTGGTAGGAGTATCAGGAGTGGTTGTTCCACCTTCGCCATTAAGAGAAACAATGTAGTTGCCTACAAGGAACTCTTTAGTGCCGTTATAGCTGTCTACCTTACCGCAGATAACAACTTCATCGCCTTGCTTCAAAGCGTCTTCGCCCGAGAACTTAGTGCGGTTAGGACCTGCATAACCATTGAATACATAGAACTGGTTAGTAGCAGTTCCGTCTTCTGAAATGTAATATTTCAAGCTACCGTAATTTGCATCCCAACTGCCCTGTACAACAGATACAACCTTACCCTTTACGTATACCTCAGTCTCAGCGCTTCCGCCTTCATCAATGTACTTTTCTACACCTGCCACATTGAATGGATCTGCGGCAGTACCTGTACCTGCAGGCTGAACTTCTGGAGTTTCATCCTCTGTAGGCATATTGTAAGGAGCTGGAACATCCTCGCAGCTGCTGAATGTTATGGCTGCCATAGCCAAGAACAAGCATGAATAAATGAACTTTTTCATATTGATTATTCTTTTTATAGTTTTCTACTTGAGTTAGTTTTATTTGATGGAAACGATATAGTTTCCACTGTTGATTTCCGGTGTTACACCATTGTAGAGCAAGAGCTTGCCGCAGATGACAACTTTCTGTCCCTTCTTGATCAAGTCCTTGTTGGCATCGGTGTACTTCTCGTTGTTGAGATAGTAGTTGCGGAATACCTTGATGGTCTTGGCAGGATTGCCAGTTCCGTCAGCATTCATACCCTTGCCGTCTACAGAGATGTAGAAATCAGCATTACCATACTGTACACTTACACTTGGCTCAGAACAGATGATACCTTCGGTATAAACATTGGCCTCGGTAGTCTTTCCGTCGTTAATCAACTGGATGGCTTCCGCTACGGTGTATGGACACTGTTCTGTTCCCTTGGCTACCTTCACGTCGTCTGCAGTACGGATAAGAATCTGCCATGTGTCGTTCTTGCTTCCAGCATAACGTGTGAAGATACCAGTAACGTTCTGTGGACCTTCTGGCAGGAGAGCATTAGCAAACTTGGCGTAGGCAGAAGTGCGAACCACCATGTTGTTGGTGCTGATGCCAGAAAATCCGCGGTTTACACAGTTGGCGTTGTCTTTGTCTGCCTCAGCGGCAAATACCTTCTTGCCAGCATCGGCGAAGGTTACACCCTCTATTCTCATCAGCTTGCCTGAGCAAGACTTCAGATAGTCGGCATCCTTGATCTTGGTCTGGTCGAATACCTCAACCATTGCCTCAGCCTTGGCCTCGTCGGCCTCACCGATAATCTTGTAGTGCTTCTCCCATACGTAGCGGTCTACCTTACCGATAGACTGTGAGCCCTTGTTGGTGTTGGTATAGACACCGCCCAACTCAGCCTGCTTGCCGTAGCCACCGATGTAGAGGCCCTTGCAGTCGATAAGTACTTGCTGACCTACAGGCAGTTCGCCATAGAGTCCGCTCTTGCCGATGCAAACCAAGATACCGCCTGTCTTGTCCTGCAGGCAAATCTGGTTGTAGAGGTTGCCTCCGAGGTCGTTACCTGTGACGATGCCCAATATCTTGATGTCCTCGTCTACCTGCTTGTACAGGCCGCGTTCTATCTGTGTGGCATATTTCTCCTTCAGTTCGGAGATGGTGATGACATTGGTAGCCTCCAGTTTGTTGTTGCCGATGGCAGGGCCGGTATAATCCTTTTCTCCCACGGAATCAGCATAACCGTCGCCCATGCATGAAGCCAAGAGCAGGGCAGCAAATGCCATTGCGATATATTTTAACTTTTTCATATCTTTCTCTTCTTTTAGAATCTGTATGATACCTGGAACATTCCGTTGGTTCCGAATACGTAATACTTCTTAGGGTTCTTAGAGAACTTGTAGACGCGATCCTTGGCCTCGTTTTCCTTGTTGAGGGTATAGTCGCTTCGGCTCTGCTCGTAACCACCTGAAACAATCTTGCGGTTGTTGAGGATGTTGGTTATCATGAGGTTGAAGTTCAGACTACCGTGCTTGAGGCGGATACTCTTGCCGATGCTTCCGTCTACCATCCATCCGCCGTGTCCCTTAGCCTGGTCAACAGAACCAGGGAGAGGCTCGTCGTTGAAGAGCATGTCGCGGTTCTTCAGAGAAGACTTGTAGCGATAGCTTGGTGAGTATGACAAATAGATGCGGTCGTACCAGTTGGCGTTGAGGTTGACGAACCATCCGCTCTTATGGAAGTCGAGTGCAAGGCTACCGATAGTAAGAGGAGTTCCGCTTTCGCGCATGTCCTTAATATATGCGTAGTCCTTAACCACCTCTGCCGACTTGGAGAGCATGTAGTTCACGTTGGCATTGTTGATGTTCTTGGCATCGCTGATGGTTCCGATGGCCTTGAAGTTAAGGAAAGAAGCCACCTTGAAGTCGAGACCTGCCTCGATACCATAGTATTCTTTCTCCAATCCTGTCATGCTGAGGTAGGTGAAAGAGTTCTCGTCATCGTTGTAGAAGTTCTGCCACTCTGTGACGTGGTCAAGACGGCTATAGTATGCGTTGATGTTGGCGTGTACCCAGGCATTCTGATACTGATAGCTGAACTCGCTGCTGAAGACATGCTCGTCGCCAAGGTTGAGAACGTAGTCGTTGCAGATTTCAGGAGAGATGAATGCAGCGTTGGCCATTGGTGGACGCCACTCGTAACCTACACCAATCTTGAAGACGTGACCCTTGCCGGCATCGAAGTTGATGCTACCCTTGGCACCGCCCTCGCCGAAGCGTGCGATGCGGCTGTTGCCCTCAGAGTTGTTGGCAGCCATACCGTTGCGCATATAGCCATGACGACGCATATTGGTCTGACCAAGCTTGCCACTTATCATGGTCTGGAAACGTCCCATCTCAGCAGTGTAGGAAGTCCAGAGCAAGCCCTTCATTACCTCAATCTTATAGTCGTAACCGAACTTGTCGCCTTCGTAAACGAGAGAGCCGAGGTTGTTGGGTCCTGCTGTGTTGAGGTCGTACTGCACTCTTGGGTCATCGGCAGGATAGGTGCCGAGCGCATAAGTGTTGATGTTGTGGAAGAAGGAAGCACCGAGCAGGTCGTCCATGGTCTGATAGTGACGGTTGCTGTTGCTGCCCAATACCAGTCCGCCTACGAGAGTAGAGCGCTTGGTAACCTTAGCCGACAGGGTGGAAGCCATGTTGAACATCAGGTTGTCGCTGTGCTTGGCCTGGATGAAGTAGAGTGCATCGTGGCCCTGGTTGGCAGCCTGAGTGTTGGCATAATAGAGGCGATCCCAGTCAATCTGGCGGTTGGCCTTGCTTGCTGTCCAGTAGTTGTAAGAGTTGTACCAGCTCTGGAGTGTAGACGAGTTGTTGCCCAGCGCGTCAGCATTCCAAATGTCGTAGTAGCTGCTTGGCAGGTTCTTCCAGTAGTCTGGCTGCGGATTCTCAGCATTGGCATAGTTGAGCTTGGTGCTCTTATACATAGAGTACTTGCCAAAGACAGAGGTGGTGAGCTTCATCTTGTCGTTGATGTCCCAGTCCCATGTGGCGATGGCTGATGGCGCAAAGTCGTTCACAACGCGTGAGTTGCGCTTGTGGCCATTGTAGTAGCCCCAGTATGGGTTGTAATAGTAGTCGTTGGCGAGCCAGTAAGTCTCGTCGGTTGCTGCTCCCTGTGTAGAGCGCTCTGTAGGATTGCCCCATGTGGTGAAGCTCAGGGAGTGACCGTTGTCCCACTTCTTCTGCACACCGAAGTAGTAAGACAGCGCATTGTAGAAGGTTCCCTCTACATAACCGCGGTTTGCCCAACGATAGGTAAGACCCGCTGAGATGGCCCATCCCTTGTCGTTGAATCCACTGCTATAGGTATAAAGACCACGAAGCGTGTAGTTGCGGTTGGCAACTCCCACAGAAGCATAGTGGCCTGTCTGCATGCTTCCGGCACGGAAGTCATAGTTGTTGCTGCCTCCCATACCTGTCATGGAGTAGTTGTTGCCCTCGAAAGGCAAGGCAAAGTCAACGTTTCTTGAGAATCGGTTCAGACCTCCGATGTTAGAGAAGCGGAACTGACCAGACTCCATGTCGTTCATGGGAGCACCATTGATGTACACATCATTGTACTTCTGATTGAAGGCACGATAACGGAAACGCACTGGCGAGAACAGGTAGCCTGCCTCTGATGCGTAAACATTTGAGTTAGAATTCAGAATGGTGACGTTCTGTGACATATCGTCATCCTCACCCAACTGTGCTTCGGTGAATGTGAATGCATTCTCGTCCAATCCCTTTGCTATCTTCTGCTCGGTGGCGTTCTGAGCGAAGAGCAATGGGCTGTAGCAGAGAGCAATCATTGCTAATTTTACCTTTTGTTGCATAGTCAATTGTTTAATTAATATAATGTGAGTGCAAAGTAAATAAATAAATTTTAAAAAAGAAAGTTTTTTTGATTAAAATTTCATTAAAAATTCACTTTTTCCACTTTTCTTACTGATATTTACAATTTAATAGCTACTTTTGCAGCAAACAAATTTTAAAACTATAAATAATGAAACGACATTTGCTATTCTTGGCGGCTCTTTTGATAGTCAATTTGGCTGCCTCTGCCCAGAAGAAGTTCTCGGTTTACGCCGTAGGTTTTTACAATCAGGAGAATCTCTTCGATACCTGTCACGACGAGGGAAAGAAAGATTACGAGTATTTGCCCAACAAGGGCTGGAACGGCATGAAGTACACCAACAAGTTGCGTAATATGTCTAAGGCTTTGGCGGATATGGGAACAGACGTGCTTCCTAATGTGGGGTGTGCCTTCATCGGACTTTCCGAGGTGGAGAACCATAAGGTGCTTGATGCCTTGGTAGACCAGGCACCTCTTAAGGCCCGCAATATGAAATATGTACATATCGAGGGTCCAGACCGTCGAGGCATCGACTGTGCGCTGCTCTATAACCCTTCGCTCTTCAGTGTGAAGAATGTGAAGCTGTTGCCTTATGTGCAGGAGTTGGCAAAGGACAGCGCCTTCTTCACCCGTGGCTTCCTCACCGTAAGAGGAGAGATGGCTGGTGATGATGTGGCGGTGATCGTATGCCACTGGCCAAGCCGTTTCTCTGGTCCTTTCTATCGTGAGTCGGCTGCGCGACAGGTGAAGGTGATCAAGGACAGTCTGCTGAATGTGAACCAAGAGATGAAGATCTTTGTGATGGGCGATATGAACGACGACCCAGTGGACAAGAGCATGCACGTCTATCTGCAGGCTAAGCCCGAAATCAGTCAGGTGGGTGCTGGCGATATGTACAACCCCTGGTACAACGTTCTGGCAAAGGAAGGAAAGGGCACCTTATTCTATAGCGGCAACTGGAACCTCTTCGACCAGATAGTGATTACTCCTAATCTGCTCAACAAGGACGCCAAGAAGAAGGACTACTCTTCTCTGAAATACTGGAAGAGCCATATCTTCCGTCGCGATTACCTCATCCAGCAGGAAGGTCAGTACAAGGGAGCTCCGCTGCGTACCACAGCTGGCGGACGCTGGCTCAATGGCTACAGCGACCACTTGCCTGTAGTGATGTATGTCGTGAAGGAGAAGAAGTAACTTTTTAAAGGTAAAAAAGTAAAAAGGTAAAAAAGTAAAAAGGTAAAAAAGTAAAAAGGTAAAAAATGATAGAAAATCATCCTTTTGAGCCGTGGCTGCCATCGAATGCCCATCTGCTGATGCTCGGCACTTTCCCGCCTTCGCCCAAGCGCTGGTGCATTCCTTGGTATTATCCTAACTATCAGAACGATATGTGGCGCATCTTCGGGCTTATCTTCTTCGGAGATAAACTTCATTTTGTCGATGCTGAGAACAAACGCTATCGTGAGGCAGAACTGAAGAGTTTTCTGCAGGAGAAAGGTGTGGCTATCTACGACACGGCTCAGAAGGTGATACGTACCAAGAATACGGCTTCAGACAAAGACTTGCAGGTGGTGGAACCCTCCGACCTTGATGGTATGCTCAGAGTATTGCCCCAATGCAGGGCTGTGCTTACTGCAGGACAGTTGGCCACCCGCATCTTCTCCGAGCATTACGGCATTACAGCCACTCCTCCTATGGGAGGCTATGTGGAGTTTGAGTTCGAGGGGCGTACTCTCAGACTCTATCGCATGCCGAGCAGTAGCAGGGCTTATCCCTTAGCCGTAGAAAAGAAGGCTGAATATTATCGCAAAATGTTCGAAGATGTGCTCTAAGTGTATGTGCTACCAAAGAGTAGCTCTTTTAACTTCTATAACTTCAGAACCTGATAAAGTTCAATAAAAATTAAAACTATGGATAAAGACAAAATAACCATCATCGGTATAGCCGGAGGAACCGGCTCGGGCAAAACCACGGTAGTGAGAAAAATTGTTGAGGCTTTGCCTCCTCACTTTGTGGCTGTAGTGCCTCTCGACTCTTACTATAACGACACAACGGGCATGACAGACGAAGAGCGTCATGCCATCAACTTCGACCATCCTGATGCTTTCGACTGGAAGTTGTTGCACAAGCAACTCAACGATTTGCGTAACGGAAAGGCTATCGAACAGCCTACCTACAGTTACCTCAAGTGTAATCGTGAGGCAGCGACGATACATGTAGAGCCTAAGCCTGTCATTATCATAGAGGGTATTATGACGCTGCTCAACAAAAAGTTACGCGATTTGATGGATCTAAAGGTTTTTGTGGATGCCGATCCCGACGAGCGGCTGATCAGAAACATTCAGCGCGATACTATCGACCGCGGACGTACGGTCTCTATGGTCGTCGACCGCTATCTGAAAGTGCTCAAGCCCATGCACGAGCAGTTTATTGAACCTACCAAGCGCTATGCCGACATTATTATTCCTGAGGGAGGTGAGAATGTGAAGGGTATCAATATCCTTTGCCGCTATGTGGAAGGTTTGGTGAAAGAAATAGAAGCTTAGTAGTTTGTCTGTATTTTTATGCTGTATAATCATACGGTAATAGCCCCAAAAACGTTTCCCAGTTAGGTCTTTTAATCCGCCTAACTGGGAAAATATTTTTTCCTAACTATGAGATTTTTTTTCATAGTTAATTAAGCTATGGCTGTGAATATATATGCAAAAGTATTCTTGCTGCTTTTTTCTTGTTTTACAGCAAGAAATAGAACGTGCAGCTAATAATAAACTCCGCTTTAGCGACTGCGAAAGTGGAGTTTACCATTTTATTTCCCTTTGCCGTAGAATTGTGCAAAGATACAAAATACAATTTAGGGGAATGTCGAAGAGTGTTGCAGACTGTCGTTAAGTACATGACCTAAAGAAGCGCTTCCTTAGACCCTAAAGAAGCGCTTCGTTACACCTTAAGGAAGCGCTTCGTTAACACCTAATAAAGCGCTTCTTTAAGTCTCATAGAAGCGCATCATCAGAATGGATGCCTGCGCTTCCTTAAAATTGCCTTATTTTATCACCACTTTCTTCTTGCCGATGATGTAAACACCCTTTGTCAGCTTGCTTGCATCATTGCCGAGGTAACGGCCATCGAGGGAGAAGATCTGCTTTGTAGTCATATCAGTTTCTTCAACAGATGGGAGCTGGATGGCGCTGATATTATCAAGATAGTCGAAGGTAATGACTTCATTTTCTTCCTTGATATTATAGATAGGCTTCTCTAAGGTGCTGTTGTTGAGTTCGACACTCAAAAGTTCGGTCTTATTTGTAGCACCTGGGAATGGGTCACCTTTGAGGCTGGCCTTGTACTCTTCGTCTGTCCATTGTTTGCCATCACCATGGTTGTAGTCAGAGATTACATAACCATCAGCAGGAACAATCATAACTTTTGGCTTGCCTGAAGTATTATTGGGGTTATCAAAGAGGTTGACATCTTTGTTGTTATAGTCAATTCGCCAAACCAACATACCTGTTTTGTAAACTAATGCTACACCTGTCCACCATCCGCCTATCTGGATGTTTTGTAACAAGAGGTACTCATTGTTTTCTCCCTTTATTTTATAAGCTACCCTTTCTTTGCCGTATGATTTGAGAGTAACAGTCTGCTTTTCATCGCTCAGTTCTATAGGTGTAGCCCATCCCATGGCATCCATTTCCCAAGGTGAATAAGGAGTGGGGCAGTAGCCGCCATTATAAGTATATTCTCCTCCATCCATCAGATCCCACATCTCTGGATTTTGGTTATCTACTTTTGATGCGTCAACAGTAGGGTAAAGGTCGGGCAGACCGAGCGTGTGAGAGAATTCATGGCAGAATAGTCCTATTCCGCTAAGTAAGAAACCGTTCTTTTGGTTCAATTCCAATCCAAAGTTGAGTTCTGCATGGACCCCAAATCTACTGACCTTTTTGCCGTCATAGGTTCCGAAACCACCTGTTCCAGATTTTGGCCAAATGTCATTTGGATTGCCCGACATACTGGCAGGATAACCAGCGTAGATGATATATACGAGGTCTACCATTCCGTCACCGTCTGCATCATATCGTGAAAAGTCAACATCTTTATCGGCTACTTTACAGGCATCGCTGACAAGGGCATAGGTGTTGTCATTTTCACCTTTTCCATAGTAAAGAGAAGGTTGATTGAGGTTATAAGGACCTACGACATCAAACTGTGGAGTGTATGTGCCCTTACTCATGTCGTAAAAATAGTCAGAAACACTTCCTTTGTTGCGTAAATTTGCTTTTGCGTAAGATCCTGTATAAGCTTCATATCCATCGGGCAAGGCATCCTCAGCCTTTCCTTTGAGGAAGTGCTCAAATACATTCTTGGCTTTCTCTCCACTTTGGAAGGGTGTGTCAGAAAACTCAACCAGAATAACCAATGCTTTTGGACTGCCACTATGTGGGAAATACTTCACTCCACTGTTTCCGGTACCCATAGCTTTTGCTGGTGATGCCTTTTGAATGGCATAGCTTCTAAAGCAGGAAAGGTCTTGCTTTTTGATGGCTTTGATTTCTGCTGGTAGACGTTTGTTGGCATTATGGGCAATAAAACTTGTTGCTTTCAATGTGCCGGATGTGGTGGTTTCTGCAATATAGTAGTTGTTTCCTTCTTTTACAAGAAGAACTCCATCCTCTGTGGTGAGCCAATTGAAATGTTCGTCACCATATATTCTGACGTTTAATTCTGTTCCGTCGCTCTGTGTGACTGTGACAATGCCTGAGTATGCTTTTGCCGCAAAGCCACTAACGATGCCCATCAGAGCAAATGTGATGCTAAGTAAAATCTTCTTCATTTGTCTATAGAATTATTTAGTTATTATTCAAGTTTTGGTAGGTGATAGACAGTTACACCTATTTATAATAATATTGTCCTTTCTTCTGTGTCTGTCTGCCAAACTCTATGGCATGATGTGGACAATGATGATAGCAAGAGAAACAGGTGAGGCAGTCGTCGTGGTGGAGCCATACCGGCTTTTTGCCTTTGCCGCCCGATATGTCGCCCACAGGGCAGACGTTGGCACAGATGCCGCATTTCACGCATCGCTCTTCCACTACATGGAATCGCTTGTCGGTGATGAGCACATGTTCGAAGAATCCTCCTACTATGTGGGTGAAGAACCAGGGTAGCGGACCTTCCGTCAGATGGCTGATGCCAGTCTTTCGCTCTCTCAGGTCTTCGCAGATGGCTTTCAGCTGTTGTGCTGCCTTCTCCTTCTTGCGCTTCTCCTTCTCGGAAGAATCTACATCCATGAATGGTAAGCCCACATACGACTCAGGCATGATGAGCGAATAGGTTGAGTCGGGCTGGCTGATGCCCATCGCCTGCAACTGAAGGTTGGCCTGCAGGCATTTGTTGAGTGTGTCGATGGTTTTTCCGATGCTATCGCCTGCCGTGCATACTGCATAGCAGAAAGGTTTGCTGTCAGGAGAACCCTCTTCGCCACAGGTCTTCAGTCTCAGTCGGCTGATGAACGAACGCACCAGTCTTGGCACTCTCCAGCCATGAACGGGGAAAACGAAACCAAGCCGTTCACCTTCTTTCAAGGCAAACGGCTCGATGTCTTTATCGGCTGAAAGATAGTCGGAATAGTCGGCTATGTTGATCAGTCGTTCTTGCGTGGCAGCCCCAATCTGAATGGCAGCCCAGCGTGTATTTCCTGTTCCTGAGAAATAGAATATCATTACTACTTCTTGACTTCGGTCATGACACCTTCTATATACAGACGAGTCATCTCTACCGTACCATTGGTACGTACGGTGATGCTCTTCTTGAAGTGGCCGGGCCATGTGCCGTCGCTTTTGTAAGTTACCTCAATCTGGCCCTTCTGACCGGGAGCTATTGGAGCCTTGGTGTATTTGGGCACGGTGCAGCCGCAGCTTGCCAATGCCTGATTGATGATAAGAGGCTTGTCGCCTACATTGGTAAATGTGAATGTAGTCTTGTGGATCTTCTCTGTCTCAGGGAATGAGCCAAAGTTGTGAGTCTGCTTGTCAAACTTGATTTGAGCCTGAGCGTTGGCGCTCAGAGCGCAGCAAACTGTCATACATATAAAGAGTACAAACTTTTTCATTTTCTTTCTTTTTTAAAAATGTAACGTTTTCTGTTCTTTTAAGTTTTGGATGCAAAATTACACATAAAGTTTAGTATGTCTCTACTTTTTTACATCTTTTAGCATCTCTTGTGGCGTATTTACCTCAGTTTAATAGCTTTTCGCCTTATTTGGGTAGATATTTCTTCAGGAATTGTCCTGTGATGCTGCTTGGGCAGGCTGCCACTTGCTGAGGTGTACCGCAGGCTACCAGGTTGCCTCCCTTGTCTCCTCCGTCGGGGCCTAAGTCTATGATATAGTCGGCACACTTGATGACATCGAGGTTGTGCTCGATAACCACCAGTGAGTGTCCGCGCTCTATCAGGGCGTTGAAGGCATGGAGCAGACGTCGGATGTCGTGGAAGTGAAGACCGGTGGTAGGCTCGTCGAAGATGAAGAGTGTGGGTTCCTGTTCCTCCTTGCCGATGAAATAGGCGAGTTTGACACGCTGGTTCTCACCTCCCGACAGGGTGCTTGAGCTCTGACCGAGCTTGATATATCCCAGGCCCACTTCCTGCAGAGGCAGAAGTTTTCGTACGATGATGCGGCACTGGTCGAAGTCGTTGTCGCTATGTGCGTTTTTCTCATCGCTAAAGAATTCTATGGCTTCGTTCACTGTCATGTTGAGCACATCGTTGATGTCCTTTCCTCCATATCTCACGTCCAGTATATCGTGCTTGAAGCGTTTGCCGTGGCAGGCTTCGCAGGTAAGAGTGAGGTCTGCCATAAACTGCATCTCGATGGTGACATATCCGGCACCCTTGCATTCCTCGCATCGTCCGCCTTCGGTATTAAAGGAGAAATACTGTGCTGTAAAGCCCATCTGTTTAGCCAAAGGTTGGGCGGCAAAGAGCGTGCGGATGGCATCGTAGGCTTTCAGATAAGTGGCAGGATTGCTGCGTGTACTCTTGCCTATAGGGTTCTGGTCGACAAACTCGATGTGTCGGATGCACTTCCAGTCGCCTTCCAATGAGGCAAACTCGCCAGGAGCATCAGCCACGAGGTCGAGTCGGCGGCGGAGGGCAGGGTAGAGTATGCCCTTGATGAGCGACGACTTGCCCGAGCCCGACACACCTGTCACTACTGTAAAGACATTGAGAGGTATCTCCACATCGATGCCTCGCAGGTTGTTCATGCGAGCCCCTCGGATGGTGATGCTCATGTTCCATGCCCTTTGTGAGGCAGGACATTCTATCTCCTCGTCGTGGGTGAGGTAGCGTATGGTGTAGCTCTTGGGGTAGCGGTCCAACAGTTTCTGTTGGGCGGCCTTGTCGGTAGTATCGTACTCGGAGGCAGGTCCGGCATAGACCACCTCGCCACCTAAGCGTCCTGCGTCAGGACCTATATCTATGAGATAGTCGGCAGCCCGCATGATTTCCTCATCGTGTTCCACGACAACCACGGTGTTGCCCAACTGTTGCAGTTCGCGAAGTACCTTGATGAGGCGGTCGGTGTCACGGCTGTGCAGTCCGATACTTGGCTCGTCGAGGATGTACACACTGCCCACGAGCGAAGAACCCAGGCTCGTGGTCAGGTTGATGCGTTGGCTCTCACCACCCGACAGACTGTTGCTGAGTCGGCCTAAGGTGAGGTAACCCAATCCTACATCGAGCAGGAACTGCAGACGGTTGTTGATTTCGGTAAGCAGTCGTTTTCCGATGCTCTGCTCGTGTTCTGTAAGCTCCAACTTGTCGAACCAAGCCTTCAGATTGGTAATCGACATTTCCACCAGTTCGGTAATGCTTCTTCCGCCTATCTTCACATAGGTGGCTTCCTTCTTGAGTCGTGTGCCATGGCAGTCGGGACAAACCGTCTTGCCACGGAAACGGCTCAGCATCACGCGGTATTGTATTTTGTACTGGTTCTCTTTCACCATTTGGAAGAAGGCATCGATACTCACCTGCTCGTGGATGTCCTTTTTGCGGTCGCAAGGCAATCCGTGCCAAAGCATATCCTTCTGTTTCTGTGTAAGATTAAAGTAAGGCTCGAAGATTGGGAAATCGTACTGTGCTGCACGGCGGATGAACTCTTTTTGCCACATGCCCATCTTCTCGCCACGCCAACAGACCACGCACCCATCATACACACTCATTGAGGTGTTGGGGATGACGAGTTTCTCGTCGATACCTATCACACTTCCGAAGCCCTCGCAGGTAGGACAGGCCCCTAAGGGAGAGTTGAAGGCAAACATATTGTCGGAAGGATCTTCGAAGGTGATGCCGTCTGCCTCGAAGCGGGTAGAGAAGTCGTAGCAGATATGGCTGGGAAGGAACAGAAGGCGGCAGGCACCATCGCCCTCATAGAAGGCAGTCTCAGTAGAGTCGGTGAGTCGGCTGATGTCGCTCTTCTCCTCGCTTACCGACGAGCGGTCGATAACAAGGTAGATGTCCTGAGCTTCGGCTTTTCCGTCGAAGTCCTCGATACGTACGAACTCATCTTTTACCAAGATGCGCGAGTAACCTTCCTGCAGATACATCTCCAACTGGCGGTCAAGAGTGCGTCCTTCTGCCACATGGATAGGGGCAAGAATCACAAACTTGGTGCCAGGAGAATACTGTCGGGTGCAGGCCAGGACGTCTTCTGTGGTATGTCGCTTCACTTCCTCGCCGCTGATGGGTGAGAAGGTTCTTCCTATGCGTGCATAGAGCAGGCGCAGGTATTCGTAGATCTCGGTAGTGGTTCCTACTGTGGAGCGCGGATTGCGCGAGATGACTTTCTGCTCGATGGCAATAGCTGGCGGCAAGCCTTTGATGAAATCACATTCGGGTTTGCTCATTCTGCCCAAGAACTGGCGGGCATAGCTTGACAATGACTCTACATAGCGACGCTGGCCTTCGGCATAAAGAGTGTCGAAAGCCAATGACGACTTGCCCGAGCCCGATACGCCTGTTATGGCAACAAACTTGCCCTGAGGAATCTTGATGTCGATATTCTTCAGGTTGTTGGCCTTAGCTCCTTTGATCTCAATATATTTTTCTTTAGCCATTTAGTAACTTTTTTTATTTCCTCCTTTTTACCTTTTTACCCTTTTACCTTTTTACCTTTTTACTTTTTTACCTTTCTACCTTTATTCATGATGATATGGCTCACCTTTTATAATAGTGCATGCCCGATAGAGGGCTTCGGTGAAGATAAGTCTTACCATCTGATGGGAGAAGGTCATCTTGGATAGCGAAATCTTCTCGTTGGCACGGTCGTATACCGCCTGAGAGAATCCATACGGACCACCAATGACGAAGACGAGTCTTCGTGAAGTAGCCTGCTTGCGCTCTATCCATTTGGCAAACTCGATGCTGCGAAACTCCTGTCCATGTTCGTCCATCAGCACTACTGTGTCAGAAGGCTGCAGCTGTTTCAGTATCAGTTCGCCTTCGCGCTCTTTCTGTTGCTGTTCACTCAGACTCTTTGTGTTTTTGAGTTCGGGAATGGTGGTGATGGTGAAAGGCATGTAATGGGTGATACGCTCGGCATAATCCTTGATGCCAGCAATGAAATGCTTGTTGATGGTTTTGCCCACCAGTATGAGTTCAGTCTTCATTTTCCGTCTTTTACTTTCGTTCTTCGTCCTTCACCTCATCCTTATAATAACCCTTTCCGATGCGCTTGGGATTTTTAGGAAACCATCCTTTCTCGCAACGTTGTTTCTGCTCGAAGAGCTCACCGATGCTCCAAAGGCTGGAGGCTCCCAAGACACCATGAATAGCCGACAGAAGAACGTCCTCTATCAGGAATGCCGCAGCGATGGTGGCGAATCCCAGAACGAGAAATACCCACCAGTAGCGGGTGCCTGTGTAGTATTCGGTCTTGATGACAATAGGGTGGAAGAGTCCTATAATGAGAAATGTGCTGACGGCAATGATGATGCCTGTGAAATGTAATTCCATGTTTAATATTTATATTGTTACTGAAAATGGTACAATCTTGTCCAAAAGATGACCAAATATATTTTAGAATGCAAAAATACAAAAAAATCTTCAAACTTGCTTTTGTTTCTCGGATATTTTATATATCTTTGCAGAAGATAAGCTGCATCTCAGCAAAATATTCAAGTAAACTTGATATTCTGCATTCGATTTGCATTATCTTTGCAAAAAGAACTAAAATAACAATTATATAATACCCTTAACTATGGCTAATAACACAGAATTAATTAAGCAGTGTGAAGAAAGAGCTCAGCAGTGGCTCACACCTTCATTCGATGAAGAAACCCGTAAGGAAGTAAAGGCAATGCTCGACGCAGAGGACAAGTCTGCTCTCGTTGATGCATTCTATCAGAACTTGGAGTTCGGTACTGGTGGTTTGCGCGGTATCATGGGCGCAGGTACCAATCGTATGAACAAGTATATCGTTGGTATGGCTACCCAGGGCTTTGCCAACTACATCCTCAAGGCTTTCCCAGGTGAGGAGAACCTTTCTGTAGTGGTAGGTCACGACTGCCGTAACAACTCCCGTCTCTTCGCTGAGACCGTAGCTGCCATCTTCTCTGCCAATGGCATCAAGGCTTATCTCTTCGAGAGCCTCCGTCCTACACCAGAGATTTCTTTCGCTATCCGCGAGCTCGGTGCCAAGGCTGGTGTGAATGTGACAGCTTCTCACAACCCTAAGGAGTACAACGGTTACAAGGCTTACTGGAGCGACGGTGCTCAGGTTCTGGCTCCACACGATACAGGTATCATCGAGGAGGTAAACAAGGTTACTATCGACCAGGTGAAGTTTGAGGCTAACTGGGATAAGATCAAGATTATCGGTGGTGAGATGGATTACGACTACATGACAGCCGTTCATTCTGCTATGATTGACCAGGAGGTCATCAACCGTCAGAAAGACCTCAACATCGTTTATTCTGCTATGCACGGTACAGGTCGTGTCATCGTTCCTCTCTGTCTGCGTTCTTGGGGCTTCCAGAATATCAATGTAGTTCCTGAGCAGATGGTTGTAGATGGTAACTTCCCAACAGTGGTTTCTCCTAACCCAGAGAATGCAGAGGCTATGACCCTCGGTATGAAACTCGGTACTAAGTTGAATGCTGACCTCGTGGTAGCTACCGACCCAGATGCTGACCGTCTGGCTATCGTTTGCCGTGATGACAAGGGCGAGTGGATGATCATCAATGGTAACCAGACAGCCATGATGTTCTGCTACTACATCATCGAGAACAAGAAGAAGTTGGGCAAGTTGAAGCCAACAGACTTCCTCGTAAAGACCATCGTAACTACAGAGGTTATCGCTGAGATTGCCAAGAAGAACAACGTAGAGTTGCGCGACTGCTACACTGGCTTCAAGTGGATTGCACGTGAGATTGCTATCTCTGAGGGCAAGCAGCAGTATATCGGTGGTGGTGAGGAGAGCTTCGGTTTCTTGCCATACGACAAGGTTCGCGATAAGGATGCTCCTGCTTCTATCTGTCTCATCTGCGAGATTGCAGCATGGGCTAAGGATCAGGGCAAGACTCTCTATGATCTTCTGATGCAGATTTATGCAGAGTATGGCTTCAGCAAGGAGTTCACTGTTAACGTAGTTCGCCCAGGTAAGACTGGTGCTGACGAGATTAAGCAGATGATGAGTGACTTCCGTGCTAACCCTCCACAGGAGTTGGGTGGCAGCAAGGTGGTTACCTGGAAGGATTATCAGACATTGGAGGAAAAGCATGCTGACGGCAGTGTGGAGAAACTCAACATGCCTACAACAAGCAATGTGTTGCAGTGGTTCTGTGATGACAATACTAAGGTAAGTGTTCGTCCTTCAGGTACTGAGCCAAAGATTAAGTTCTATATTGAGGTGAAGGATCCTTCCTTCAAGTGTGCTGGTTGTTACAACCGTTGTACAGCAGCTGCTATGGAGAAGATCGAGGCTATCAAGAAGAGCTTGAACTTGGAATAGACAGGTTTTTAGTTATGGAGGTAATACCTCTATAGTATCTCTTATTTATAACTGCGGGTGACTGAGAAGTTGCCTGCAGTTCTTATTTTGTATAAAAGACTGAACTTTAGCAAGTTTAGAAGTTGTAGAAGTTAAAGAAGTTATCACTTTAAACCACACTCCCTTCGGTTTTGAATAGAAAAGCTTCGAAAAATGAAAGCGGCTTCGATAGTCAATAAAGCCTATTGCGTAGAACAATGAAAGCGGCTTCGTAAGCAGTTGAAGCCTATTGCATTATTCTGATACTTTGCGAAAGTTGAGTAAAAGAAATAACCCAGGGCGGAAAGCCCTGGGTTTATTGTTGTACTTTGGGTGCTTTTGCAGCTATCCCATTGTGAGGTCTTTGCTCTTTACTCAGACTTAATCGAAAAGTTCGGCAAAGGCTTCTGCCGTCTTTCCTTCGTAAACCACCATGTCGGTAACAGGTTTGTAGCTGAAGTCGACAAAGCGAAGCAGCTGGGCTCCTACAAACTGACGGTCTTTAGAGATGCAGGTGTCCAATCGCATGTTGCCCATATCGCTCTTGCTGTACTTCTTGCCCTTGTTGCGCTGTTCCATAATGGTGTTGTTGCCACCATTGAGCAGTTTTTCTAATTGTCCGCCTACTTCTACCGAGTATTCATGCTGGTTAACTTTGATGACACTCTGTGAAGGTTTATAGACAGCCTGAGTGAAAAGTCCGAAGCATGTTTTCTTTATTTCGATTTCTGGAAGCGCCTTCAGTTGGTCGCACATTTCCAAATGGTTGATACTTGCCATAATTTAAGTTGTTTATATATTGTCTGTTTTTTGAATTTGATATAACTCACCAGTCCTATGCCCGTCTTCGAACATAGGTAAACAGTGAGGTTGATGACTTCCCGAAAAGGAAAAACTCGTGATTCTTTTTGTACAGGCAAGTGTCAGCAAAGAAGATGCCGCAGGCAAATGACATAATATTTGCTTGCAACATCAAAGTGGATAGGCGCCGATTCCTGGCGCTCGTGTCCACGGTAGGTGGTTAAAAGAAAATGATAAAAATGATTCTTGAGTGGTAGCCTGTTGGGCGTTGATGTTTCGGAAGCCCAGCATGGTATCACTCTCTGTGGTCGGGCGTTACAGATGCGATAAATGTTGCTCGAATCGGTAAGTACCGCCTGTTGTTGAGGCTTATGCTCTTCTACTTTCTGCAGTCTGTCTTTAGTGACAGGCGCAGCATGGCTCTCTCCATAGCTTCCGAAAGCCATGGCAAGTACCAGTGTGATGAAAAGTAGAATGCGTCTTAGCATATATTGTTCTTTCTATTCTATACTTTATGTATAGGCACTTCGCCTACACATTATATTATATATAATTGAAGTTTCGCATGTACGGAAGTTATAGTAGTTAAAGAAGTTATCACTCCCTTCGGTCGTTAGAAGTTATAGCCAATAGCCTTTTGGGTTGTAAATTTAGTTGTAAAACATATGGCTTTAACTTCTCTAACTTCTTTAAATTCTTTAACTTCCCCATTTGCGAAAGTTGAGTATATAATCCACAAAGCCTATATCTTTTTATATATAGCTTCTTAGGGTACATTGGTTTATAGTGTGATTTCACCCGCAAGCGATTGTTGTAACTTCTCACGTACTATCTTGTTGTCGCTGTATCGGCCTTGCAGGTACATCAGCTTGGTGACAGCTGCTTCCACGGTACTGTCGCGTCCACTGATAACGTGGGCTATCTTTAGCTGGAAGCCGGCTCCGTATCTGCTCATTTCCACACATCCCGTAAGACATTGACTGATATTGATGATGTTGACACCACGATGGGCTGCCTGGTCGAGCAGACGCATGATCCAAGGTGCCTGAGGAGCATTGCCCGAGCCATAAGTTCGCATCACAATGCCTCGTAGAGTAGGTGACTCCAGTACATGACGCACGATGGCATCCTGTATGCCTGGAAAGAGACTGAACACAATGACGTTCGGATCGAGCTTCAGGTGTGGAACCATAGGCTTGTCATAGTCTGGCGTCAGGATGTGATGGTCGTGGAAGGTAAAGTTGATGCCCACATCGCAGAGATGGGGATGGTTGAAGGAGTCGAAGGCATGAAAACCTTCTGCATTAATCTTGATGGCTCGGTTGCCTCGCAGCAGTCTGCCATTAAAGAAGATGCATACCTCTGGAACCATAGGTCTTCCTTCCTTGTTCTTCATCGAAGCCAATTCTATAGCAGTCATGAGGTTCTCCTTTCCGTCGGTTCGCAACTCACCAATAGGCAGCTGACTTCCTGTGAGGATGACAGGCTTGGTGAGGTTTTCCAACATAAAGGAAAGGGCTGATGCAGTATAAGCCATGGTGTCGGTTCCATGCAGGATGACAAAACCGTCATATTCTTCGTAATTATTGGCTATCAGTCCTACTAATTCTGCCCACCGCATAGGATCCATATCACTGGAGTCGATAGGTGGGTCGAATTTACGTACATCGATGTCGGCTTGTATGAGCTGGAATTCGGGCATTGAGGAAACTAAATGGTTGAAGTCAAGAGGCTCAAGAATACCAGTCTCAACATTTTTTCCCATGCCGATGGTTCCTCCTGTGTATATGATCAAAATCCGAGCTGCAGCCATATCTTGTACTTTTAATCTTTTTATTCCTTAAACTTACTGTAGGGTTATGCATTTTTTTTGTTTCTACCTACTCTTTTATTGTAGAGATGGTGAAAATAAATGTTTCCTGTCTGCAAAAATACAATAAAAAATAGTCAGAACAAAAAAAAGTTGGAAAAATATGTGCGTCGTATGCAAAAAAGCATTACTTTTGCATTTGATTTAATAAAAATACTAAGTTGTTATGGTAAAAATCACATTCCCAGACGGATCTGTTCGTGAGTATGAGCAGGGCGTAACTGGTTTACAAATCGCCGAGAGTATCTCACCGGCTCTCGCTCGCAACGTTGTATCTTGCGGTGTAAATGGTGAGACAGTAGAGTTGAACCGTCCTATCAATGAGGATGCTAATGTAGAACTCTATAAGTTTGAAGATGAGCAGGGTAAGCACACATTCTGGCATACTTCTGCACACTTGCTCGCTGAAGCTCTTCAGGAGCTTTATCCTGGTATTCAGTTTGGTTTCGGTCCAGCCGTAGAGAGTGGTTTCTTCTACGATGTGATGCCAGCTGAGGGTCAGGTGATTTCTGAGAATGACTTCGCTAAGATTGAGGCTAAGATGTTGGAACTTGCCAAGAAGAACGAGCCTGTGGTTCGCAAGGAGGTTTCTAAGGCAGATGCACTCGCTGAGTTCAAGGCTGACGGTCAGGAATACAAATGTGAGCACATCGAACAGGACTTGGAGGATGGCACTATCACCACATATACTCAGGGCAACTTCACCGACCTCTGCCGTGGTCCTCACTTGATGAGCACTGGTCTGATCAAGGCCGTGAAGATTACAAGTGTGGCTGGTGCTTTCTGGCGCGGTGATGCCAAGCGTGAGCAGATGACCCGTATCTACGGTATCAGCTTCCCTAAGAAGAAGATGCTCGATGAGTACCTCGTGGTTCTCGAAGAGGCTAAGAAGCGCGACCACCGTAAAATCGGTAAGGAGATGGAACTCTTCATGTTCTCAGAACGTGTAGGTAAGGGCCTTCCTATTTGGTTGCCAAAGGGTACACAGCTCCGTCTGCGTCTGCAGGAGTTGCTCCGTTCTCTCCTGAAGCCATATAACTATCAGGAGGTTATCTGTCCAGGTATTGGTGGCAAGAGCCTCTATGTGACATCTGGTCACTATGCTCATTATGGCAAGGATGCCTTCCAGCCTATCCAGACACCAGAAGAGGATGAGGAGTATATGCTTAAGCCAATGAACTGTCCTCACCACTGTGAGATCTATGCTCGTAAGCCTCGTTCTTACAAGGATCTTCCTTTGCGTATTGCAGAGTTCGGTACCGTGTTCCGCTATGAGAAGAGCGGTGAGCTCCACGGTTTGACTCGTGTTCGTACATTTACTCAGGATGATGCTCACATCTTCGTCCGTTCAGAGCAGGTGAAGTCTGAGTTCGAGAATGTAATCGACGTAATCTTGAAGGTATTCAAAATCTTCGGTTTCGAGAACTACGAGGCACAGATTTCCCTGCACGATCCTAAGGATACCGAGAAGTACATCGGTTCTGAGGAGATTTGGGCTGAGAGCGAGAACGCTATCCGCGAGGCTTGTAAGGAGAAGGGGCTTGAGACTCGTGAGGAGGTTGGCGAAGCTGCCTTCTATGGTCCTAAACTCGACTTCATGGTAAAGGATGCCATCGGTCGTCGCTGGCAGTTGGGTACTATCCAGGTGGATTACAACTTGCCAGAGCGTTTTAAGCTGGAGTATACAGCCGAGGATAACTCAAAGAAGACTCCTGTGATGATTCACCGTGCACCATTCGGTTCATTGGAGCGTTTCACAGCCGTTCTCATCGAGCATACAGCCGGTCACTTCCCATTGTGGTTGACTCCAGATCAGGTTGCTATTCTCCCTATCTCAGAGAAGTTCAACGATTATGCCCAGAAGGTACGTCAGTACTTCGACAAGCAGGGCGTTCGTGCTTTGGTAGATGACCGTAACGAGAAGATTGGCCGTAAGATTCGTGACAACGAGTTGAAGCGAGTTCCTTATATGGTTATCGTAGGTGAGAAGGAAAGTGCCGAGGGCCTCGTTTCTATGCGTAAGCAGGGTGGTGGCGAGCAGGCTACCATGTCAATGGAAGAGTTTGTTCAGCGCATCAATGCTGAGGTAGCAGAGCAGTTGAAGGCTGCTGAGGAGTAGGTCTTTTCAAGCTGGTATATATATATTAGTCACGCAGATTTCGCAGATTTCGCAGAATTTTCTTTGGGTATTCTTTGTTGGGGTACTCGGAAAATCGGCGTAGTTTGGGTAATCTGCGTGATTTTTTTAGGGAAATACTTGTTGTTTCATAGATGACGGGAACTTCATCGCTACAACATACTTAATGCTTAAGAATATCGCAAGAATGAAAAGACGACGTCATCTGCGAAATCTGCGATCTCTAAAACAAGCCTTGAAAGTGAATTTTGCGTGAGTTTTTTATTTCCAGCAGCAAAATATGTGGCAAAAATTAAAAATAACTCTTTGAAAATTTGGAGAGTTGGCTAAAAAATCGTAACTTTGCAGCCGTTTAATAAAAAATTGACATTAGAATAGTTAATGAAGAATGACAAAATGAAAAATCAGTATCGCGTAAATGAACAGATACGCGTACGTGAAGTAAGAGTAGTGAGTGAAGGCGGATCTGAAGTGATGCCAACACGCAAAGCCCTTGATATGGCTCGCCAAGAAGGAGTAGACCTCGTGGAGATTTCTCCAAATGCACAGCCACCTGTTTGTCGTATAGTCGACTATTCTAAGTTCCTTTACCAGCAGAAGAAGCATGCAAAGGAAATGAAGCAGAAGCAGGTGAAGGTAGAGACAAAGGAGATTCGTTTCGGACCTCAGACTGATGAGCATGACTATCAGTTCAAGTTGAAGCACGCACAAGACTTCCTTAACGAAGGTAACAAGGTGAGAGCCTATGTGTTCTTCCGTGGTCGAAGCATCCTTTTCAAGGAGCAGGGTGAAGTTCTTTTGCTTCGTTTTGCCAACGACTTGGAAGAGTATGGCAAGGTAGAGCAAATGCCTAAGCTTGAAGGTAAGAAGATGTTCCTCTATCTCAGTCCAAAGAAGGCTGGTGTAGCCAAGAAGAGCCAGCAGAAAATGGATCGTGAGAAGCGTGAGGCTGAAGCCAAGGCTGCTGCACAGGCAGAACGTGATGCCAATGCAGAGATGAATGGTTTGCTTGCCAACGCTAAGGGTGGTGATGCCCTGAAGAAACTCGCAGAGAACAACGAGGATTAATAGAAAAAAGAGATGCGTAACGCCGTGGTATATGCGTTGCCATCCGTTAAATAAATAACAATTTAAATTAAAAGTAAAAATGCCAAAAGTAAAGACTAATTCCGGCGCAAAGAAGAGATTCCGTTTCACCGGTACAGGTAAGATTAAGCGTCATCACGCTTATCACAGTCACATCTTGACTAAGAAGACAAAGAAGCAGAAGAGAAACCTCCTTGGTGAGACTCTCGTAGATCGTTCAAATCTGAAGCAGGTACGCGACTTGCTCTGCCTTCGTTAATTATTAACTTTTTAGTCGAACTTTTAAAGAAAGAAAATTATGCCAAGATCAGTAAATCACGTTGCATCTAAAGCAAAAAGAACAAAAATCTTGAAGCTCACTAAGGGTTATTATGGAGCTCGCAAGAATGTATGGACAGTAGCTAAGAACACTTGGGAGAAGGGTCTTACCTACGCTTATCGTGACCGTCGTAACAAGAAGCGTAACTTCCGCGCATTGTGGATTCAGCGTATCAACGCTGCTGCGCGTCTTGAGAACATGAGCTATAGCCAGTTGATGGGTGCTCTGCACAAGGCAGGTATCGAGATTAACCGTAAGGTTCTCGCTGACCTCGCTGTAAACAACCCTGAGGCTTTCAAGGCTATCGTTGACAAGGTTAAGTAATCGAGTCACTACATTAAGCTAAAATAAAAGTTGCATTTCTCACGTTTTATTCGTGGAAATGCAACTTTTTCTTTTAGTATGAAACTATGAGGATGTTCTGTAAATCATATTGTTGTTGTGTGTAGGGGGCTGTTGCTCCTGTCTATGATTGCTTAGATGTTCTTTTTTGAGGCATTTTTGGAAAAAAGTTAATGAAAAATTTGGTGGAATCAAAAAATAGCACTACCTTTGCAACCGCAAATCAGAAATGCAGTTGATACTGTGTACAAGATGAGCTAAAAAGAATATAAACGGGGTGTAGCGCAGCCCGGTAGCGCTCCTGGTTTGGGACCAGGTGGTCGCAGGTTCGAATCCTGTCGCCCCGACAATAAGGCTAAGAAGAATTTTCTTCTTAGCTTTTTTGTTATATGTAAATTGATACACTAAATAGTTTTCAGTATGATAATAACAATAGCAAGGCAGTGTGGTTGTGGTGCTGCAAATGTTGGTAAGTTGCTTTCGAAGCATTATGGTATTCCTTTTTATACTCGTAAAAACTTGCTGGAGATGGCTGACAAAAGAGGTATGCTTGACGAGATGGAATCTTTTTTTGATGAACGTCCTGTCGATGAGTTGCTCTTTGCCATTTCTTCTTTTGGAGAGAATAGACGAGACTTGACGGAAAAGCCATTGCATGCTCTTGCTGCAATGATAGGAGATGAGGATTGTATCATCATTGGAAGATGTGGTAATTATATTTTCAGAGAACGCAAGGATCTGGTATCGCTCTTCTTGAAAGGAGGTCTCGATGAGCGTGTGGATGCAGTTCAACAGGAACAACATATTTCTTTTGCGGATGCTAAGGATTTCGTAGAACATACAGATGAGTGCCGTGAGGCTTATCACAAATATTATACGGAGTTGAAATGGGGTAATGCTCAGGATTATGATTTGTGTGTTGACAGTGTGCGTTTGGGTACAGAGAAAACAGCGAGATTTATTGAGCAGTATATTCAAGAAATAAAAAACAAATAATGTTTTCTTAGAAAAACAGATAGTTAACAATGAAATATCTCATACAGTTTTTGATTATCATCGCTTTTTCTTTTATGGGTGAGTTGCTCCATTACTGCCTGCCGTTGCCCATTCCAGCGAGTATTTATGGTATTGTCTTGCTCTTTATGGCTCTTGAACTGAAATGGATCAAAGTGAAGGATATTCGTGAGACAAGCAGCTTTCTGATTGCAGTCATGCCGGTAATGTTCATCCCCGCTGCTGTAGGACTCATAGATTCGTGGTCGGCTATCAGCAATGCATGGTTGCAATATGTAGTAGTTACTATCGTCAGTACGTTTGTTGTAATGGGAGTGTCGGGAGTTCTGACGCAATATGTAATACGAAAAGGAAAGGAAAAGAAAAAATGATGTCTGTATTTCAAGATTCGGTATTTTTCGGGGTGCTGCTTAGTTTGGCATCTTACAGCATTGGTCTGGCTTTGAAAATTAAGACGGGTTGGTCTTTGATGAATCCTCTTTTGATATCTATCGTGTTGGTAATTGTGGTTCTGTTGATAACAGGTGTCAGCTACTCTTCGTATAATGCCAGCGCCAATTGTATCAGTTTCCTTCTCACTCCGGCAACCATATGTCTTGCTGTGCCTTTGTATCAGCAGGTGGAACTATTGAAGCGTAATTATAGGGCAGTGCTGATAGGAATCTCGTCGGGTGTGCTTGCCAGTTTGTGCTCTGTATTGATTCTGGCAATACTTTTTCATTTCGATCATGCCGCTTATGTCACGTTCTTGCCAAAGTCAATCACGACGGCGATAGGTATTGGTGTGGCTGAAGAGTTGGGTGGACATGTCTCTGTATCGGTAGTAGTCATTATCATTACAGGAGTGTTGGGAAATATCTTTGCTGAGGTCTTCCTTAAGCTGTTGCGTATAGAAGAACCAATTGCCAGGGGTATAGCCATAGGTTGTTCGTCTCATGCACTTGGTACAGTCAAGGCCATGGAAATGGGAACGATAGAAGGAGCTATGAGCAGCCTCTCTATTGTGGTATGTGGTGTGATGACCGTTATAGGCGCTTCTATCTTTGCCTTGTTCTTGTAGGGTAAGTTGGTGGTGAGTGCACGAAGGGAACTTTTGGTGTGCATTATTTCTTAAATAGCCTTAACTTCTCACATGTGAAATGGCATAAAGCAATAAGATGGGAATTTTTTCGTTATATAGATAATGAAAAAGATTAAAGCTATATTTTATATAATATGTGTAGTCTTCGGACTGATGACAGCCTCGTGTGTAAATGATGACAGTTTTACAACATCTGCAAGTGATGTGCTGTCTTTTTCCGTGGATACGTTGAGTCTGGACACAACATTCTCTAACGTACCTACACCTACTAAGACCATGTGGGTTTATAATCGCGCGAACAAAGGTATCAGATGTCAGTCTGTGCGACTGGAAAGTGGTAATCAGAATGGTTTCAGAGTCAATGTAGATGGTACTTATCTTGGACAGACTTCAGGTTTTCAGACTCAGGATGTGGAAATACGCAAGGGGGATAGTATCAGGGTGTTTGTTGAGCTTACTTCCAAATTGCAGCATACTGATGCGCCCAATCTGGTAGAAGACAATCTGATATTCCTGCTTGAGAGTGGTGTACAACAGAAAGTGAACCTCAATGCATATTCCTGGGATGCCGAGTTTTTGAAAGATAAGATAATTGCCAAGGGGGGAAACGAAGTCTTTTCGAATCAGGGAAAACCGATTGTCGTATATGGAGGCATCAAGGTAGACAGTACTGCCACATTGACAATCAAGCCAGGTGTGAAACTTTATTTTCATGAGAATGCCGGACTTGATGTATATGGAACACTGAAGATAGAAGGTGAAAAAGGCAACGAGGTTTTGTTGAGGGGAGACCGCATCGACAATATGTTTGACTATCTGCCTTACGACCGTACTCCTGGTCAGTGGCAAGGCTTGCGACTTCGAAGTTCCTCGGTTGGAAACAAAATTCAGTTTGCAGATATCCATAGTGCGTATAATGGTATAATGGTTGATTCTTGTCATGACGAGACTGTCTCAAAATTGTCAAAATTAGAACTGTTGCAGTCTACTATTCATAATTGTCAGGGATATGGAGTCAAGGTAGACTCTGCTGCCATTGTCAAGATAGAGAATTGTCAGATATCCAATACGCTGAATCATTGTCTTTATGTCTATGGCGGTTCGGTAACTATGAATTATACAACCTTGGCTCAGTTCTATCCATTTGATTCTCGCCGTAAGTCGGCATTAGGATTCAAGGCGCCTGTATATCAGTTGGATGTAACCAACTCTCTTGTAACGGGCTATGCTGATGATGAAGTGGTATGGACGCCAGTAGAGGAGCAACCTCTGAAAGCTAACTTCAGTTACAGTGTATTGCGTACAGTGGAGATGAATGACAAAGATAAGGAAAAGTGTCCTGATGTAGTCTTTGGTGACAGTATTCTCTATGAGAAAGGTGATTCTATAGAGCGTGAAGGTAAGTACATTTTCTTCGGAAAAGAACATTTCGTGAAATTTGATACAGATAATTTAGTATATGACTTCCGTCTTCTAAGTAAGTCGGCAGCTGTGGGATGGGCAAATCCTAAGTCATCGGCACCTGATAGAGACGGCACAGAACGAGAACAAGAAAAACCTGATGCAGGTTGTTATCAGCATCGGGAAAAGGCAGAAGAAAGCGAAAGCGGCAAATAACAGAAATTGGCAAAGGAAAGGACATATATGCAGAACTTGCTATATAAGAGCAAAGGGTTGGCTACGAGATGGCTAACCCTTATTGCTTTTGTTTTCGTTTGTCTTTTGACACATGCCCAAAGCGCTCCAACCCACAACAAGCAAAAAGATGCAGAGCTTTTGGGTAAGGCTTTGGAATACTTCGCTTCCCAGAAATATCATGAGTGTCTGCTTATCCTACAGGGACTGGATAAGCAATATCGTCTGAACCCTCGTTATAAAGCATATTTGGGTGTATGCTATTATTACGAGTGGGACTATGAGAATGCCGTAAAACATCTGACTGTCGCAATTCCCAAGTTGGTGAACTTCGCACCCCATGAGCGTTCTTTTTACTATTGGGCCTTGGCTGAGAGCTATTTTAATCTCAGGCATTACGAGAAAGCTGTACCCTGCTATCAAGATATGCTCAAACTGTGCTATGAAAAAGAGCGTGCCGAGGCTTATTACCGTTTAGGTTTCTGCTTTCTGTTTGGCGAAGACTGGGCTGATGCATGGAGCAACTTTTATGCAGCCCAGAACTGTTTTCGTAAATATCGGCCAGGCGAAGAACCGGCTCGTATGGCGCAGATAGGAAATATGCTGAAGGCACTGAATGGCAAAGTGGCAGGCGAGGCCTTAGTGCATATTGGCATCAACAAAGCTAAAGGGAAGTAAGTCCTTGATGCTTTCAAACACATAGATGCCCTCTGTGCCGTATAGCAAGATGCGTACAGGTCGCTGGTAACGGTCTTCTATCTCGAGTACTACTTGTCGGCAGGCACCGCAAGGTGATATGGGCGACTTCAGCAATCCATTGACATTTCTTGCGGCTATGGCAAGGGTTGTGATAGGCTGATCGGGATGATTGGCCTGTGCGGCAAATATGGCTGTACGCTCAGCACACAGTCCAGAGGGGAATGCGGCATTCTCCTGATTAGCTCCAATAACAATATTTCCGTTTTCTAACAAGCAGGCTGCTCCTACGTGAAAGTTGCTGTATCGTGCATATGAATTATTTGTTGCATCAATGGCTTTTTGTACCAATGCTTGTTCTGCAGGGGGCAGTTCGTCGGGTTGTACTAATAGATAATTGATGGCTGTTGTCAGTTTTTTCATATCAGTTTTCTCGTTTAATGGTTACTTAAAGGATTTTTATCTTTATTTGGTATAGAAATCTATGACGCGGCTGATAGCCTGTTGGCAGACTGGGCAGAACTCAGGATTCTGATTGGTTCTCATGCGGCAGTCTTGTGTGCCTCGGTATACGCCTTTGAGGCTGTAGCCAGCTCCTTCGTAGACGCCTACTTTGGTCATCACGTCTTTGGCTTTGCGTGAGAGTGGGGTAGGAATAGGCGTGCCAGGCTTGATCAGTTTTTCCCATTTTCCTTTGAAATCGACCAGTGTTGTGATGTTTGATTCCCATGGTTCTACATCGTGTGGATACATCGGAATGGCCTCGTCCTCGTATGCGTATTCATCAGCCAGTCCGGCAAAAGAATGTCCGAACTCATGTACTACTACGGGCTTGAACCATTCGTTGTGGGTCATTGAGAGATTGTAGGAGTTCAGAATTCCGCCACCACCATATTTCTCAGTATTTACTAATATAATAATGTGTTCGTAGGGAGTGCCAGCAAGCCAGTTGTGTACATCTTTGATATGGAGTGTGGTAAGATATCTGTCACTGTAGAACGTATCGAAATGTGAACTGAGTGCAGTGTTCTTCCAGATGCCTTTGGATGGCTCGCTTGTTCCGCTTTCTTCAGAATCCGACTTAACGGCTATGATGTTAAACTTGTCTTTCTTGCTTTTGAATGGTTCGTGCGCAAACAAAGCATCGGTAGCTGTCTGTGCATCTTTAATGAACAGTCCCATTTCTTCCTGCTTGTAGCCTTCTGCCAGATAGGCAATATGGATGCAATTGGTGGTGTCGGCTGCTTGATGAAGTGTTACAAAGGGAGTTGGATTCTCGCCTTTGTGTCTTATCAAGATGTCGTCGGGCACTATCTGATGGGTGAGTGTACTCATGATTTCGCGACGGTTGTTGCGCAGGTCGATGGTTACATCAATCGTGTCTTTAGGCATGGGTACTAAGAAGATGTTCTCGAAACTCTTGGTCTGCGTTTTGGCTTCTGGGTAGGTGAGCCATTCCTGAAAGAGTGTAGAGAAGGAATTGCGATAGATTATATTGCCGGATTGATGGTCGCGGACCGTGATTTGCCCATTACCTTCCATTGGCAATTCGTTGAGCCGATGCCTCTTTCCATACCATCGTGGCATGACATTGAGCTCGTCGACTGCAATCATCTGCTTTTGTGAGTTGCCGGCAAAGATATAGTCGATTCGTAGAGTTTTATCTACGAAGTATTTGCCAAAGTCCTGTGCACTTGTGATGCCTGGCATCATTGTGAGGATAATGAGAAGTGTCAATATGCTTTTTTTCATCAGACTGTCTTGTTATTTTTGTTTATCTTTATCTTACTTTCAACTGTGCGCCCGGACGGATTTGGTAGTCCGGAGACAGATGGTTCATCTTGTACAGGTACTTCAGACGTATGCCGTATTTCTGTGAGATGGTGTACATGCTCTCACCTGGCATTACTGTATGAGGACGGCGCTTGTACTGTTTGGGTGCCTTTTTGCGTTTCTTCTTCAGATAGATGATGTCGCCCTTGTGCAGAATGACCTTCTTGTCTCTTTCGTTGTATTTTGCCAACTTTCGCCAACTGATGTTCACTTCTCTTCCTATGCTTTTGAAGGTATCGCCTTCACGGGCATAAAGATAATAGTTGTCGTTGAAAATATGTATGGGGTGTAAAGTCCCTTCTGCATTGATGGGAACATCTGTTCCGCTGTGAGTTGCCATAAAGCGGTCGTAGCTTTTGGCTTTATCATAGTCTTGTAGCCTGTAAAGTTCTATGATTTGAATGAGTTTGTTGGCATATTGGGGATTAGTGGCATAACCGCACGACTTAAGTCCATGAGCCCATCCTTTGTAATCTGTGGTGTTGAGACTGAAAAGACGTGAATAACGAGGTTGCTTGGCCAAAAAACGGCTGTGGTCTTCATAACTCTCCTTGGCATCCTGATACACTCTGAAGCATTCGCCGCGTGCGTCGTCATCGTGGTATTGGGTAGGACCTGTCCAGTTATGGCATTTGATGCCAAAGTGGTTGTTGCCTTGTCTTACGAGATCGCTCTGTCCAGCTCGGCTCTCAAAGAGTCCCTGGGCAAGAGTGATACTTGCGGGTATGCGGTAACGAAGCATCTGCTCGATGGCGAGATCCTTATACTGGTTGATGTATGTCTGATAGCTTTGATTCCATTTCATTTGTGCGCTACTGGTGGCGCACATAAGTAGCATGGCGAAGCTTATGATATGTTTACGTATGCAGTTCATATTGCAAAAATATAAAAAAATACGGATAACAGGTGTTTTTTTTAAGTATTTTCACTAACTTTGCACAGCAAAGAACAAAAAAGGCAACTATAGTGACAAAAATTATCATTTCTTTGGGGTCTAATACGTTTCCCGAGCAACATATAGAACAAGCCATCTGTTTGCTACGACAAGCTTTTGGTGAACTCATGGTTACTCGCCAGCTGTGGACAGAACCTATAGGAATGGAGTCTTCCTGTAAGTTTTTGAATATGCTGGTGATGGTTTTTTCTGCAAGGTCAATGCAGCAGGTGCAGGAAGAACTGAAGCGGATAGAAGTTCTGTGCGGAAGAAAACCTGAAGATAAGACTAAAGGGACTGTGGTTGTTGATGCAGACTTGCTGCTTTACAACGACAAGCGCTGCCATTTGAATGACTGGCAACGCGATTACGTGAAAATATTGATGGCTGAGTTGGATGCTTCCTATGCAGATTTTTCAGCAAGCAATGATATTGTGTGATGTGTCTGTCAGAGTTGTGGGTTAGGGTTGTCTTTTGTGAAGATGAGTTCTACTACTTCACCTTTTTCCAATGACTTTCTGACGTTGATGATGCGCTGATTGCTGCTGCCACGGAAGAACAGTTCTTCATCGCGCAAGTCTTTGATGAAGGGACCGTCTACCAGTACATCTATCTGTTGGAGCAAGGCGAGTTGCTTGGGGTTTTTCAGTAAGTTTTCATATTTGTATCCAGTAAAACACCAAATGGTTTTGTCACTTTCTTTGCGTATCGCTTTTGCAAGTTCTGTAAATCCTTCTGCCTGAAACATAGGATCGCCACCAGAGAAAGTGACATTGGCAAAGGGATCGCTCATGATTTCTTTCATGATGTCGGCTGTCGATGTCATGGTTCCGTTTTTAATGTCCCACGACTGTGGGTTGTGGCATTCGGGACAATGGTTAGGACAACCTGCACAATAAATAGAGGTCCGGAATCCCGGACCGTCTACCATTGTGTCGTGTACGATGCTTAAAATGCTAATCATCTTTGTGTTATGCAATTGTCAGAATTTTCAATTTTTGTATCTTCATCACTCAACTTTCGCAAATGGGGAAGTTAAAGAATTTAAAGAAGTTAGAGAAGTTAA